>ERZ832317.4723-NODE-4723-length-12958-cov-25.509106_pt1 | contig 12958 bp, 10 predicted proteins | sample MGYA00519695_ERZ832317 | MGnify/ENA primary metagenome ERZ832317 (study PRJEB31850, sample SAMEA3708726) | human gut metagenome | biome: human gut; feature: human-associated habitat; material: faeces | place: China | collected 2014 ...
TCCTCGGCCATCCGCAACTTCAGACGCAGCTTCTCCCACTTGATCGGCAGGAACTTGATCGGCATGTCGCGGTCGAAGGTCTCGGTGTTGGTCCAGCACTCCAGGCCGTAGCGGTCGGCCAGCCGCTTGTTGATGCGGAGGAATTCCGGAAGCTCGTCGTATTCGACGTGCCCGTCCTGAAAGGCCACGATGTCCACCGCGCCCTGAATCCCCCGGAAAATGGCGTCCCACTCCGCCTCGTGGCTCTCGGCCGTGACGCCGCCCGTGCGCGTGGTCCGGTCGGTGTACTGGCTGATGTTCTTGCTGCCGTCGATGTAGGGGGAAATCAGCGTCGGCAGTCCGCCCGAGACGGCTTTGCAGTGACGGCCCAGCCGGGCGTAGAGGTCGATGATTTTGCCCGTGTTGCGGCTGCACTCCTGCGAGATGTACCATCCGCCAAAAGCGGCGTGATGCCCGTAACGGGCCCACACCTCGTCGATCAGGCGGCAGTTGAGCTCCACCTCGTGCAGATAATCCCCGGATGCCCAGTATTTGCCCGAGTCGTAGAGCCCGAACCAGAATTTCATGCCCCACTTTTCGCTCAGGCGCAGGAACATCCCGACCAGGTCCGCGGGCGGTTCGTAACAGCGTTCCTCCGAGGTGAGCACCTGCGAGGAGAAGGTCTGCCAGCGGCGGTAGCCGCAGCGGATGAGTATCACGTGCTCGATACCGGCCCGGTGCATGTGTCCGAAATCGGCGTCCCACTCCTTTTCGCCCCAGTTCTGGTGGGGAATGTCGTGGCTGATTTCGTCCAGAAAGGTTCCTTTGATCTGCATGGCGGTTTGGTTATAATAAAGGTGGCGTTAAATCACGAGCAAATGTAATAATAAAAATTATTATCACAAGCGGTTTTGGTGATAAAATTTATTCAACAGCGGTTTTGTCACAAATATGTTTATTTTGCAGGTGGAGCTCGTTCGCAGGAAGGGCGGCGGCCGATCGGGGTACGATCGTAAAATTTCTGCGAATGAACGGTCCGCATGGCGACATTCGTTATAAATTCGCGGCTCGGGGCGCATTTTCCGCAGAATGTTTGCCCGACTCGCTATTTATTTTTATCTTTACCCAATCGTAAAGACGTAAATCAAACACCCCGACGAAATGACCAATTCGTTCCTCAAACTGGCCACGGAAGGCAACAAGGCCGCTATTCTCAAACAGCAGATTATCTGTCAGTACATTCTCGGCGGCGATTCGAGCATCACCGATCTGAGCAAGGCCGTGAATCTGAGCGTGCCGACCGTGACCAAACTCATCGGGGAGCTGATCGACGAGGGCTTCGTGCACAATTTCGGCGAGCAGGGGACGGCCGGCGGACGACGGCCGAATATCTACGGCCTGAATCCCTATGCCGGGTATTTCGTCGGCGTCGATCTGCGCAAGGATTCGGTCATGATGGCCGTCATCAATTTCAAGGGACAGCTGATCGATGAAACGACGGTCGATTTTCTGATGGACAACGATCCCCGTTCGCTGGACCGTCTTTGCGACGTGATTCAGAATTTCATCCGTGCGCGCAAGATCGCCCGCGACAAGGTGCTGGCCGTCGGGGTGAATATTTCGGGCCGCGTCAATTCGCAGACCGGATACAGTTACAGCTATTTCTTCGTCGAGGAACAGCCGCTGACGATGCTGCTCGAAGAGCGTCTCGGCACGACGGTCTACATCGAGAACGACACCCGTGCCGCCACTTACGGCGAATATATGTACGGCGACGCCCACTCCGAGAAGACGATGCTCTACATCAACGCCAGCTGGGGACTGGGGTTGGGGATGATCATCGACGGCAAGATATTTTACGGCAAGTCGGGCTTTTCGGGCGAATTCGGCCATTTTCCGCTGCTCGACAACGAGATCATCTGCCGCTGCGGCAAACGCGGCTGTCTTGAGACGGGGGCTTCCGGTTCGGCCATGCACCGGATTTTTCTGGAGAAACTCAAGGAGGGACGCGTGTCGATGCTTTCCGAGAAATACAAAAAAGGCGAGGAGATCACGCTGAATGATATTCTGGCCGCGCTGCTGAAGGAGGATGTGCTGGCCATCGAGATTCTGGAGTCGGTGGGGCACACGCTCGGCAAGGCCATCGCGGGGCTTATCAACATGTTCAATCCGGAGGTGATCGTTATCGGCGGTACGCTTTCGGTGGCCAAGGAGTACCTGATGCTGCCCGTGCGCAACGCCTTCCACGCCTTCCTGGAGCCCTACGCCAACGAGGAGAAGTAAGTCCGGGAAATACAATTAAATAAAAAGATTTCAGCGCAGCATTTCCAGCAAGTTCCTTTGTCTCAGTTTTCATCGCGCCCGGGCGCTTGAATAGGTTCCGTCCCGTTTGGGTGCGCCGCTTGCGGCCACCCATCGGGCGTGAGCCGATCTGAAAAGTGCCACATCCGATCATCACACCAATCTGTGTCTTTAGGAGGGCAAACTATGTCAGACAAACACGCAACTCTGGAAAATCGCGACGGTTTTCAAAGCAAATGGGGCTTTATTCTGGCCTGCATTGGCTCTGCCGTTGGTATGGGTAATATTTGGCGCTTCCCCATCATGGTGCAGCAGTTCGGGGGCATGACGTTCCTGATCCCCTACTTCCTGTTCGTACTTCTGATCGGTTCTACCGGTATCATTGAGGAATTCGCACTGGGCCGTTGGGCGCAGGGCGGCCCCGTGATCTCCTTCGGCAAGGCTACCGAGGAACGCACCGGTAATAAGCGGCTGGGCGAGGCCATCGGCGCGCTCCCCATCGTCGGCTCTATGATGCTGGCTATCGGCTACACCGTGGTCATGAGCTGGATCTTCAAGTACTGCTGGATGGGTATTTCCGGCAGCCTGTATGCTATGGGCACCGATATGGCGACCATCGGCGGCACCTTCGGCGGCACCGCTCCCGAGGCAGAGACTCTGGGCGAGGCCCTGAGCATGATGTTCAGCAACGGCATCTTCGGCATCGGCAATGGCGTATGGCTGATCGTGGGTCTGGTGGCCTCTCTGGCCATCATGGCATTCGGCGTGGGCAACGGCATTGAAAAGGCCAATAAGGTCATGATGCCCGCTCTGTTCTTCCTGTTCGTGATCCTGGGCATCTATATCTGCACCCTGCCCGGCGCCAGCGAGGGCTACAAGTACATCTTCACCCTCAAGCCCGAGGGCCTGCTGAATCCTCAGGTCTGGGTCTTCGCATTCGGTCAGGCATTCTTCTCCCTGTCTGTGGCGGGCAACGGCTCCGTGATCTACGGCTCCTATCTGCCTAAGGATGAGGATCTGCCTTCCTCTGCCCGCAACGTGGCTCTGTTCGACACCATCGCCGCTCTGCTGGCTGCCATCGTCATCATCCCTGCCATGGCAGTCATTCTGGGTGACGGCATCGTTGGAATGAAGGGCGGCCCCGGCCTGATGTTCGTCTATCTGGTCAATGTGTTCAACGCTATGCCCGGCGGACGGATCGTGGGTATGATCTTCTATATCTGCGTTCTGTTCGCGGGCGTCAGCTCCATCGTGAACCTGTATGAGGCTCCCGTAGCCTTCCTGCAGGAGAAGCTCCACACCAATCGTGTGCTGTCTGTGGTCATCATCGGCGCAGTGGGCGGCGTGATCGCACTGTGCATCCAGCCATGGACCTCTCAGTGGATGGACGTTGTCTCCATTTACATCTGCCCGCTGGGCGCTCTGCTGGCCGGTATCATGTTCTTCTGGGTCATGAAGAAGGACACCGCTCTGGCGGCTGTCCACGAGGGCCGCACCGTCGGCAAGAAGGACATCGGTGGCTGGTTCTATCCTCTGGGCAAGTGGGTGTATTGCGCAGCCTCTCTGGCGGCCCTGATCTTGGGCGCCATCTATGGCGGCATCGGCTAAGCCCATAGGGCGGCTCGGAAGAATCTGAATCCAATTAAAAAATGGAGCACCGGTAATCCCGGTGCTCCATTTTTTGCTTTTTTGAGAAATATGGCCTTTTTGTAGGCTGCACGGGAAGAAAATGGATAGAAATGAATGGGTAGCTGATATGCGCATCAGATTCTTTATCCAAAAAAATGAATAGAGCGCTCAGCGAGAAAACTGGAGGGGAAATAGGAATAACTCTCATGAAAAGTGTCCGTAATACGAAAAAAAGTATCAGTTTTTTGTTTCTGCTCTGTTGACAAATGCGAATGATTCAGGTATCATATATAGCAACTATTTGCAGGTCTCTTGTGAAATGCTTGCAAAAAAACGAATTGGAGGCATGTATGAAAAGATTGCTGAGCACACTGCTTGCCATGACCATGGCCCTGACCCTGGTTTCCTGCGGCAAGAGCAACCCCACCCCCAACACTGGCAGCAACAAAACCGAGACTCCTTCTGAGACCGCTGACACGAAAACCGAGGGTAACGTCCACATCGGCATCGTGACCGGCTCCGTTTCTCAGTCCGAGGACGACCGCCGCGGCGCCGAGGCTTTCCAGGCCCTGTACGGTGAGGATATGGTCAAGCTGGCCATCTATCCCGATAACTTCACCGAGGAGTTGGAGACCACCATCCAGACCATCGTGAACCTGGCTGATGACGCCGACATGAAGGCCATCATCGTCAACCAGTCCGTCCCCGGCACCACCGAGGCGTTCCGTAAGATCAAGGAGATCCGCCCCGACATCCTGTGCATCGCCGGCGAGGCCCATGAGGATCTGCTCGAGATCGGCTCCGCTGCCGATCTGGTGTGCAACAACGACTTCGTGGCCCGCGGCTATCTGATCATCCGCACCGCTCACGAGCTGGGCTGTGACACCTTCGTGCACATCTCCTTCCCCCGTCACCTGGCTTATGAGACCATGAGCCGTCGTATCGCGGTCATGAAGGCCGCCTGCGAGGAGTTCGGCATGAAGTTCGTTATGGAGACTGCTCCCGATCCCACCTCTGACGTCGGCGTGGCCGGCGCGCAGGCTTACATTCTGGAGAAGGTCCCCGAGTGGTCCAAGACCTACGGCGAGAAGGCCGCTTACTTCTGCACCAACGACGCTCACACTGAGCCTCTGCTCAAGCAGCTGCTGCAGTACGGCGGTTACTTCATCGAGGCCGACCTGCCCTCTCCTTTGATGGGCTATCCCGGCGCTCTGGGCATCGACTTGACCGCTGAGGCCGGCGACTTCCAGAAGATCCTGGCCAAGGTCGAGGACGCGATCTGCGAGGCCGGCGGCGCTGGCCGCTTCGGTACCTGGGCTTACTCCTACGGCTACACCACCACTGCCGGTCTGGCCCAGCACGCTCTGAATGTCATCAACGGCGAGAGCGAGCTGTGCGACATTGACGATATCGCCAAGGCTTACCACGAGTTCTCTCCCGAGGCTTCCTGGAACGGCTCCAACTACACCAACGCCACCAGCGGCGTCAAGGCCGACAACACCTTCTTGGTGTATCAGGACACCTACATCATGGGTGATCCCGGCTGGTTCATGGGCTCCACCGAAGTTGAGGTTCCCGAGAAGTATTTCACCGTGAAATAAGCAGCGTTTTTTCTCGCTCATTCAAAACTGGGGAGGAGGGGCGACCCTCCTCCCCTCTTATTAGGTAGGGTATCATTTATGGAAAGTAATACGGCTCCCCTGTTGGAGATGCGCGGCATCAAAAAAGACTTCTTCGGCAACCAGGTCCTGACGGACATCAACTTCACTCTGAAGGCCGGCGAGGTTCTGGGCCTGGCAGGCGAAAACGGCGCGGGTAAATCCACGCTGATGAAGATCCTGTTCGGTATGGACGTCATCCGGGAAACCGGCGGCTACGGCGGCGACGTCCTCATCAATGGTGAAAAAGTCACCTTTAATACGCCCTTTGACGCACTGGAGGCCGGTATCGGCATGGTGCATCAGGAGTTCTCTCTGATCCCCGGCTTTACTGCCACGGAAAACATTCTGCTCAATCGTGAGCCCCAAAAGAAGAACGTCATTTCCGAGGTGTTCGGTCCCCGACTGAATACGCTCGATTATAAAAAAATGAAAACCAAGGCCGCAGAGGCCATTGACAAGATGGGTGTGGAGATCGACCAGAACATGGTCATCAGCGACATGCCTGTTGGTCATAAGCAGTTCACCGAGATCGCTCGTGAGCTGAGCAAGGACCAGCTCAAGCTGCTGATCCTGGACGAGCCTACCGCCGTTCTGACGGAGAAGGAGGCCGCGGCTCTGCTGGACTCCATCCGGGGCATGGCGTCCCGTGGCATCGCTGTTATCTTCATCACCCACCGGCTTCAGGAAGTCCTGAACGTATGTGACAAGGTAGTCATCATGCGGGATGGCAAGGTAGTGAAGGACACGCCTGCCTCCGAGACCAGCGTGGATGAGATCACCAGGTGCATGGTGGGACGCAGCGTGGACCTCAGTGCGGTCCGGGAGGTTCTGGATTGTTCTGACGCCCGGACGATCATGTCCATCCGTAAGCTGTGGGTGGATATGCCCGGCGAGATCGTCCGGAATGTGAATCTGGATGTCAAGGAGGGCGAGATCCTCGGTATCGGCGGTCTGGCAGGTCAGGGCAAGCTGGGTATTCCCAACGGCGTCATGGGCCTGTATGAGGCCGGCGGCACCGTGGAATTTGACGGCAAGCCCATTCCCCTGAACAATCCCCGGAAGTGCCTGGACGCGCAGCTTGCCTTCGTGTCTGAGGACCGCCGTGGCGTGGGCCTGCTGCTGGACGAGACGCTGGAATGGAACGTTGCCTTCCCGGCTATGCAGATCCAGAACAAGTTCCTGAAAAAATACGGTCCTATCACCTGGCGCGATACCAAGGCGATCCATGATGTGACGCAGAAGTATATCGACGAGCTGAAGATCAAGTGCACCAGCTCCAAGCAGAAGGCCAGAGAGCTTTCCGGCGGCAACCAGCAGAAGGTGTGCCTGGCCAAGGCCTTTGCCCTGCAGCCCCGGTTCCTGTTCGTTTCGGAGCCTACCCGCGGTATCGACGTGGGCGCAAAGGCACTGGTGCTGGACGCGCTGAAGAAATTTAACCGTGAAAACGGCGTTACCGTGGTGATGATCTCCTCTGAGCTGGAGGAGCTGCGCACCACCTGCGACCGGATCGCCATTGTCTCTGGCGGCAGGATCGTCGGCATCCTCCCGGCCACCGAATCCTCCGAGACGTTCGGCGCGCTGATGGTCAGCCAGGTCAAATAAGGAGGAAGTATGGATAACACGACAAATACACTTGCGGAGCAGAGCAAGCTGCGGCGGCTCGTCAACAGCTATGGCGTGCCCCGCCTGATCATCACCGGCTTTTTGCTGCTGATGTTCATTCTGGCGCCGGTGGCCGGCGTGGACTTTGCCACGCAGATCACCAACGTCATCAACCGCTTCAGCTGGAACGCCATTATGGTGCTGGCCATGGTCCCCATGATCCACTCCGGCTGCGGCCTGAACTTCGGCCTGCCTCTGGGCATCATCTCCGGCCTGCTGGGTGCGACTCTTTCCATTGAATTCGGGTTCACCGGCGGCATGAGCTTCCTGATGGCCATTGTCATCGCCACGCCTTTTGCACTGGTGCTGGGCGGCGGCTACGGCTGGATGCTCAATAAGATCAAGGGCGGCGAAATGATGGTCGCTACCTATGTGGGCTTTTCCTCCGTGTCCTTTATGTGCATGATGTGGCTGCTGCTGCCCTACAAGAGCCCAACGATGGTTTGGGGCTTTGCCGGTAAGGGTCTGCGTACCACCATCTCTCTGGAGGGCTTTTACGATCAGTTCCTGGCAAAGTTTTTGCAGATCGACCTGAACCGGTTCGGCATCAATCTGGTAATCCCCACCGGCAGCCTGCTGTTCTTCGCTCTGCTGGCATTCCTGATGTGGGTCTTCCTGCACACTAAGACCGGTACCGCCATGACTGCTGTGGGCTCCAACCCCACCTTCGCCAAGGCTGCCGGTATCAGCGTGGACAAGACCCGTCTGCTGTCCGTGGTGCTTTCCACTTGGCTGGGCGCTGTGGGCATCCTGCTGTATGAGCAGGGCTTCGGCTTTGTACAGATCTATATGGCGCCCCTGAACATGGCGTTCCCCGCCGTGGCGGCTATTCTGATCGGCGGCGCCAGCGTGAACAAGGCCAGCATTACCAACGTTATCATCGGCACGATCCTTTATCAGGGCCTTGTCACCATGACACCCACCGTGATGAACGCCATCGTGCACCTGGACATCAGCGAGGTCATCCGGATCATCGTCTCTAACGGCATGATCGTTTACGCTCTGACCCGTAAGACGGAAGGAGGGAAATGAGCATGAAAAAGACGAATGTACCCGGCAGCCAGAGCTTCGGGCAGAAGCTTTTGCAGTTCATCCGCAACAACACCGTCCCCATTATGTTCATCCTGATCTGCGCGTACTGTATTCCGCAGGCGGGCTTTTCCTGGTCCTACCTCTTGAATGAGGTCATGACCCGTCTGGGCCGTAACGCATTCTTGATCCTGAGCCTGCTGATCCCTGTTATGGCAGGCATGGGTATGAACTTTGGTATGACGCTGGGCGCCATGGCCGGCGAGATCGGGCTGATCTTCGCCGCTGACTGGCAGGTTTGGGGCATCCCCGGCATGATCCTGGCCGCCATCGTTTCCATCCCCATTTCTGTGGCATTGGGCGTGATGATCGGCAAGATCCTGAACCGCTCCAAAGGCCGGGAGATGATCACCAGCTATATGATCTCCTTTACCATGAACGGCGTGTACCAGTTTGTGGTGCTGTTCATGATGGGCCCCATCATTCCCATCGTTCATGATTCCCTGAAGCTTCCCCGCGGCTACGGCATCCGCAACACCGTGAGCCTGCTGAGCATGCGTCAGAGCCTGGACAACCTGCTGGCTGTTCAGGTGGGCGGCGTGAAGATCCCTGTACTGACCCTGCTGATCATCGGTCTGGCCTGCCTGTTCATCGTCTGGTTCCGTAAGACCAAGCTGGGCCAGGATATGCGGGCTGTGGGTCAGGATATGGAAGTGGCCCGGGATGCCGGTATCAATGTGGAGCGCACCCGCGTGATCTCCATGGTGATCTCCACGGTGTTCGCCGGCTTCGGCATGATCATCTATCTGCAGAACGTAGGTAACTTCCCCACCTATACAGCTCATACCCAGATCGGTATGTTCGCCATCGCGGCTCTGCTGGTGGGCGGTGCCTCTGTGGATAGGGCGAGCATCGGCAACGTATTTTTGGGCGTGATCCTGTTCCACACCATGTTCATTGTGGCACCCAAGACCGGTGCTGCCATTACCGGCGACTCCATGATCGGCGAGTATTTCCGCGTGTTTGTGTCCTATGCGGTCATTACGCTGGCTCTGGTCATGTATGAGTCCAAGAAGCGCAAGAACAAGAGCCTGGCAGGCCAGCAGTTGGCTGCCGAGCAGGCTGCGGAAGAGGAGGCATCGAAATGAAAGCAAAGCGGAGACTTCTCTTTCAAATCTTAGCGGTGGTCCTGCTGGTGGCGATCGGCTATACCATGACCATCATTGGCCGTGGGCATACGATCTATCTGGACAGCAAGACCCTGGAATATGACGGCCAGACCTATAAGCCCGCCTATAAGACGGTGGTGTATGTGGATGGTCAGCAGGTAGCCAAGCTCTATGACAAGGAGCGCGGCGTTGCTACCTGCATCGGCCAGACGCTGACCGTGACGCTGGAGATCACCCAGCAGAAGGGCGGAACGGAAGAGGTTTACGCCTATAACATCCCCGTTCCCCGGAAGATGGACAATGTGATCATCAACCTGCCCGGTTTCCTGGCGGGACTCCCCGAAGAGGCGTACCTCAGCGAGTTTATCCCCTCTCCGGACGAGGTGGCGGCAGACGAGACCGATGTTCCCTCCGACGATGATTTCGGCATGGAGGATATGGGCATGGGCGACGAGTCCGCAGCTCAGTAAATCGGCTGAGAACGGCCAAACCAAAATCCAAAATAGAACGGCAGCCCTCACGATGAATCGTGAGGGCTGCGTTTTTGCATATAATACCCGCATATACGGCAAGAAGCAGCCGGTACGGTGGAAGGAGGGGTGTGGGCAATATAATATAGGAGAGCCTCTGCACTCCGGGGAGCGGGAAGCGAAGCACCTATGCTGACCGGTCCGACTATGCCACGTTTTTGCATTTCCGACAGCGCTAAGCCCGGTGTATTCAAGGGGGGATTGGGTGTAGGGTGCAATCAAACGTAGGAAGAGATCGTAAAATCCGTCCCATCGGTCTTAGCCGATGGGACGGATTGTTATCTGATATGGAAACCGATCAGGCGTTGTTAAGCTGCTTCTGGAGCCAATCCTTGCCTTCCACGAAGCGGGAGACGATGTAGCTGACCACATAGTCGCCGGCGGAGTTGATCATGGTAGCGGGAGGGTCCACCAGATTGCCGATAGCCACCAGAATGGGGAAGGCCAGTTCCATCTGCGTGGGGAAGAAGATGGAGCAGATGATGTACTCGCCGATGTAGCCGCCGCCGGGAACGCCGCTCATACCAACAGAGGACAGGACGGCCACCAGAACGATGAAGGGCAGACGGGACCAGGAGAGCTGCTCGCCGAACACGCCCAGCACGAAGGCAATCTTCAGCACGCAGGAGAAGCAGGAGCCATCCATGTGCATGGTAGCGCCCAGGGGCAGCACCATACCGGCGATATCCTTGCTGACACCGGTCTCTACGGCTTCCTCCATGTTGGTGGGGATGGTTGCCACGGAGGAGCAGGTGCCCAGAGAAACAACGGCAGGGCGGGCAATGTGCTTGAACATGATGCCCACGGCACCCTTGCCGCCGCCGAACCACGCGAACAGGGGGAAGGCCGTGAAGATATAGATGAAGCACAGGGGATAGTAGACCAGCAGGGCGCGGCCGTAGCCCTTGGCGACCTCAGAGCCGTAGGTGGCTACCAGATCAGCGAAGATGGCGAAGAACGCGATAGGGGCATAGTAGGTGATGATCTGGACGAACTTCATCATCACGTCGGAAAGGTCGGCCAGCCACTTGCCGATGCTGGAATCCTTGCCGCCGGTCATCTGGACGGAGAAGCCGAACAGGATAGAGAACACGATGAGAGGCAGCATGGCCCGGCGGCTCAGCAGGCCCACAAAGTCGGAGGAGGTGAAGAAGTTGACGATCATCTCCGTAAAGGAAGCGTGTTCACCGATCTCCTCGGCCACCATATCTGCCCAGGGGGTCAGCACCGGGGGGAACAGCTTCATCAGCACGAACATAAGCACAGCGGCGATGGCACCGGTGATGACGAAAGTGCCAACGGTGACGCCCATGATCTTGCCCGCCCGCTGGCGGCTTTCCATATTGGCAACGGAACCGGCGATGGAGGCAAAGACCAGAGGCACCACCACGCAGAACATCATATTAATAAATACGGTGCCGAGGAAGGCGATGCTGTGTCCCCACTTGGGCCTGAACCAGCCCAGCAAAGCACCGGCGACCATGCAGCTCAGCAGAATCGCCAGAAAGCGGTAGTTTTTCGCGACAGATTTCTTATCCATAAAACACACTCCTTTTGGTTTGGATAACAGATACTTGGGTTGGCAAACTTTATCAATTCAGCGAAAGCTCCTCGTCCGTGACCTCGCCCTTGCAGACAATATTGGTGGGACCTGTAAGATAGAGGTTTTGGACGGCGTTTCCCTGGAGATCTACGTCTACAATGAGCTGGCCGCCGGTCATATTGACCCGGACCTGTTGGCCACTGACTTTTCCCATCAGGGTAAGGGCGGTGACAACGCAGCCGGTTCCCGTGCCGCAGGCATAGGTGAAGTCCTCCACACCCCGCTCAAAGGTGCGTTCAAAGACCTCATCCTCACCGGTGAGCTCACAGAAGTTGACGTTAGCGCCCTTGGGGAATTCCGGATAGAAGCGGATCTTGCGCCCCAATTCACGCAGCGCGTTTTCGTCGGCCTGTGCCAGATTGGGATACGGGACCACAGCGTGGGGGAGTCCGGGATCTCCTAATTCTAAATAGGAACATTCATAGCGAACGCCGTCGATCACCACAGGCGCGTCCAAACGGACCGTAGAGGGATCATTCAGACGAATTCGATAGAGACGCTGGTCGATGCGGTGGCCTGTCACCAGACCGGCGGTGGTTTCTACACGCTGGATCTCGCCGGCCAGACCATTTTCGTAGCCGTAGCGGCAGATGCAGCGGGCACCGTTGCCGCACATTTCACCGAGGCTGCCGTCAGAATTGAAAAACAGCATCCGATAGTCACCGCCCTGAAGCGGGGCATCTACGATCATCAAACCGTCGGCCCCAATGGACAGATGGCGTTCGCACAGAGTGCGGGCCAAAGTGGGAAAGCAGGTTTCGGAAAGATGCTCTACCATATTATTTATAATGATAAAGTCATTGCCGGCACCGTTCATTTTCCAGAACCGCAAGTAAATCACCTCAAAGCTTGGTATGATGTTGTATTATAGTAAAGGAAAGCTGAAAAAAACACCGGATATTGTGCGAAAAACCATGCAAAAAGTGCTTCTGACAAAAAACTCGAAAAAACTCGAAAAAAATGCTTGACATTTCAGGCATGTTTTGGTATCCTAATAAAGCTGTTTGACGGCGATGAAGTGAATGAGTCGGGTGCTTGAAGATCTGAAAAGATCGGAAAGAAAAAATCTGAAAAAGATTTGAAAAAGTGCTTGACAAATGAAACTGAGCCTGATATAATAGTGACTGTTCCGCTTGAGGGACGTGCACCTTGTAAATTAAACAACGTGAGAAAAGAAAGCACCAGCGGAGCGAGCTTTTCACGAGGCTCGCGACGAAGTTGTGGGTGAATAGGCCGTAGTCAATTCGACCGAAAGCAGCAACTATAAAATAGAAGTAAATGAAGTCATGATAAATGACTCTATGATTGATTTAAGCGGCTACGGTCGTTTAGATACCATATTATAGAGAGTTTGATCCTGGCTCAGGACGAACGCTGGCGGCGTGCTTAACACAT
>ERZ832317.4727-NODE-4727-length-12934-cov-18.698579_pt1 | contig 12934 bp, 9 predicted proteins | sample MGYA00519695_ERZ832317 | MGnify/ENA primary metagenome ERZ832317 (study PRJEB31850, sample SAMEA3708726) | human gut metagenome | biome: human gut; feature: human-associated habitat; material: faeces | place: China | collected 2014 ...
GCATAAGCTCCGGTGTCTCGTTTGTCGCATAACCGAACATCATACCCTGATCTCCTGCACCGGTATCCAGTTCATCCTTTAACCCGCCCTCTTTTGCCTCGAGTGCCTTGTCTACACCCATGGCAATATCCGGTGACTGCTGATCGAGCGCTACCATAACTGCACATGTATTTCCGTCAAATCCGGTCTTCGCATCGTTGTAACCGATCTCGTTGACTGTCTGTCTCACGATCGCCGGAATATCCAGCTTTGCCTTTGTGGTAATCTCTCCTGTTACCAGCACAAATCCGGTACAGCTCGCCGTCTCACAAGCCACACGGCTCATCGGATCCTCTGCCATGCACGCATCCAGAATCGCATCAGAAATTGCATCGCAGACTTTGTCCGGATGTCCTTCTGTCACAGACTCAGATGTAAATAATCTCTTTTCCATTCCTTATTACTCCCTTTCTCATCATGTAAAATGACACAAAAAAACCACTTGCGAAAAACAAGTGGAAGTGACGTATAGATAATCAAATCCTCTTATTGTTCGAACTATCGCGGATATCGCTTCTGACAGCGCTCATCCATAACAGTATTTGCTCGCTCAGGTTGGCACCTTCCGTAGAGGGGTTGCCGTGACTTCACAGATCCTATGTATCTCCATCACTCTGAATAAGAAAATTTACACACAATATTGAATTTTCAAATCTACGTCTGATACGTTACACCCCTTTCTCCGCTATGTCAAGCTTTTTATTGACTTTCTTTTTTCAAACTTCTATACTGAAAGTAGTTGTAGTAAATATAGGTAGAAGGGGTAAGCAAATGAAAGAATTGGCACTGTACAATTTAAAAGAGGGCATGGTTCTTGCAAAAGACATCACTACCCCCAGCGGACAGGTGGTTCTTGAAAAAGGAAAAGAACTTACGAAGCAGTCGATCCTGCGCCTTTCCTTTTATAATATCAAGTCGGCCTGCATTGTGGACGGGGAAGAAAAGCAGGCGGCTCCCAAGTCCTATTCGCAGAAAATCAAGACTTCGCAGAAGTTTCAGTCTTTCCAGGTGGATCACACGATCGTGCTCAGTCAGATCCGTGTCAGCTTTGAGGGCTACGTGAACGAGGGCAAGCCGTTAGACACATCAGCGCTCCTGTCGAAGGTCGTCGAATTGTTCCAGTCCTGCAAGACTTCTCTGGAATTGTTTAATATGTTACATAACATGCATTCCTCAGACGACAGCGTCTATGTACATTCCCTGAATGTCTCGCTGATCTGCCGGCAGATCGGAAAATGGATCAAGGCAGACGACGCCACTTTAGACATGCTGACGCTCGCCGGCCTGCTTCACGACATCGGCAAGCTCAAGATTCCAACAGAGCTTCTCAACAAACCGGGCAAATACACCGACGAAGAGTTCGCGCAGGTCAGGCTGCACACCCAGTACGGTTACGAACTGTTAAAGCCGCTTCCGCTGGATGCACACATCAAGCTCGCCGCACTCTCTCATCATGAGCGCTGTGACGGCACCGGTTATCCAAACGGTCTTACGACGAACGATATTGATCCTTATGCACGCGTTGTTGCGATCGCGGATGTTTATGATGCCATGACGACCGCCCGCTCTTACCGTGCTCCCCTGTGCGCTTTTCAGGTTATCGCCAACTTTGAGCGCGACGGTCTGCAGAAATACGATACCAAATGTGTTCTCGCATTCCTCAACCGGATCGCCGGCACCTACCAGAACCACCGCATCCTCTTAAGTGATGGTCGTAGTGCCAACATTGTCATGCTCAACGACAAGCAGCTTTCCAGACCGATCGTGCAGTTAGACGACGGTTCCTGTATTGATCTGTCAACTGCGGGCGATCTGCATATTCAGGCGGTTCTCTAAACCGTCAATGTCGTGTCCAAAAGCATCCGGCGCCTGCGATAGCCGGCAGAAGATAAGCTGTAGGCTGGGAAGTTAGCGAAACGCATCGTTCCAAATGCAACCGGCAGCGACGATTCTGATCGTAAAATCCGGTATTTCTAACCATGCCGCGTCCGGCATCCTGGATGAGCTGTGTCTTTCCAAGTTTGGAACATTCCACGCGGCGTGTCCGCAACCTGCAGACAATTTTAGGACTTACGTGCAGCACTCACCGTGCTCCCGAATAAAACATAACCGCGCGAAGCCGATGTTTGAATTGGCATCTGCCCTGTTTTCAATAGCAGATGCCAACGAGTTTCGGTTCGCGCGGTTTTATATTGTTTATGAGGGAGCACGCTTAGTGCTGCCAGAAAGTCCGCTCATTGTCTTTGGCGTGACGGACATAGTCCTCGGCGTGTCAAAGACTGGAAAGACACGGAATTAGATACAAAAATAGCGTGGAAGAAATTCTCATATTTTACTTCAAAGAATCTTCCACGCTCATTTTTTATTCTGAAACTGCTAATAACTTCATTTCTTATCCCGGAACCTGCTCTTACATTTTTGCAATCAATGCGGCAATTTCTTCCGGAGTCATAAGCTTGTGTGGATCGGAAAAATCCATCGATGCAGCTTCCGCTGCCTTTGTCTCAGGCTCTTTCTGCGGCTTGGCCACCTTCGGCTCGTCCGGTATTTCGTTCTCCGGCGCGGCTACTGGCTCTGGCTCGTCCGATGCTTCATTCTCCGGTGCGGCTTCCTCTTTCAGATCTGCTCCAAGATCGAGACTTTCTCCTCCGAGATCGGAGCCATCTGCTCCTAAATCTAAGCTATCCACTCCGAGATCAAGGTTCTCCGTTCCAAGGTCAAGGTTCTCTGCTCCAAGATCGAGACTATCTGCTCCTAAATCAAGGCTGTCTCCTCCGAGGTCTAAGCTGTCTGCCCCAAGATCAAGTCCGCCTGCTCCGGCATCTAAGTTATCTGCTCCTAGGTCAAGGTTCTCTGTCCCGAGATCAAGACCGTCCACTCCAAGGTCTAAGCTGTCTCCTCCGAAATCGAGACCATCTGCTCCAAAATCGAAACTGTCTATCGCCGCACTCTCTGCCTCAGCCTCATTCTGATCGTCTGTGGCAGCTGCCGCATCTTCCTCTTCCACAATCGCGTCGGAATCTACGATCGGTTCCTCATACTCTTCCATCACCGGGGTGTCATCCGTCACCGTCTCTGCATCTACAACCGGCAGTTCCTCCTCCGGTGTATCCGGCATGCTAAAATCCGCTTCCGGCTCCATGACCGCTTCCGGCTGCGGCTCCATGACCTCTTCCGGCTGTGGTTCCATGACCAGCTCCGGCTCCGCTTCCATATCCGGCTCTGATTCTGCCCGCTCCGGCTCCATGTCAGGCTCCGGCTTCTGCACTGCTGCAGCTACTGCGCTTTCTGCAATTCTGCTCTCCAGCGCCGCATTCTGGCTTACCAGTTCGTCCATCCGGCTCTCAATAGCGGCAAGCGTCTGTGCCTTTTCCTCGGCAGCCGTCTCCTTCACTGCCTGGAGTTCCTCGTTAATCTCCTTAAGCCCTGCGGTAATCTCCTTTAATTCCTCAGCAAATTCCTGCTGCTTTAAGACGAGTTCCTTAACGGAATCATCCATCATGTTCTGCTGCTTTCCGGCAAACTGCTCGAATCCCGCATCCATGCTCTCCTTTAACTGTAAGAGATTGTCTACTACGCGGTCGTTGGAATTCATAAGTGCATCTGCATTTTCCTTGCTTCTGGTAATGGTCACCTTGGCGATCGCCTTCTGCACTGTGATGATCTCTTCGCCCGGCTCCCTGGTATTGCGGTCAACCGCCTCCAGCTGCTCCGAGATTTTCTTGAGCATCAGATATGACGCCTTTTCCCCGCGAAGCATCCTCTCATATTCGTCTTTTGCCTGCTCCCCGGTCTTATGTATCTCCTTTAATAAGGCAGCGATGAATACATAAGTACAGGCGAGAATTGCTGCTCCCAGAATGATCTGCACCAGATATACCCGGGGCAGGTTGACGATAAAATACGTTTCAATCAACAGCAGCACCGTTGCTCCCAGCAAAAAGACCGGCGCAAGCGGCATACCCTTTTTCTCACGTGGCTGATTCTCTTTCTTATCCATAGTGTGTCCTCCGTGGCTTTCCTGTCCATCCCTGGCAACAGGCATTGTATAGTGTTATATTATCACAGAACGTCAAAAACATAAACGGATTTTCTTGTTATTTTATCCTACAGATTTTATAATATATTTCGGACTTATTTTCACATTTTTTATACCTTTACGACAGATATGGAGATTATAGCATGAACGAAACCTCTTCCAAGAACGAAATCACATCCGGTATCATCTGGAAACAGCTTCTTTTATTTTTCTTTCCTATTTTACTGGGTTCTTTTTTTCAACAGCTTTACAATACGATCGACGCCGTCATTGTGGGACGCTTTGTCGGGAAAAATGCACTTGCCGCGGTCGCCGGTTCCTCCGGAATGGTCATCAACCTGCTGGTCAACTTTTTTACCGGGCTGACTGCCGGTGCTTCCGTCATTGTCTCCCAGTTCTTCGGGTCCGGGGATCGCGAGAAGGTGGACGACAGTATTCATACGATCTATGCCTTTTCCATCATCGGCAGCGTCATCATGACACTGATCGGCATCACTGCTGCCCCGGCACTTCTTCGACTGATGAATACGCCGGAAGAACTGATGAGTGACTCCATCCTCTACCTGCGCATCTATTTTGCCGGCATTTTCTTCGTGTTTATTTACAATACCGGAGCCGGACTGCTGCGCGCGCTGGGAGATTCCAGGCGTCCGCTGTACTGTCTGATGATCTGCTGCGTCATCAATATTGTTCTCGATCTGCTCCTGATCGTCGGGCTGGGACTCGGTGTTGCCGGTGCGGCGGTCGCCACGCTTCTCTCGCAGGGGATCAGCGCCGTGATCGTCACCGTTTTTCTGATGCGCCAGAAAGATCTCTGCGATTTTTCCTTAAAAGAGATCCGTATCCACCCGAAACTTCTCAAATCAGAGCTGCTTTTGGGACTGCCGGGAGGATTTCAGTATGCCATGTACAGCATTTCCAACATGATTATCCAGTCCGCGCTCAACAAATTCGGAACCGACACCGTTGCCGCATGGGCGGCTTACGGAAAACTGGACGCGATCGTCTGGATGGTCAGCGGTGCTTTCGGTATTGCCATCACAACTTTCGTCGGTCAGAACTACGGCGCCGGAAAGTATGACCGCGTCAGAAAAAGTATCCGCGTGTGTATCGGCATGGACTTTGCTGCCGCCATCCTTCTGATGCTGGTGCTCGTATGCTTCCGCATTCCGCTCTTCCACATTTTTGTGACCGATGAAAATGTCGTGGAGATCGGGCTGAAGATGATGGCGACCATGGCTCCGTTTTACTGGCTGTTCGTCTTTACCGAGGTCTTCTCCGGTGCGCTGCGCGGCATGGGCGATGTCGTCGTTCCAATGCTCATCACAACCGGCGGTATCTGCCTGTTCCGTGTGGTATGGATTTTCGGAGTGGTTGCCCTCTTCCCGACGCTCACCGTAACGCTCCTCAATTATCCGGTGTCCTGGGTTTTGACATCCGTTCTGTTTCTGTTTTACTATCATTTCCGGATGAAGAAGCTGACCACGCACTGATTGCTCCGGCATCTCTTACTTCTCTCTGCTTTTTGCGAAGCTGACCGGGCGGCATGCCGTAGGCTTCCTTAAAGCTGCGCAGAAACACCTTATAGTTGGTAATTCCATTTTTATTCATTAAATAAGTAATACTCTCGTCCGTCTGCAGCAGATCACTGTGAAAATACTGCAGGCGGATTTGGTTTACATAAGTCAAAAATGTCTGACCGGTGTACTTTTTAAACAGACGGCAAAAATATTCCGGCGTAAGCGACAGTTCATCTGCCGTCTCTTTTAATGTAATCGGGTTCGTGTAATTTCTTTTCACATACTGCATGCTCTGCTCGATCCGCTCAAAATCTCTTCTGGAGCGGTGGCGCAGCACATGATCGACCGTGGCCGCATTCTTTGTATACAGCAGATACAGCAGCTTATAAACCGCTGCAAGAAATAGCAGATGCGTACCGTCCGCCGCCTGCTCCTGCAGGCACTTCATTTCTTCCAGCTTCTGTGACATCCGGCAATTCACGGATGCGGTCTCCTCCGAATACGGAACATATTCCCCGAAATGCAGTCCCCGCCAGTCCTCACTGACACGCTTTAAATGCTCCGGCGGAATCTGCAGCAGATAGTAATGCCCGTCCCCGTGGACATGCGTGTAGTGAATGTCTCTCGGATTGACAACGAGAATATCTCCCTGCTGCAGTTCATACGACGTCTCATTGATGTACGCTGTCATTGCCCCGTGCTGCATACAGATCATTTCCAGATGCTCATGCCAGTGTGCCGGCAGCAATTCATTGGACGCGTCGACCTGCGTAAAATAGAGCTGCATCAGCCCGTCATCGGATATAATCTCATGTTCCCCCTGCTGCACTCCCGCTCCCTCCCTTTCCTGCTCTCTCCGTGTTTTTCACATGCACGGTTTCTCTTTCTACCATCATACCTTCAGAAGGAAAAAATATCAATATCGACCCATATTTCTGCCAAAATTCGATCTATAACAAACGGAATTATCTGCTTATAATACGAACATAGACAATGTTCCATGATGAAAAATATCAAAATAATATCAGGCATAAGCCGGAAAAGAGGTCAAAATGAAGAAATGGACCAGAGTGATGTATCAGCCAAACCGTCCGTTAAAAGAGGGCTGTTACGTGACTGCTTCCAAAGAACACATCGCACTTTCCAGGGAAGCTGCAGCAGAGGGTATGGTTCTCTTAAAGAACGAGCACAATCTGCTGCCGTTAAAAGCAGGCAGCCGGATTGCACTCTTTGGAAAAGGCAGTTTTGATTATGTCAAGGGAGGCGGCGGCAGCGGCGATGTGACCGTATCGTATGTGCACAATCTCTACGATGGCTTTCAGATGCTCCACGATGCCGTCTCCCTCTACGAGCCGCTGTGCGATTTCTACCGCGCCAATGTGAACGAACAGTACGATCAGGGTTCCGTTCCCGGCATGACGACAGAGCCGGCGCTCTCCGCAGAACTTCTCGCCGGCGCCAGCTCCTACACCGATACGGCTGTGATCGTATTGAGCCGTTTTTCCGGAGAAGGCTGGGACCGCTCCAGCATCGAATACAACGGAGAATATAATCCGTGGGAGACAGAGACCAGCATGCCGAAAATCTCCGGAGAGATCTTCCCGGACGGCGACTTCTATCTCACAAAGGAAGAATTCGCCATGATCGCGCAGGTAAAGCAGCATTTTTCCAGAATTGCAGTCGTCCTGAATATCGGCGGCATCATCGATACCTCCTGGATCAAAAATGACGATCAGATCTCCTCCGCACTTATCGCATGGCAGGGCGGCATGGAGGGCGGACTTGCCACGGCGGAACTGCTATGCGGAAAGATATCTCCGTCCGGCAAGCTTCCGGACACCTTCGCCGCTTCCGTGGACGACTATCCTTCCACCGCGGATTTCCACGAATCGGTTGACTATGTGGACTATACTGAGGATATCTATGTGGGCTACCGCTATTTTGAGACTTTTGGGGATGCGGCAAAACGCGTATGCTATCCGTTCGGATTCGGACTTTCCTACACACAGTTTTCCCTTACGGTGCAGAGTGTGACCGAAACCGCGCAGTCCATCCGCGCTTTTGTCCTTGTCACAAACACCGGAGATTACAGTGGAAAAGAAGTCGTGCAGATGTATTACAGTGCGCCGCAGGGACTTTTGCAGAAACCGGCGCGCGAACTTTCCGCTTTTTGCAAGACAAGAACACTCCTCCCGGGCGAAAGCCAGCTTCTGACGCTCGAGACAGCGAAGGATTCCATGGCTTCCTACGATGATCTGGGAAAAATTTTTAAATCCTCCTACATACTGGAAAAGGGCGACTATCATTTTTACATCGGAACTTCCGTCCGGGATGTCATTGCGCTGGATTATGTCATGACGCTTAACGCCAATCTGCTGGTAGCGCAGCTCTCCTCCAAAGCCGCACCTACAAGCTTGAAGAAGCGCCTGCTCGCAGACGGAAGCTACGAAGAACTTCCGCAGGGAACTGCCAACGATCCGAATGCCTGTGTTTTTGAAAAAATGATACCGGGCACCGAGGAAGCACTCGCCCCGGCAACACGCGGGCGCGCATCCTGCCTTCTGCTGAATTCCTATAAAGAAAACGCACATCCGCTGATCGATGTTTACGAGGGAAAGATTTCCCTGGATGAATTTACCGCCCAGCTGGACGACGATGATCTGATTTATCTGCTTGGCGGCCAGCCGAATACCTCTGTCGCGAATACCTACGGCTACGGCAATCTTCCGGAATACGGCGTTCCAAACATCATGACCGCCGACGGTCCTGCCGGTCTGCGCATCACCCCGCAGTGTGAGGTCTGCACAACGGCATGGCCATGCGCCACACTGCTCGCCTCCACCTGGAATCCTGCCCTGATTGAGCAGGTCGGAACCGCAGGCGCAGAGGAAGTAAAAGAGAACAACATCGCCGTATGGCTGACACCGGCGGTCAACATTCACCGCAATCCTCTCTGCGGAAGAAATTTTGAATACTATTCGGAAGATCCGCTGCTCACCGGCAAAATGGGCGCAGCCATGGTGCGCGGCATTCAGTCGCAGCACATCGGCGCAGCCGTGAAGCATTTTGCATGCAACAACAAGGAGACCAACCGCAAGCACAGCGACTCCCGCGTCTCCGAGCGCGCACTCCGCGAGATCTACTTAAAGGCATTTGAAATCATCGTGAAGGAAGCCGATCCGTGGGTCATCATGTCCGCTTACAATATGATCAACGGCCACCGTGCTTCGGAAAATCACGATCTGCTCGAAGGCATCCTGCGTGACGAGTGGCATTTTCAAGGAATGGTAACCTCCGACTGGTGGACGAGAGGGGAACATTACAAGGAGATCAAAGCCGGAAATGACGTGAAGATGGCGTGCGGTTTCCCGGAGCGTGTAAAAAAAGCGATGGAACTGGGTGAACTGGATCGAAGTGATCTGGAGCGCTGCGCAAAGCGCGTACTTGATCTGATCTTAAAGATCGATTAGAAAACTCATTCTTCCTGCTGTAGCTAAAAAGACGGAAGCCTCTCACAGAGACTCCCGCCTTTTTGCTTTTCGACTATAGATATTTTCCGATATGGATTCAACCGCAGCAGCTCCTGCTTCCTCCCCGCCTCTCTGGAAGTTTTTGTTGCAGTCAATCCGTGCGGTTCCATTGGCAGCTGCAGCTACTTCTTCGTTTCTGCAGAATCCATACAACCGTTGCAGGATGCAGCGATTCTATCATCCGGCCACGATTTTCTAAGCGCCGCATAGGAAATCAGGAAGTTTGCCAACCAGCCCGCCGGTACGGCAAGCCAGACAAATGCAATACCAAAGCGCGGTGCAAAAATCAAAGCAACCGACAGACGGATCGCAAGGTTTACCATATTAGCTATAAGAAATGGACGCATGATTCCAAGTCCACGCAAAACTCCATCCGTTGCCATCTTAATACCCATGAAAATAAAGAAATAGCCAAGCCATCTCATGTAATCCCCGGATACCTGATATGCGAAAGCAGTTCCGTCTTTTCCCAGAAATAAGGAAGAAATCTGGGTGTGTAGTGTTTCAATAATTATAAAAGCCAGAACTGCAAAGCACAGATCTAACACCAGTGCAGCGTGATAACCTTTTTTAATACGCCCGATTTTCTGAGCACCAAGATTCTGAGACACATACGGCGAAACTGCATTGCCAATGGACACAAATATCAGTGCGAAAACATTCTCTACTCTCATTGTTGCCGAATAACCTGCGAGTGCCTGTGTACCAAATGGGTTTACAACTGCCTGCACGATCATCATGCCTATTGATACTGTGGACTGCTGGAGAACTGACGGTATGGCAATCCGGAGCATATAATGTAACTCCTGTCTGTCAAACCAGTGAAATGGACTCTTATATTGGCGCATCCGGTAAAAAAAGATCAGGAATGAAAATACTGCAGAAATGCCCTGTGCAATCAAAGTTGCAAGGGCTGCACCAAATACACCCAATCCAAGTCCTGCCACCATCCAAAGATCCATAATAATATTCAAAACAGAAGAAAATATCAGCAGACCCAACGGAATCTTTGATTCCCCGATTGAGGTAAACATCGTCGAAAGGATATTGTACATAAATAAAAACGGAAATCCCACAAAATACACCCGCAGATACAGTACAGCTTCCTCCAGTATGTCAGTGGGCGTTTGTAAAAGTCTCATCATCGGATGGGAAAAACGAAAGCCGAATACACCAAGAAGTATGCTTAGGATGAGAAAGCTGATCAAAGATGTCGACACAATCGTTTTCATTTTGCCGTAATCTCTGGCACCAAAATAGCGGCTTACCAGTACGCCTGCACCGACACCAGCACCAAGTGCCACACAAATAAATACATTCGTAAGTGCCGCGCATGCACCGACAGCCGCAAGTGCAGACGAACCAACATACTGACCGACAATAATGGAATCCGCCATATTATAAACCTGTTGAAAAAAGCTGCCCAGAATCATAGGCATTGCAAAAACAGTCAGCGCTTTGAGTGGGGCATCTGTGATCAGGTATTCATCTTTTGACATTATTTTATTTCTCCTAAATTCCTGCTTTTATCTGGGATTTCTGCCACGATTTATTCCAGTGTCAATACATCGGCCGGCATCAGCTATTCTAAAATGGCATGGAATATCGATGCTTACTGTTCCACCAGCTCCTCATAAAACCGGTAATTGTTCTTGCCGTTCTGTTTGACATAATACAATGCCTTGTCCGCTCTTATATAGTATTCTTCAAAGCTTTCTCCCTGTCTGCACATGCACAGACCACAGGATAAGGATGCCGGTGAAGTCTCCGTCGTAGCATTTTTTGCCGCTTCAAAGCTGTCAAACAACTTTCTCATCTGCGTGTTCATCTCAACTTCTGATACCTCAGGCAGATAGAAGAGAAACTCATCTCCTCCCAGCCGGCAGACCACCGCATTCTCCATGCACTTTGTGAGCATTGCTCCTACCAGCCTGAGAGCATAATCCCCCGCCTTATGTCCATAGACATCATTGATCTTCTTGAGATTATCCATATCCACAAATCCCAGATAGCCATCATGCTCCTGCATTTTTTCAATAATCAGTGTCTCACCTTTATGACGCATGGGAAGTCCTGTCAGGTAATCCAAGGTTTCCCGGGCCTCTTTCTGTCGTGCCAGCTCCAGCTCGCGGATGCGGTCCATCGTCTGGATCAGAGTAACGACCAGCAGAGCCACCAGCCCGATTGCGATAAAGATTCCAGACAGAGACACAACACGATACACCGCTGTCATCTCCAGCATGACTGCGATCATGGCAGCTACCAGTCCGATCAGTGGAAGCTTGTAATGTTTCGCTGTTCCCTTGATGAGATCCCGGCAGATGGTGATAAATATCGTCAGAAACGTTCCTGCGATCACTATGTGGGACAAGAACATTGTCGAAATAAAATCTGCGATATTCAGTACCTGTAAGACCGTGCATATCACAAAATTCACACAAATGATACACTCTGCCACATGATAGACCTTCCGGTATCTTCCCTGCTGCACACTATCAATATAGAACATGATCGGAATCGGGCAGATCATCACAACAAGGAAGCACATATTCGACAGAATGGAAGCATTGGGAACAAACAGCTGACGCAGCTTCGATTCTCCAAGCATCCACACTGCTCCCAGGATCATGCACCATCCCAGATACTCCAGATCAAATCTTGTCTTGTATATAATATCGAGCACCAGACTGATGATCAGCACGACCAGTCCGGAAAACAACATAGTGCAGGCGATCAGAGTTACTATAAAATAACAGTGAAGCATATAGGTCCAGATATCTGATTTATCCCCGCAATATACCGTGTTGACGACACCGGAATACTTTTCAGTAAAAGACTGCAGTTCGATCCGCACTTCCTGCCCCGCATCCTCACTTGATGTCTCGCAGAACACATACCCGCTGGCAGAATTTTTCCCGAAGGGTCTGGTATTCTTCGTATCATACACCGTCCTCAGTTCCCCTCCGATATAAATGCGCACATTCTCCATAGAGGATCTGATGGCGATCGTATTTTCATTATAGTCCTGTGGGAGCACTGACCGGATGACTAAAAGCTCACCGGCAGGCACATCATACCGGTCCGGAACCTGGATCTCCTCTTCTGTTCCGTCTGGCAATTCCCGGTAAAAGGTTCCGGCATAAGTAATGCTTTCCTCCGTGACCGGTTCCCTCTCACTTGGGTAAATGCTCTGCCCTAAAAAAAATGCTGCAAGCAGCACAAGTATCACCACATAAAATAAAATTCTTTTATACTTATGGATCGTATATTTCTCTTCTGTCATTTTTATTACCTAATATTAAATAATTCCGGAGCATTTCCCCTGCTTTTATGACGATATTGGGGTGCAGTCCAAAAATCTTTCCCCCGCTCATGAACAAGTTTATCACAGGAGGCAGGAAAAGTAACTATCTATTTTACTCTGTAGACGGAGATATTTCGCCCTGCTTATTCTTGTAGCAGCCAATCGGCTATATCGTGAATTTCGACTCCTTCATAGCTATATTTTGGATGTTTGGTTCTGGCAATAATCATTTTCGGATAAGCATCTCGGATCTGAAGCAGAGGAGAGCATTCTCTCTCAAATGTTTCCTGCCCGGAAATGTTGTCGCTGACCTGAATATAAATCTTTTCGCTACCTCTCTGAGCAACAAAGTCGATTTCCTTTTGATAGAGCTTGCCGACATAGACATCATATCCACGGCGAAGAAGCTCGATACAAACAACGTTTTCATATACTCTGCCATAGTCTATATTTCTGCTTCCCAGTATTGCATATCGAATACCGCTGTCACACAAATAGAACT
>ERZ832317.4732-NODE-4732-length-12919-cov-27.968672_pt1 | contig 12919 bp, 7 predicted proteins | sample MGYA00519695_ERZ832317 | MGnify/ENA primary metagenome ERZ832317 (study PRJEB31850, sample SAMEA3708726) | human gut metagenome | biome: human gut; feature: human-associated habitat; material: faeces | place: China | collected 2014 ...
AAAAAAATATTTAACATTGGAAGGCGGTGCTCACATGGAAATTACAGAAGTACGTGTTAGAAAAGTAAACTCAGGAAATAGAGTGAAGGCAATAGCCCAAATAACATTTGATAATGAATTTGTAGTTCATGAAATTAAAGTTATGGAAAAACCAGAAGTAGATCGGATTGAAAATCTTTGTCCGGCGATTAGTATAAGTCAACAGTCTTATAATTTTAATCCAAATTCTACAGTGTCAACATATACAGATGTTGCTGCAAATATTAAAACAATATTTTCAGTGATTTCAAGTGAGCGGACAGGAAAATTTATTTCGCCAAAAGAGTTTTCAACAGCAACCAGTGAATTCCAGTGCACATGTTGCCATGGAACGGGAAAAAAATGGGTCTTGAGTAAGAAAAAGCTCATACCAGACGAAATTATCCCGCTAGATAAAGGCGGAATAGTTTATTTTAATGGGGCAAAAAAATCATTTGAAATGCAGCTTTTGCAAAGCATTTGCCAAAAATATAATATTGATATTACTAAATCGATAAGTGAATTGTCTGAAAACCAAAAAAAAATCTTACTTTATGGAGATTTTCAAAAGTATATTGTTAAATTTGAACGCGGAAAAAAGAAAAATTGCCAAAAAACGATAATTTTTAAAGGAGCAATGGGTGCGCTAGAGGAAGAATATAAAAAAATTGACACGCCAATGATCCGACAACAACTAGAAAAATATTTAGAACTGGAAAATTGCAGCATTTGTGGCGGAACAGGGTTTATTGGGAATATTCAAAAGTACCAAATCTGCGGGATGAATATTGCAAGCGTTATGAGTATGGAAGGCACAGAACTTGGAGAATGGTGCGAAAGAGTAAAAGATACATATAATATGAGTCCGAATTTAAAAGCAATAACAGCAGCGGTAGAACCAATTCAGCGTGTAACACGGGCAATGCAAGAGCTAAGCATTGAATATCTAGCACTAGACAGATCAATCCCTTCTCTGTCAGGTGGAGAATGTCAAAGGCTTCGAATGGCACGACAAATATCAGGCGCACTGTCTGAAATACTTTATATTCTGGATGAGCCATGCAGAGGGTTGCACAGGGTTGATATAAAAAAAATGATTCGGGCGACAGAAAAATTACTTAGTAAAGGGAATACGGTACTGGCAATTGAACATAATTGGCAGTATATTTCCTGTGCTGATAAAATTATTGAATTGGGCCCTGAAAGTGGACCAGAAGGTGGTTGGATTGTAGAACATAAAAAACAGCAAGAAAAACCATTAGGACAATGGGACATAAAGCCAGAGATAAGCCATAGCAAAGATTTTTTTGTTTTCGGGGGGATTACTGTAAATAACTTGAAAAATATTTCATGTCAAATCCCAGAAGGAATAGTTACTTGTATTACAGGCGTTTCAGGTTCTGGAAAGTCTACATTGGCAAGAGATGTGATATTTTCAAGTCTTAACGCAAAAAAGAATATAAATTGCTCATATTTTGAAGTTCAAAAAAAATTTGGGAAAGTCTATTATGTTGATCAAAAACCGATAGGAAAGAGTTCTCGTTCATCAGTGATTTCTTATTTAAAAATATATGATGAAATCCGCGAAGTTTTTGCAAATGTTAAAGTGAACGGAAAAAAATATCCATCTTCTTATTTTAGTACGAATGTAAGCGGTGGACGATGCGAAAAATGCATGGGAAGTGGACAGCTTCAAACGACGGGAATTTCCGATATATGCATTACTTGTGACGCTTGCGGTGGGGCACGATTCAAAAAAAATATTTTAGAGGTTCGATATAATGGAAAAAATATAAACGATGTTTTAAATATGGACGTTGATGAAGCTCGACAATTTTTCTATGATGATTTAAAGGTAACTACAATGCTTGAATGCATGAAAAATTTGGGGCTTGGATACTTAAAATTAGGACAGCTTTCAAAAAATTTATCAGGAGGAGAGGCGCAAAGACTAAAACTGGCGAAGGCACTGGGAGAAGAACATAAAAAAGAAAGTGTTTATATATTAGACGAACCAACGGCAGGTTTGAGTGAAAATGATTGTGAAAAAATTGTTTCAATTGTACAAAAACTTGCAAATCAGGGAAATACAGTGATTGTAATTGAACACGATCCCCAATTTGTAGCTAGTGTGGCAGACTATATTATAGATTTTGGCTTTCAGGGAGGAAAAAAAGGCGGAAGAATTTTAGCACAAGGATATGTAGAGTCTATAATACAGCAAAAGAAAGCATCAATCTGGTTTGATGCAATGTGAATTTTAGAATATGAAAATTCACCAGCTCTATAAGTTGGGTTTTATAGATTATAATGTGCGGTCACTCAAACCAATGCCGTCAAGCCGGTGGGGATAGGGCGATTTTATTTGTCAGAGAGTAAGTGCACGGTTTCTGCACGGATTTTGCACGGTTTCAAAACGTGCAGAGGGTGCTTTTCGCTGCAAAATCCGACAAAGGGTGCAGAAATTGCTGGGTGAAAAATCACGTTGATTTGATTAAAAATAACGATGACTCGAAACTTCCATAAATTGAGACGAACCGGCGGCTTGCTCTCTTAATCAGTGGGCCCAGGGTTCGAGTCCCTGGAGGTGCACCAGATATTGAACGTCAAATCGTAAGATTTGGCGTTCTTTCTTTATGTAGGAAAGCGGCTGCACACTTTCTGCACACCGTTTGCACATTTGCCCGAATCAGGGGCTTTTCTGCGCAAGGCTTGCACAGCCTGCGTTCCTTTGCATAAAAAGAAGAGAAGTTAGGCGAACAAGGCTCTCGTCAATTCTCTGCGTTCGTCTGCGTCCATCAGCCGGATGGCTTCAAGGATCTCCTTACCGGAGATTTTTGTTGCCGCCGGCTTTTCATTTTGCCGGGGCTGGGGTGCTGCCGGGGTCAGGTCTTGGGAATAGAAGTTCGCTTCGATCTTCTCGGTCAGCTCCAACCGGGGCTTGTCCTGCGTGTGGGCATAGGTGTCCATCAGGACAGATGCCGTTGCATGACCTGTGTTGCCCTGCACCGACTTGAAGTCACCGTCCGACTGCAAGAGCTGGTAGGTGGCACTGGAGTGCCGCAGGCCGTAGAACACGATCTGTTCAAACTCCGGGTGCTCGGCTCTCCACAGGCGGTACCACTTTGTCAGCAGCTCCGGCGCAATGGGCAGACCATCCGGGAGCCGGAATAGTTGCCCGCAGTTGTTGTACTTTTCTGGGGCGTTCTGCTCGTCCTGCTTGAGCTTTTCAAGCCATGCCAGAAGCTCGGCTTTCAGAGGCTTGGTCATATACAGGATGCGGTTGGACTTCTTGGTCTTGGGCTTTTTCAGGATGAGGGAGGACTTGCTGCCCTCACGCCTGTTCGGGAAGGTGTAGTAGACCTGATTTGGATCGAGCTTTTCCAGAGCGTCCTTGTTGGCTCGCTGCGTGGTTTTGCTGACCGAGATGGTACCACGACCATCGGCTGCATCAAAGTCCAGATCACTCGGCTGTAGGCCGAGGATTTCGCCCTCACGGAGCGAAAGGATCATGCTCATGTGCACCGCTAGATGCAGGGCAGGGTTCTCGATGGTCTGCAACGCTGCCAGCATGGTTTTCTCGTCCCAGATGGTGCGTTCCTCGATATTGACCTTGGGGGCATCACGGGGCAGAGGAATCTTGTGGATCAAGTCCCATTCCACCGCATAGGAGAATGCGGTCTTGAGCAGCGTGTGGACTTCGTGGATAGAGGTGCTGGACAGCAGCCGCTTTTTCTGCTTCTCGGAAAGCTTTTGCTTCACACCGTGCACATACTGCCCACAGGGGGTCTTGGCAAGGATGGCATAGAACTTCTCGATGTCGTAGGTTCGCAGTTCCTGCACCTTCCGTTTCCCGATATACGGCACGATAAGGTTCTGCACCATCGCCACGGACTGGGTGTAGGTCTTGGGGGACCATTTGTGCTTGGTGGACTGGATCGGAATCCACTTGTACAGCATTTCCTCCACCGTCATGGTGTCGGGGACGAGGAAGGTGCCATCCAGCAGTTCTTTCTCGACCGTGATCTTTCGCTCCTGCGCCTCCTTCTTGGTCTTGAAACTTTCCCATCCCTCGCAGGATTTACACAAGCCCCTAGTCTTTCTGAACGCAGTACTGCCGCTTGACAGGAGTGTGTAGGTGCGATAAACTTAACAAAGTAAAACAATGGAAACAATTGCAGTTAAAAATCATCTGCTGGATTTCGGATAAGTAGATATTGGCCGATGATTGTGACGAAATCAAACGCCTTTGATTTTCATAAGGAGACACTTTTTGTGAAAAAAGTTTTTGTTTGTGCGCTTCTTTTTTTAACCATTCTTTTGACTTTTGGGGAATTATACCCGAGAAAATCCCAAAAGATTGATCTCTCTACCGGTGCGGGCATTTCCAAAATGCTCCGCTATGATGATGCGCAGGTCTATCTCTTTGGAGAAACACATCGCTGCACAGAATATCAGCAATTCCGCAATGTTCTGTTCAAGTACCTGGTAAAAGAAAAAGGCGTGCGTGTTTTTGTAGAGGAAGCCGGATACGCCACGACATTTCTTGAGAATGAAACGGTGCAGGGGAGGCTTTCCTTTTCCGACTGGCTTGACCGTTGCACAAGCTCCAAAGAGGACTATGAACTGTATCAATGGATCGCGGATTGGAACAGTGGCAGGGAAGATGCAGATAAAATTTCAATCATTGGGATCGACATTACGGATAATATCGGCAATATGCAAATGCTTTGTCAGTATTTGTTGAAAACCTGCAACTTTACTGGAGCAGATGTACAAACGCAACGACTTCTGACGGCGATCCGAAAACAGAATCCGTTCAGTTCCTTACAACTCCAGACCTTTCAGGACGAGTTTTTGCCGCAGTTGATTGAGCTGTATCAAACAAAACCGGAACAGCTTGAAAATGTGTTGGGAACACAGGCAATGCATCTGGAACGTGCCCTTTTGGGTTGGCAGGAAGCATTGGAACAGCAGAGACTCCGCGGAAAAGCGGAACAACTGGGTGATTCGGATGATGTGTACCGGGAGAATTGCCTGTATGAGAATTTTATGCGGGAGTATCAGGAGAGACCGGACACAAAATATTATGGAGAGTTTGGTGCAGCACACGTTTTGATGTCTGACTATTCCGGAAAGATATACCGCGTACAGAACTCTTTTGTGACCCGTCTTGCAGAGGAGGGCTCACCACTGAATGGAAAACTGACCGTCATAGATGGCGGGTTGACGTTTGAAATCGGTGATTTGGGTGAATCGGATACGAACAAAGTAACGCTTTACAATACCGCCAGCGCCAAGCCTCCGGTTCAGGATATGAACAAATTTTACATGGACGGTTTTGCACAGGATGCAAGCTATGCGCAGTATGTGCTTTTGTATGAGCATCCGAATAATCTGACTGCGGCAAAAGAGTATTCTGGTTCCTACTGGAAACATCATTAGGCATCTATCATAAAACGAGAAGAATGGCCATTAACTGTGATGGCTTTTTCCATTTTGCGCCAGATAATACCCAGTAGTATATGACGCACAGCATCATATCACTGGGCAAGGGTTTCACCTTTGACCCTTGCAAAGAGCTGGTCTCGCCTGTCGGCTCGGTCGGTGCTTTAAAAGGCCGGTGGCCTTTTGAGGTCGCCGCAGGCGACCCGCACCCCTCTGCGCTCCTGCTCCGGGCAAGCTGACAGGCAAAGATTTGCGAATCCCTGCCCGTTAGCTCGTCCGTTTTTTCAGTTGGCCATTTTGACCAGTTGATATTGGGTGCGCCGTTCTCCCTGCATGGCTTTCCTGCCCCCTTCCGGCGGCGTTTTCCGGCTCTCCCACTTGGGGGTCATCGCCGTGTATCCCATGCAGACGGTCATGCGGTTTTCAAGGTGCGGTGCTGGATTTGGCAATAAAAAATCGCCACACAACAACCTGAACCTGACCATCCCTTCCGGGATGGCCTTGGTTCGGGTTTGCTATGTAGCGATAAGAAAGTCAAAAACTTGCTCCGGCTCCTTTGGAATCCGAGCTGGAACTCTAAGTAAAATATGTTATATTAAATTGTTGGAATAGATTACCACAAAAATCGAGCCGTGTCAACAAAAAGTTTTGAAAACGCGCTACTTTCGGCAGCTTGCAAGAAAAAATGATGGAAACCTTGGTAAAAAGAGAGGGCTGGATAGCTCGTTCTGTTTGCAACGGAATGCAAACTCGGAACTTTTCCGAGCAGAAAAACAACCGTCTGCTTCAAGTTGAGCTTGAAAACGGACGATCATTCTTGCAAAATGATTGTCAAATTTGGGAGGCGTTTTGAGCAGCCTCATAGTGCTAACAAGAGGTGTCTTCACACGTATATATATACCATTTTTGCGTTGCAAAATACTTGTTGGGGAACACCCAAGCCCTTGAACTGCATCCGATGGATGCAGGCTGCACGTTTTTGAAAAACGCTCTTTCGGTGCTCCGTATGAAGCACCGAAAACGAACCCGTTGAGGGTCAAAAGCATCAGGTGGGGTCGGTAGGCTCCCCGGCTTCAATTTTACCCAGATACCGCCACAGGGTCGTGCGGCTGATGCCCAGCTGCCGGGCGGCGGCGGCGCGGTTGCCGCCGTGGGCGGCCACCGTCTGCTGCACCACCTCGCCGATGATGCTTTCCAGCGTGCGGGAGGTGTCGGTGCTGATCACCGCCGCCGGGTGCGCCGCCGGGGCGCTGCGCAGGCTGCGCTCCTTGGAGAGCAGGTCTGCCACGCTGCTGCTGCGGATGTAGGGGCCGTTCGTCAGGGTGGCAAGGGAGCGCAGCAGGTTTTTGAACTGGGTGTAGTTGTTCGGCCACGGGTACTGCCGCAGCATCTCGATGGCGCGGGGCTCAAAACCGGAGATCTGCTTGCCCAGCTCCAGATTCAGGCTGTTCAGGTACAAACTGGAAAGGGACGGGATCTCGTCCGACCGGCTGCGCAGCGGGGGCAGTTCCAGCGTCAGCGCGCCCAACCGCTCGATGAACCGGCGGGTGACCGGGGAGACCGGTTCCTCCGGGCGCACTGAGCGGGAGAACAGCAGCCGCACCCGGCGGGCAAGACCGGTCTCCTCGATGGCAGCCAGCAGCTCGGCGCTCCACTGCTCCGGGATGGACTCAAAGTTCTGGAAGTAGACCGTGTTGCCGTTGGCGTTCAGGGGCGAGTTATAGTGGTTGAGCAGAAAATCCCATGATTTATCGTTCATCATGGCGCAGTTCGCCACCACGAGGGGACGGTTCACCAGTGCGCTGTGCAGGTAGAGGTAGCGGGCGATCTGCTCCTTGCCGGTGCCCGGCTCGCCGCAGATGAATAGGGGCTGACGCACGGCAGCAAGGGCGTTGATCTCGGCGTCCTGCGTGCCCATGGCACCGCTCAGGCTGTAAAAGCTGTTGGAGAAAAGATACTCGCACTCGCCTTGGTTCAGCGACCGCAGCCCCGGGCGGCTGGAATGCAGCGGGATGCGGGAGGGCACGCAGTAGAACAGGTACCGCTGCACATTGTTCATCAGCAGCACCTGTGCTGTGATGCTGTACAGCTGGCTGCGCTCGGTGTAATAGAACTTTAAGCTGCCCGTGGCGGGGATCTCCCGCAGATGGGTCTGCAAACAGCGGTGCAGCTCCGGGGAGATGTCCTTCATATTATTATAGAACAGGCTGCCGTCCGGCTCCATCACCACGACCCTGCCGCCCTGCTCCTGCGTGATGCTGCGCAAAAACAGGTTCTCCTGCCGCAGCTGGCCGAACCATGTGCTGATGTTCACCGCCTGATCGATGGCGCTGTGCAGGCTCTCGATGCCGGAGGTGATCAGGAAGGCGTCAAAGCCCATCTCCCGGGCAATGGTGTGGGTGACCATGTCGCAGACCACCATCCGGTAGCCGCCCTGCTTGAGCCGCTCCAAGGTGTGGCGCACCTCCTCGGCGCTGCGGACGGTAAGGATGTCCAGATCAAAGTTCAGCAGGCTGCAAAGGGTGTGGGCGGGCTCGGTGATGCTGGGAAAGCCCACGATGGCGTACAGGCTGGTGTAGTTCTCTGCCAGTTTCATGGTGCGCAGCACATCATACACCGAGATATGGATATCCACCACCGGCAGATCGGTCACCTGCCGGATCAGGGTGGCGGTGCCGCCGCGGGAGATGATGCAGTCGTAGCTGTTGGGCGTCATGCTCTGCACGATGGCCTGTCCCTCTTCCAGATCGCCGGTGTACACCTCCAGCTCAACGTTGGGGTAGGCCTGCGCCGCCTGCTCCATGGCGGTGCGCATTCCGTCGTAGGGGGCAATGCCCAGAATGCGGGTGTGAGTTTCGACCATAAAACGTCCCTCCATGTTTCTCTTTGAAACTATTATACTCGGCGCAGTTCAAAAAGAAAACAGAAAGCGGTTTCAAAATAGAACGTTTTTACACTTGAAACGGAAAGAAAATTGAAAACGTGCTAAAATGAAACGCTTTTGCCCCTTGCGCGGGGTGCAATCCCCTGCCGGATACGGCATAATGAAAGCACAAAAACAAGTGAGGGGGCACGAACGAATGCTTCGCCTGCTGATGATTGCAGATGATTTTACTGGTGCGCTGGATACCGGCGTACAGCTTGCGGCACACGGCATCCCCACGCAGGTCGTGGTGGGGCAGGCAGACCTTTCCGCGTGCAGCAGCACCGTGCTGGTGGTGGATACCGAAACGCGGCATCTGCCCGCCGCAAAGGCTGCCAAGGCTGTTGAAGAGCTGACCCGCAGCGCGGTGGAAAACGGCGTGGGCTGCATCTATAAAAAGACGGATTCTGCCCTGCGCGGCAACATCGGCGCAGAGCTTGCCGCCCTGCTCAAGGCAAGCGGCGCACGCAATTTACCCTTTCTGCCGGCCTTCCCGCAGATCGGACGCACCACCGAAAAGGGCGTCCATTACATCAAAGGCGTGCCGGTGAACGAAAGCCCCTTCGGCATCGACCCCTTCGAGCCGGTGCGCTGCGCCCAGGTGACAAAGCTGATCCATTTGCAGACCGATGTCCCCGCACAGAGCCTGCAGCCCGGCGAGACGGCAGCAGACAAGACCGGCATTCTGGTGTATGACGCCGCCACCGCCGCAGACCTTGAAGCCGCCGGACAGCAGCTGTTCCAGAATGGAACGCCCCCGGTGCTGGCAGGCTGCGCAGGCTTTGCCGCCTTTCTGCCGGAGCTGCTGGGGCTTTCGGACGGCAGCGTGGTCGAGACCCCGCAGCTGGATCCCCGGCTGCTGGTGCTCTGCGGCAGCGTGAACCCCATCACCCTGCAGCAGATGGACACCGCCGAAAAGGCAGGCTTTACCCGCCTGCGGCTGACCCCCCGGCAGAAGCTGGAGCCCGGTTACTGGGCAAGCGCCGACGGCAAGGCTGCGCTGGCAGAAATCGAACAGATGCTGGCAGCAAACCCCCACTGCATCATCGAGACCAACGACGCCGGGGGCAACCAGCTCACCGCCGACTATGCCGCCGCCCGCGGCATCGACTTGGACGGCCTGCGGGTGGGCATTTCCGGCAGCGTCGGGCAAATGTTCGGGGCGCTGTTCGGCAGCGAGCATCTGGGCACCCTGCTGCTCACCGGCGGCGACACCCTGCTGCAGTGCATGAACAGCGTGGGCGCACGGGAGCTGGAGCCGGTATGCGAGCTGGAAAGCGGTATCGTGCTGGCGCGGTTCACCTATCAGGGACGCACCCGCTACGTGATCACCAAGTCCGGCGGCTTTGGGCAGGAGGATCTGCTGGTGGAGCTGGCAGACCGCATTGCAAAGCATTGAGAATGGAAACAGCAGCCCTTTGCGGCTGTAACGGAAGATAAATGTAACAGAAGGAGAACGACCATGACCTATGCAAAACTGCCCGGCCTGACTTGGGACGGCACTGTGTACGAGAACGAGGAGATGGGCACGCTGGAAGCCCTGCTGCCCACCGGCGGCTGGCCCACCGCCCACGCACCCGCTATGGTGGAGCTGCCCAATGGCGACCTGCTCTGCTGCTGGTTCGCCGGTACTTATGAGGGCAGCGCAGACGTGCACATCATCTGCTCGGTGCTGCCGCATGACGGCACCAAGTGGCTGGAGCCGGTGGATATCTCCGGCGACCCCACCCGAAGCGAGCAGAACCCCTCGCTGTTCTACGGCCCGGACAACGCCGTGTGGGCGATGTACACCGCCCAGCTGGACCGCGTAGAGGGCAAGGACAATATGCAGTTCACCGCCGTGGTGCGCTGCCAGAAGAGCACCGACGGCGGCAGAACATGGGGCGACTACACCACCGTGTTCCCGGAGGAAGGCACCTTCTGCCGCCAGCCCATTCAGGTGCTGTCCAACGGCCGCTGGATCTTTGCCAACTGGCTGTGCACCGACTCTGCCGAGGGTCTGTCCGGCGACCCCACCGCCTTCCGCATCTCGGACGACGAGGGTAAAACTTGGCGCATGGTCATGATGCCCGGCAGCAACGGCCACGTCCACGCCAATGTCATCGAGCTGGAGCCGGGGCATCTGGTGGCGTTCATGCGCAACCGCGAAGCCTACCGCATCCATCGCAGCGAGTCCTTTGACTGGGGCGAAACTTGGACGGTGCCCGCACCCACCCCGCTGCCCAACAACAACTCCAGCATCAGTGCGGTCAAGCTGCAGAGCGGCCGCATCGCCATTGCCTACAACCCCACCTGCACCCCCAACCCTGTGCCCGGCAAGGCTGCATGGCCCGGCCTGCGCTGCCCGGTGGCAGTGGCGCTCTCGGAGGACGGCGGCCTGACCTTCCCCATCATCCGCTGGATGGAGCGCGGCGAGGGCTACATGGGCGATGAGAACAAGACCAACAACAAGCAGTACGAGTACCCCTACCTGATGCAGGGACGGGACGGTATGCTGCATCTGGCCTACGCTGCCCGCACCCGGCAAGGCATCAAGTACGTCCGCTTCTCGGAGCAGGACGTGCTGGGCGCAAAGCGGGAAACCGTGGGTCTGTATAACCCCACCGCAGCCCAGAGCCGCTGAAAAAGCTTTTCGGAATTTTCATCCTTTATTTATAGAGCAAAGCATCATTCAGGAGGTTGATCAGTATGCTGACCCAGTACAATCTTAAAATGCCGCACGCAGTTTACGGCGGCGAGAACGCCATGGACAATATCACCGCCATCATCAAGGCGCGCGGCGCAAAAAAGGTAGCTATGTTCACCGATAAGGGCATTGAGGGCGCTGGCCTGTTTGCCCTGCCGGAAGAAGCTGTCAAAGCCTCCGGCGCAGAGTACTATGTGCTGGACGAGCTGCCCCCGGAGCCCAGCTACATGGCTGTGCAGAAGCTGGTGGACGAGTTCAAGGTCTCCGGTGCAGACCTGATCGTGGCCTGCGGCGGCGGCTCCGTGATGGACGCTGCCAAGCTGGCAAGCGTGCTGGTGACCGACGCCTACGGCGTGAAGGAGCTGCTGGATAACCCCGGCATGGCACAGAAGTGCGTGCCCATCGTGCTGATCCCCACCACCGCCGGTACCGGCGCCGAGGTCACCCCCAACGCCATCGTGGCTGTGCCCGAAAAGGAGCTGAAGGTGGGCATCGTCAACGAGAACATGATCGCGGACTACGTCATTCTGGACGCCCGCATGATCAAGAACCTGCCCCGCAAGATCGCAGCCGCTACCGGCGTGGATGCGCTGGCACACTGCATCGAGTGCTTTACCAGCAACAAGGCCAACCCCTTCAGCGATCTGTACGCACTGGAAGGCCTTGACCTGATCCTGAATAACATCGAAAAAGCCTGCGATGACCCCGAGGCCATGGCAGAGAAGAACCGGATGCAGATCGCAGCCTACTACGGCGGTCTGGCCATCACCGCTTCCGGCACCACCGCCGTGCACGCACTGAGCTACCCGCTGGGCGGCAAGTACCACATTGCACACGGCGTGTCCAACGCCATCCTGCTGGCACCGGTCATGCGCTTCAACAGCGAGCACCCCGCCGTGCGCGAGCGTCTGGCTGCCGCCTATGACCGCTGCTGCCACGAGGAAAAGACCTGCACTACCGTGGAGGAAAAGACTGCATGGATGATCGCCCGTCTGGAGCACATCGTCAAGCATCTGGACATCCCCACCAGTCTCAAGGAGTTCGGCGTGCCTGCCGAGGATCTGGAAGGTCTGGTCAACGCCGGTATGCAGGTACAGCGCCTGCTGGTGAACAATATGCGCCCCGTTACCGCCGACGACGCACGCAAGCTGTATCAGGAGATCATGTAACAGAAAAGGAGTAAAGACTTATGAAGACCAGCGATATCAAGGGCATCATCCCTCCCGTAATCACCCCCATGAACAATGACCCCGAGCAGACGGTCAACCATCAGGCTCTGCGCGAGCAGGTGGAGCGCCTGCTGGCAGGCGGCGTGCACGGCATTTTCCCCATGGGCACCAACGGCGAAGCCTACGCCCTGTCCTTCCAGGAGAAGGAAGAGATCCTTGCCACTGTCATTGATCAGGTAAAGGGCCGCGTACCGGTCTACGCAGGCACCGGCTGCATCACCACCGCCGAGACCATCCGCCTGAGCAAGCGTGCCGAGGAGCTGGGTGCAGATGCACTGTCCATCATCACCCCCAGCTTTGCACTGGCTTCCCAGAAGGAGCTGTACGACCACTACACCGCCGTGGCAAAGGCCGTCAACCTGCCCATCATTCTGTACAACATCCCCGCCCGCACCGGCAATAAGCTGCTGCCCGAGACCGTGCAGGCTCTGTGCCGTGATGTGGAGAACATCGTGGGCGCAAAGGATTCCAGCGGCGATATCGAGAACCTGAAGGCCTACATCCGCCTGACCCGTGAACTGGACAAGGAAGTTGCCATTCTGGCCGGTAATGACGGTGCTATCCTGACCTGCCTGAAAGAGGGCGGCGCAGGCGGCATTGCAGGCCGTGCCAACA
>ERZ832317.4742-NODE-4742-length-12889-cov-4.401979_pt1 | contig 12889 bp, 11 predicted proteins | sample MGYA00519695_ERZ832317 | MGnify/ENA primary metagenome ERZ832317 (study PRJEB31850, sample SAMEA3708726) | human gut metagenome | biome: human gut; feature: human-associated habitat; material: faeces | place: China | collected 2014 ...
TTTAATCGTTTTTCGCGGCGGCGTGTACGTCGCAAAAAACACCCTGCGCGGAGCGTGTGTCGCAGCCCCGCCACAAGCGGGGCAAGGCGCTAAGCGCAGCGAAACCCCCTCCAACGAAAAGGACTTCGTCCTTTTCGTTGGAATTACCGGTAGATCTCGCCCACCGTCGGGTTGCCGGCGGCCTGGGCTTCGTCGGTGTCGATGTGCATCGTGGTCGCGCCGCCGACGTTCACGCGGACGACGACGTCGTCGAAGATCAGCTTGCGGCCCTCGCCGCCGCAGGCGACGCGGATGATCTCCTTATCCTTGATGCCCATGGCCGCGGCGTCCTCCTCGCGGACGTGCAGGTGGCGCTTGGCGATGATGACGCCCTCGCTCAGCTCGACCTCGCCCTTCGGCCCGATCAGCTTACATGCGCCGGAGCCCTTGACGTCGCCGCTCTCGCGGACGGGCGCGTCGATGCCGAGGTTGCGGGCATCGGTGGCGGAGAGCTCGACCTGATCGGCCTTGCGCACGGGGCCGAGGATGGAGACGTTGGCCTGCTCACGCTTGGGGCCGACGACGGTCAGGCGCTCGTTGCAGGCGAACTGGCCGGGGTAGGACAGGTCTTTGCGCTTGGTCAGCTGATAGCCCTCACCAAACAGCTTTTCCACCGTCTCCTGCGTCAGGTGGATGTGGCGGGCGGATGTTTCAACCATAAAAGACATAGTGATTACTCCTTCTTTGTTCGTTTTCCTCTGCCGTGCGGCGGCTTTTTCTGTCCGCGCCGCGCGGCAGTCGGTTTCTTTTTCCACAATTCGGCATTGTAACACTTTTTCCTCACGCTGACAAGTTTCTCACACGGCAAATTGGAAAATATGCTTGCAATCCGCTCCAAATCCGATATAATATTTTTCGATGAAGCAAATTCCCACGATAAAGCATTCTAATGAGGTGTTCTATGTCCGTCAAGCTCGAATTATACAAGGTGTTCAAGGAGGTCGCCGAGGCCGGGAATATCACCGCCGCCGCGTCGGCCCTTTTTATCTCCCAGTCCGCGGTGAGCCAGTCGATCAAGCAGCTCGAGGCCGAGCTGCAGACGCGCCTGTTCGCACGCAATTCCCGCGGCGTGACGCTCACGCCGGACGGCAAGATGCTCTATGAGTATGTCCGCAGCGCCATCGGCCTGCTCGAGACGGGGGAGGAGAAGCTCTCCCAGAGCCGCCATCTCCAGATGGGCCACCTGACCATCGGCGCGAGCGACACGGTGACCAGTCAGTTCCTGCTGCCGTTTCTCGACAGCTTCCACCGCCAGTATCCCGCCATCCATATCCAGATCATCTCCGGGCGCAGCCACAAGGTGCTCGGCCTGCTGCAGAGCGGCAAGGTGGACATCGCCTTTGCCAGCACACCGCCCGAATCCGGCTCGCTCGAGGTATATCCCTGCTTCGCCACGCACTCGATCTTCGTGGCCGGGGCGGACTATGACTGCGACTTCGACCATATCTACACGCTCGAGGAGATTTCGCGCTTCCCGCTGATCCTGCTCGAGCGTAAGGCCTCGAGCCGCCTGTATCTCGAAAAATACTTCCTGCAGAACGGGCTGAAGCTCCATCCGGAGATCGAGCTCGGCGCGCGGAGCCTGCTCGTCGACCTCGCCGCCATCGGCTTCGGCGTGGCGGGCGTGACGGAGGAGTTCGTCTCGCGCGAGCTCGAGAGCGGACGGCTGCGCAAGCTGCGCACCGCCTTCGAGATCCCGCCGCGCAGCGTCGATCTGTGTACGCTGCGGGACGTGCCGCAGACCCCCGCCGCGCAGCGCTTTTCCGACTTCGTGAAGGCCGGGCTCGCCGGGCGCTGAGCCCACTGGCGAAAGCCACAAAACAAGGGGCAGTCCGTCCGGAAAGTTTTTGCTTTTCCCCCTTGTTTTTTCCCCGCAAATCGGGCATGATATCATACATTACCGTACCTATTATAATTATGTATACAGAAAATCAAAGGAGTGGAGAAGCAATGGAAAAGCTCAAGGAGCGCATCCGCACGGAGGGCCGGGTTCTCCCCGGAAACATCATCAAGGTCGACGGGTTTCTGAACCACCGCGTCGACACCGCCCTGATGGGCGAGCTGGCGGATGAGTTCGCCAAGTATTTCGACGTGAAGAACATCACGATGGTGCTGACCACCGAGGCGAGCGGTATCGCGCTGGCCACGGTCTGCGCCGAGCGCTACGGCGTGCCGATGGTCTTTGCGAAGAAGGCCAAGAGCGACAACATCGAGGGCGGCCTGTACCAGAGCGAGATTTTTTCCTATACGTATAAGAAGAAGGTCACGCTGATCGTGGCGCAGGAGTGGATCAAGCCCACCGACCGCGTCCTCATCATCGACGACTTCATGGCCAACGGCTACGCCATGCGCGGCCTGATCGACATCGTCAACAAGGCGGGCGCGGAGCTGGCCGGTATCGGTGTGGCCGTGGAGAAGGGCTTCCAGCGCGGCGGCGACTCCCTGCGCGAGGAGGGCTACAACATCCACTCGCTGGCCATCATCGACGAGGCCAACGAGCACCACATTCGTTTCCGGGAGGGTACCTGAGATGAAAAAAGTTCTGGTTCTGGACTTCGGCGGGCAGTATAACCTGCTGGTCGCCCGCCGCGTCCGTGAGTGCGGCATCTACTGCGAGATTAAGTCCTACCGCATGACGATGGACGAGATCCGCGCCTTCGCGCCGGACGCGCTGATCTTCACCGGCGGCCCCGCCACCGTGTTTGAAGAGGGCGCGCCGATGGTCGACCCCGCGATTTTCGAGCTGGGTGTGCCGGTGCTCGGCATCTGCTACGGGCTGCAGCTGATGATCCACCTGCTGGGCGGCGAGTGCCGCCGCGCCGAGACGCGCGAATACGGCAAGGTCGAGCTGACCCATAGCGGCAACTCCCCGCTCTTCGACGGCGTGCCTGAGAAGGCAGTCTATTGGATGAGCCACGGCGTGGAGGTCGGCGCGCTCGGCCCCGGGTTCGAGGTCATCGGCTCCACCGCGGGCTGCGCCCACGCGGCGGTGCAGTGCGAGGAGAAGAAGCTCTATGGCGTGCAGTTCCACCCCGAGGTGCTGCACACGGTCTACGGCACCGACATCCTGAAAAACTTTCTGTATAAGATCTGCGGCTTCGCCCCGGAGTGGACGATGGCGTCGTATTTGGAGGAGGCCGTGGAGGACTGCCGCCGCAGAATCGGCAGCGGCAAGGTGCTGCTGGCGCTCTCCGGCGGCGTGGACAGCTCCGTCGCGGCGGCGCTGCTGCAGCGCGCGGTCGGCGACCAGCTGACGTGCATCTTCGTCGACCACGGCCTGCTGCGCAAGGATGAGGGCGACATGGTCGAGCGCGTCATGACCCAGCAGTTCCATGTCAACGTCCGCCGCGTGAACGCGGGCGCGCGCTTCCTCGGCAAACTCGCCGGCGTCACCGAGCCGGAGAAAAAGCGCAAGATCATCGGCGAGGAGTTCATCCGCGTCTTTGAAGACGAGGCCAAGAAGATCGGTGCGGTCGACTTCCTCGCGCAGGGCACGATCTACCCCGACGTGGTTGAGTCCGGCCTCGGCGGCGAGTCCACCGTTATCAAGAGCCACCACAACGTCGGCGGCCTGCCCAACTGCGTGGACTTCAAGGAGATCATCGAGCCGCTGCGCCGCCTGTTCAAGGACGAGGTGCGCCAGCTCGGCATGGAGCTGGGTCTGCCCGAGGAGCTCGTCTGGCGCCAGCCGTTCCCCGGCCCCGGCCTTGCCATCCGCGTGATCGGCGAGATCACGGAGGAGAAGCTCTCCATCCTGCGCGAGGCCGATGCCATCTTCCGCGAGGAGATGCACCTCGCCGGGCTCGACCGCACGACGAGCCAGTATTTCGCCGCGCTGACCAACATGCGCAGCGTCGGCGTGATGGGCGACGAGCGCACGTATGACTACGCCATCGCGCTGCGCGCCGTCCAGACGCAGGACTTCATGACGGCGACGTGGTCGCGCATCGACTGGGAGCTTCTCGACAAGGTCTCCAGCCGCATCGTCGGCGAGGTCAAGCACATCAACCGCGTCCTCTACGACATCACCTCCAAGCCGCCCGCGACGGTGGAATTTGAGTAAGTTCCAGCAAAAGGGCTTTGCCCTTTTGTTGGAGGGGATTCGCTCCGAACCGCGCATTTTTGTGTGCGCAGCACACAAAAATACACTCTCTCCGCGCAGAGTGTTTTTCGCGACGTACACGCCGCCGCGAAAAACGGATTTCAATTTATTCGCGCCGCTGCGGCGGCGCGAACTCTGTGAGACTTTTTAAAAAATGCCCTCCGGCATAGCCGGAGGGCATTTTTCTCATATAAACAGCAGCGCGGCGCAGGCGGCGATAATGAGTCCGATGATTTTGATCGCCATTATTTTTTCCTCCATTTCAGTAAGAATGCCGAGTTTGTGATCACGAGCACGGAGCCCGCGTTATGAACCAGCGCACCGGCAACGGGGTTCAGCGTCCCGATAATGGCCAGCGTGATGGCGATGAAGTTGAGCGTCATGGAGAAGGTCATATTCGGCTTGATGGTCGTCATCATCCGCTTCGAGAACGCCACAAGGTGCGGCAGCTCCTTGACCTCGTCGTCCACCAGCGCGATGTCCGCCGCGTCCACGCCGATATCGCTGCCCACGCCGCCCATGGCGATGCCGACGTCGGCCTTTTTGAGCGCCGGGGCGTCGTTCACGCCGTCGCCGATCATGCAGACCGGCAGCTCCTTCGCCTGATACTCGCCGATATACCGGAGCTTATCCTCCGGTAGGCAGTTTGCCCGCACCTCGCGGATCTGCAGCTCGCCCGCGATGGTCCTGGCGGCGTTTTTGTGGTCACCGGTGAGCAGCACGGGCTGCACGCCGAGGACCGTCAGGGCGCGGATGATCTGCCCCGTGACGGCCCATGTGATGGCCGCGGCACTCAGGGCGATGACGACGATCCACGTCGCCCAGCGGTCGGCGATGCCGACGATCTTCGCCTTGCCCGCGTCCGCTGACTACACCAGCCGGATCATGCACTGGATGGAGCTGTCCTCGCCGACCTTCGCCGCCTCCATCTCGAAGGCGGTGACCAGCCCGATCACCGCTTCGAGGATGATGGGAATGCCGCAGAGGACGATGGCGACCCACGCCATGTCGAACGAAAGCGGATTCCACTTCAGCAGGCTGCAGATGACGGCGATACCGGAGATCACGAGGAAGGTGACGTCCTTTTTGATGCCGCCAAGCTCCAGCAGCTGCTCCAGCTTTTCCATGAGATGTTTCATATAAAGCTTCTTTTCTATACGTCAGGGGGTATGCGCACAATATACCCTCACGGGTATATTGTGTCAAAAAAAAGCAGCCCCGCAGGCTGCTTTTTTCTTTTGAAACGTCTCACAGAGTTCGCGGCTCAGGAGCCGCTTTTTAAGTCTGATTATCCCATGTTCGAGAAGCGCTCGACCGCTTTCGTGAAGTTCTCGATCGTCTTGTCGGCGTCGCCGTGTTCAATGCCGTCGCGGACACAGTGCTTGATGTGCCCCTCCAGCACGACCTTTCCGCAGCCGTGCAGCGCGGATTTCGCGGCGTTGATCTGCGACAGAACATCCTCACAGGGCACATCCTCGTCAATCATGCGGTCGATGGCCTGCACCTGTCCAATGATTTTTTTCAAACGGCGATGCAGGTTCTCCGCATCCATACCATTAGGGGGCTGTTTATTATTTGTCAATGCAGCCGTTTTTCCGCCCGCTTATGTAAAGAAGAACTCCTTGATCTGGCCGTAGAGGATCAGGAGCATGCACAGCGGCGTGATGTAGCGCACGCAGACGCGGAAGAAGCGGTAGGACGTCATGCTGTGGCCGGGGGTGAGCTCGCACTCGTCCCGGATTGCCTTCGGTCCGAGCTCCCAGCCGATCATAATCGACATCAGCAGCGCGCCGAGCGGCATCAGGATGCCCTCGGAGATGCAGTCGAAGAAGTCCAGCCAGTCGGCCGCCCATGTCTTCGGATCCGCGATGCCGAGGATATTCGCCGGGGCGATACCCTTCGTGCCGAGGGCATCGAGACAGACGAGCGTACACAGCGCCGCGCAGCCGAGCGCCGCGACGAGGGAATACGTTCTGCGCTTATCGCCCTTGCCGGCCTCGCGCGCCTTGTCGACGAAATGCGCCACGATGACCTCCAGCAGGGAGATCGACGACGAGATGGCCGCGAATACGACCAGCAGGTAAAACAGCAGGCCGAACAGCGCGCCCATCGGCATCTTCTCAAAGACGTTCTGCATGGTGATGAACAGCAGCTTCGGGCCGCCGAGCTCGCCCGTCGGGTCGAGCGCAAAGCGCCCAGGGATGACGCACAGACCCGCCATCAGCGCGACCAGCGTATCCATGATGACGATGATGAGCGCATTTTTCTCGAGGTTCTGCTTGCGGTCGAGATAGGAGCCGTAGGTGATCATCGCGCCCATGCCGAGTGAGAGGGAGAAGAACATCTGTCCTCCCGCCGTTGATAGAACAGAGAGGAAGTCGGGTGCCTCCTCGATCACCCCGTTCGCGACCGCCCAGCCGGGGATGAACATGTATTTGAGCCCGTCGACCGCGCCGGGGAGCGTGCAGGCGCGGACGATACAGATGAGCAGGATTCCGAACAGCGCCGGCATGCCGACGGAGCAGACCTTCTCGATGCCGCCGCCGACGCCGCCCATGACGATCACCATCGTGATGAGGACGAACACCAGCCCGTAGATCACGGCCTCGCCGCGGTTATCGAGCAGCGCGCCGAACACGCCCGCGCCGTCGAGTCCGTTCGAGCCGAAGCCCGCGCCGATGAGGTTGCCGAAGTTCAGCACCGTGTACTTCAGGCAGTACCCGCCGAGGGCGCAGTAAAAGCTCATGATGAGAAACGCCGACGCAACGCCCATCCAGCCGATCCACTTGAAGCGCTTTGACAGCAGCTGATAGGCGCGCACGGCGCCCGCGCCGGTCTTGCGGCCGATGGCCAGCTCGCCCACCATGACGATAAAGCCGCACAGAACCGCGAGGATCAGGTAGATGATGAGGAACGTGAAGCCGCCGTTGGCACCCATTTTGTTGGGGAAGCCCCAGATGTTGCCCAGGCCGACGGCCGAGCCGATTGCGGCCATCAGGAATCCAAAATTGGATCCAAAGCCTTTTCTTTCTTCCATTCTTTTCTCTCCTTTTGAAAAAATTTGCGCCGTAAATTTCCTATTAAGAAGCGGAAACTATGACGCATGGGCAAAAACTTCCTGCTATCCGTCTCTCTTCGGATAGCCTACTTGAGAGTATACAGGATTGCCCGAAACAGTGCAAGTGGCATTCTTTATAAAAAGTTAGCACAAAATTCTGCTATTTTAACATTATATGAGTGAAAATTGTACATTTTTTCACACATATTTTTCAATTTAATTCCGCGCTTTGTGGCGCAAAACAGGCGGGTTTCAAGGAAATAATTCACAATAACGAAAAATGATATTTTAAAGAAACAGTTTTCTGGCGCGAAAAAAAGCGCAAAATCCGGCAGATGTCCGATTTGAAACGGACATCTGCCGGATCGTTCTGGATATAGGGGGTCAGGCTGCGGTCAGGACGCCCTCGTAGGCGGGGTAGTACAGTACCGCCTCGTCGAAGGCCTGCATGGAGTCGGCGTCGGTGGACCAGAGACCGTCGCCATCCTGCGTGACACTGATTTCAACGGTCTGGACAGGGAGGTATGTGATGCCATCGAGATTCCGGCGGCACCACGCGAGAACGGACTGCGCCCAGTCGAGCTCGAAGGCGGCGTACTGCTCGTCGGTCATGCGGGAGACGTCGACATAGTCGATCCAGCGGGCGCGGAAGCCGACCATGGCATCGTCGAACCCGTCGAGCACGGGGGTGAAGAAGTCCATCGGCTCGACGTTGACGGTGACGGTGTAGTGCGTCTCGTCGATCTGGACGGCGCCGACGACGCTGTAGTGCGCGCGGGCGTAGATCTCGCGGTAGAGATCCTCCACCTCACTGCGGAGATCGTCCGTCAGGTTCGTGATGCCGAAGCACCGGGCGAAGATGTCCGCCGAAAGGGAGAGGTTCTGTTCGTAGGCGGACTGGCAGTCCTCCTCCGACGCACCGGTCAGGTCGAGGTAGTTCTCGTTGAACTCGCCGAGGTAGAGCGCGTCGAGGTCGCCCTGCACAAGCGTGGGGGTGAGAATCTCCCAGAGCTTCTCCTCCAGCGGGGAGGTGCAGGCGGCCAGGCTGAGCAGTGCCGCCGCGCTCAGCAGCAGGCACAGCAGGCGGCGGAAGGCGTGCTTCATCCGCATTACAGGCGCGCGGCGGCCCCGTCAAGCCAATCGCCCTCGAAGTCCTCGATGCGGCCCGCGTCGGCGAGCTTCGCCAGCGCCGGGTCGATGGGCATCTTCGCCAGCAGGGGCAGACCGTAGCGGTCGGCGGCCTCCTGCGTCTTGCCCTCGCCGAAGAGGTAGATCTTCTTGCCGCAGTCGGGACAGGTGAGGTAGCTCATGTTCTCAACCAGACCGACGACGGGGATGTTCATCATCTTCGCCATCTTCACGGCCTTCTCGACGACCATGCTGACCAGATCCTGCGGCGAGGTGACGATGATCACGCCGTCGACGGGCAGGGTCTGGAACACGTTCAGTGCCACGTCGCCCGTTCCCGGAGGCATGTCGACGAACATATAGTCGACATCGTTCCACAGGACGTCGCCCCAGAACTGCTGCACGACGCCGCCGATGACCGGGCCGCGCCAGACGACGGGATCCGTCTCGTTGTCAAGCAGCAGGTTCACGGACATCAGCTGGATGCCGGTGCTCGTCTCGACGGGGACGATCGCATCGCCCTGTGCCATGGCGCGGCTGTGGACGCCGAAGACCTTGGGGATGGAGGGGCCGGTGATGTCGGCGTCCAGCACGGCGACGCGCTTGCCGCGGCGCTGCATGGTGACGGCCAGCTGGCTCGTGACCATGGACTTGCCGACGCCGCCCTTGCCGGAAACGACGCCGTAGACCTTCCCGACGCGGCAGCCGTCGCGCAGGGGCTTGATCTGGAAGGGACTGCCGCCGCCCTCGCGGTCCGCGCAGCTCTCGCCGCAGGTGCTGCAATCGTGTGTACAATCGCTCATGATTCATTACTCCTTTTTATCCTGAAAATTTTGGGTGGGTTCTGATGCTTTGAAGGGGACATTCCGATTATCGGCAGATGTGTGGATCGGAAAACGGAAAAGAGGGACACTATATATTATATAGTATATCCGGGTTACTGCGCATTCGCCTCGGGGGGATTGCCGCCGTTTTTCTTACCGCCGGGGCGCTTTTCACGCAGCAGGTTCAGCAGCTTGCCGCCGCGCTTGGGGCGCAGGCCGGGGTGGCTGCGCAGCAGGCGGCGCTCGAAGAAGTCGGCGCTGCCCTTCAGCTGGGCAAGGCGCAGCTTCCGCTCGCGCATGAAGTCGTCGTAGGCGTCCTCAAGACCGTTCATGAAGTTGTCGGTGCGCTCCTCCAGACGCTCCTCATACTGCTGCTGCAGCTGAGCGGCGGCCTGAGACAGGTGATCCTTGACCTCCTGACGCAGCTGGCGGAGCTTGTCGAGGCGGTTCGACAGCTGGATGGCGCTGCGCACGGAGAGGGTGATGTCCATCAGGTACAGGCCGGAGATGAACGACGCGGCCGGGATCGTATACGCCGGGCCGACGCGGAACAGCCACGCCATGATCGGCGGGTTGACGACATGGCACAAAAGCACCGAGCCGAGACCGAAGAAAAACGTATTTGTCAGGCAGACACGCCCGTTGAGCTGGTATTTGCAGTTGGAGTAGTCCCACCAGCGCATGTGGAAGAGCGCCTCCATGATCCAGCTGGTGAAATACTCCAGCGCGGAGGTGAGCACCATGCCGGCAAGGAACGTCAGAATCGGATTTTTCAGCCCGCCATGTAATACATATAGCACCAAAAGCGCGCCGTGTCCATAGATCGGGCAGAGAAATCCATTCAAAAAGCCGCGCTTTTCGCTCATGTGGCCGATGACGATCGAGTGATAGATCATCTCGGCAACCCAGCCGATGGTGCTGTAGATCATCAGCAGAAGAAAGCATACGCAGATATTCTCAAAGGTATTCAGGGGCAGAAACATAGAATCTCCTTATATTTATATAGGTGTCTCGAGCGTGAGGAAATGTACGCCCTCGCACCCCGCGAGATAGGCACTCTCGCGGTTCTGGCAGGTAAAGAGAAGGATCTGGCGGCTCGTGCTCTCAATGAGGAGCCAGTCCAGTGCGGCGGCGAGCCGGTCGTCGTCGAAGTTCGCGAGTGCGTCGTCCAGAATGAGTGGACTTTTCCGATCGGCGGGAAGGACCATCTCGCAGATGGCGAGCCGCACGGCCAGATAGAGCTGGTCGGCGGTGCCCTGACTCAGCAACTGAATGCTGCGCGCGGCGGCGTCGCCGCTGGGCTCGGCGGAGAGGGCGAAGTCGCGGCTGAGCAGCACCTTGTCGTACCGTCCGCCGGAGAGCGCGGCGAAAATCTCCGCCGCCCGTGCGCCGAGCGCGGGGGAGAAGCGGTTCTGCAGCGTGGTGTTGGTCGCTGAGAGCGCCTGCATCGCGAGGGCGATGGCGTCGTATTCCTGCTGCAGCGCGGTGAGCCGGGTCTCGCCCTCCTGCAGGCGCGTGCGCAGCTCGTCGGGGCTGCCGATGGCGCGGATCTGGCCGAGCAGACGGTCGAGCTGGGACTGCAGCTCCCGGCGGCTTGCTTGCAGGGTGGGCAGCTGCCGGGCGATCTCCTCGGGCGATTGCTCAGGCTCGGGGATCGGATCGGCGAGTGGCTCCGCCTGCAGCGGCAGGTGCTCGGCGAGCAGCTCGCGCTGCGCAGCGGCAGCCTTGGCCGCTTCGCGCGCGGCATCCAGTTCCTTCAGGCTGCGCTGCATGTGGTCGAGCGCCGTGAAGGCGGCGGGGAGGTTGTCGGTGTCGGGGGCATAGGCCTGCAGCGCGCGCAGCAGCTGGCGCGCCCGGTTCTGGCAGGACTGCTCGTAGACGTCGACGGAGAGGGCGGCCTGCCGCGCGGCGTCCTCCGCGTCCTGCATGGCGCGGCGCAGGGGGAGGTATTCCACAATCTGCCGGTCGAGCGCGGCGCGGCTCTCGGCGGCGGCCTGCCGCGCGCGCTGCGCCTTTCCGCGGCGGGTGAGCAGCCAGACGGCGGCGGCGATTCCTCCGGCACAGACGCCGAAGCCAACCCAGACGAGGGGGCTGAAGGCCTGTGACAGCTGCACTCCGGCGAACATGCCGCCTGCGAGGGCGGCCAGCAGCGCCAGCACGGCGGGGATGACGGACGGCACGGACGGTTCGCTGAGCGCGGCCGCGCGGGCCTGCAGCGCTTCGTCATTCACGGGATAGAGCGGGTGCGCTGCGCAGCGCGCCTTGGCCTGCGCGGCGGCCTGCTGGGCCTCCTGCGCCTTGGCCTGCTGGGCCTTGAGCGCGGGGAACAGGTCGGTCTGCAGCGCGTCGAACTGCATCCGCATCCGCTGCAGCTCGCCGGATTCGGGGAGCGTGCCTGCGGCCTGCTCCAGCTCCGCGGCGCGGCGCGCGGCCTCGTTCGCGGTCTGGCACGCCTGCGCGTAGCGCTGCAGCTTTCGCTGCTGCTCGATCTGCGACCACTGCGCCTGCGCAGTCTCAAGAGCCGCGATGCACTCGGCGGTCTGCTCAAGCTCGCTCTGCAGCTCACTGACGCGGGCAGTGCAGCTCTCCAGCACGGCGAGACTGCGGCGCAGGTCGTCCATCTCCAGCTCCAGTGCGGGGATCTGTCCGGTTTTGTTGTGACGGCGGCGGTTCAGTTGCTTTTTCAGACGGTCGTATGTCTCGGAAAACGAGGTCTCCTCCTCACCGGTCGTAATGAGCGCGGCGATGCGCCGCTCCAGCTCCGCGTCCTGATCCACGGCAAGGCCCGACTGGCCGATGAAGGCGCTGCGCTCAAATACCTCGCGCGGCACACCGAGCAGCGTCTCGCCGAGGTTGGAGCCGGTGATATCCGGCACGGGTGTCGCCGTATTATAATAGGTGCAGGCGAACTCGCCCATCGGGGCGTTGGCGCGCCGCGTCGTGCGCAGGACAGTATAGCCCTCACCGCCACCGCGCAGATCCATGCGTCCCTGCATGGCGCTGCCGTCCCACGGGGCATAGCGGTTCTTGTCGGCCAGCGCGCCACGCGTGCGGGTGGACAGGCCATAGAGCATATTGCGGATGAAGCTGCACCAGGTGGACTTGCCGCTCTCGTTCGGGGCGGTGATGACGTTCAGACCCGGCTGCAGGTCCAGCGCGGCGTGGCTCAGCCGCCCGAAATTGGCCTCCATATGGCGGATTTGCAAGACGGACACCTCCTTATATATAATAGTAGAAACGTACTTAACATTATAACACAGAACACCCGGCTTGTCACCATTGGGACGGAACGGAAGTTTTTTGAAAAAATTTGAAAAAAGGTGTTGACAAATGCGATCCTGTCCGGTATACTAACAAAGTTCCGTGCGATACCGCATGAAACACTTGCTCAAGTCCATAAGCAGTTCAGATGTGAGGTAAAACTTCTTCTGAAAAATGTGAAAAAGAGGCTTGACAAAATGAGAATCCTGTGGTAACATAAATAATGTTCCGCATGGAGCGTGTACCTTGTAAATTAAACAATGAACGAAACGAAAAGCACCAGACGTTGTACAGAAATGTACAAACGAAGCTTGCTTCGGGCGGGTTAAGTCAATTACCGACCGGAGTAAGGATAAAAAGTTTTTGAAGCTATGGAAATAGCTCTATGAAGTGATTTAGACGGCGAAAGCCGTATAAATACAATTTATAGAGAGTTTGATCCTGGCTCAGGACGAACGCTGGCGGCGTGCTTAACAC
>ERZ832317.4745-NODE-4745-length-12886-cov-4.156574_pt1 | contig 12886 bp, 9 predicted proteins | sample MGYA00519695_ERZ832317 | MGnify/ENA primary metagenome ERZ832317 (study PRJEB31850, sample SAMEA3708726) | human gut metagenome | biome: human gut; feature: human-associated habitat; material: faeces | place: China | collected 2014 ...
AGGAATCGATATGCTGATCCGGGAAAAAAATCTGGAAAAGTAAAGGATTGAAATAGTATGGAAAATAGGGAACTGCATCCAAATTTGCAGGCGGCCTTGCAGCTGGTTGAAGGAATTTTTCAGATGCTTGGAAGCCGCTATGAGGTAATTCTGCACGATCTGAGCCACGTGGAAAGTTCAATTGTAGCTTTGGCGGGAGATGTGACCCATCGAAAAATCGGTGGTCCGGTCACAAATTATCTTTTGCAGCTGCTGCAGAAATATGGAGACAGTGCACCGAACAGCATTAATTACCGAAATGTAACTACAGACGGTCGCATTTTGCGGTCATCGACAATTTTTATCCGGGATGAGAATGGGCATATTGTAGGAAGCTTATGTATTAATCAGGATCTGACAGATTATATCGTGGCTTCTCGCCTGCATCAGGAAATGGTGTCGTTTCAGCATCCGGCAGAAGAGGATGAGGCAGAAGAGCTGTTTGCACATGATATCAGTGAGGTTATGGAGGATATGGTACGCACAGAGCTTGGAATGGTGCAGAAGCCAGTTGCTTACATGCAGAAGGAAGATAAGCTTAGTATTGTTGGAAATCTGGCAAACAGAGGCATTTTTGATGTCAAAGGCTCCGTTGAATATGTGGCAGAGTGTCTGGGTGTTACGAATTTTACCGTTTACAATTACCTGAAAGAACTTCGGGTAAAAAATAAATAGATTACACAAAAAGACGGTTGCTTTCCGAATCAGGAAACTGCCGTCTTTTTGTTCTTTCTGATATAATGAGCGCAAGTGAGTCAACATGCTTGCATGATTGACGAACGGCGAAATTATTGAGTGAGCTATGCTAACGAAATAATAATTTACTGGAAGAAACTGACAGAATAGAAGAAATCGGTTATACTTAAATGGAAAAGCTATAAAACGGGTGTACTGTAAAAGCAGGGTACTGTTTGATGAAATAGAACTGGGAGGAAGGGGTATTTATTTATGGCAGCTATGGATTTTCATACCTATGATAATGCATTATATGAAAAGGTTTACCAGACCGCTTATCAGGCGGCAGCGGAGCTGATAGAGACCGCCGGGATGAAAGCGGGTCAGATTTTAGTAGTCGGCTGTTCGACCAGTGAGGTTGGCGGGGAGAAAATCGGAACCTATTCCAGTCCGGAGCTGGCGGCAAAGGTCTTTGGCGGAATTTATGCGGCTGTGCAGGAAAAAGGCATTTATCTGGCGGCCCAGTGCTGCGAGCATTTAAACCGTGCACTGATTCTGGAGACAGAAGCGGCAGAAAAGTATGGCTATGAGCCGGTCAATGTTATGCCGCAGCCAAAAGCAGGCGGATCCTTTGCAACAGCGGCATGGCAGGCATTTGCTGATCCTGTGGCAGTGGAGCATATTGCGGCACATGCAGGAATGGATATCGGAGATACGCTGATCGGGATGCATCTAAAGGATGTGGCGGTTCCGGTCAGACTGTCCATTCGACAGATCGGGGAGGCACATCTGGTATGCGCACGGACGCGGCGGAAATTTGTCGGCGGGGTTCGGGCGGTTTATGACGAAAGATACCTGTAAACAGCATATGAAATAAGGCTGCCGGCATTTTCGCGGGAACGCCTGCAGAAATCAGGAGAAGGATAAAAGAGGGAGCATGGTATGGTGTTGGAAAAAATAGCCGTTTTGAAGGAGCTGACCATTTTTTCCGTGCTGCTGAGAACTGTGCTTGCGATGGTTTTCAGTGGAATTTTAGGGTATGAAAGGGAAAAGAAAGGGCGTCCGGCAGGATTTCGGACGTATATGGTTGTCTGTATCGGCTCGGAAATTGCGATGATGACGGGAATTTTTCTGAGCCGGGAGCTTGGAAGCACTGACCCGAGCCGGATTGCTGCGCAGGTGATCAGCGGGATCGGATTTCTGGGAGCCGGGACGATCCTGGTGACCCGGCAGAACCAGGTAAAGGGGCTGACCACCGCAGCGGGGCTGTGGGCAGATGCCTGTCTGGGACTGGCACTTGGTTCCGGCTTCTACTCCGGAGCAATTGTCGGCTTTGCAGCCATCTGGTGTTCTCTGAAAATCCTGAGCACAGTAGATAAGAGGCTTGGAAAAACAGCGCGTGTTTTTGGAGCTTACGTGGAGTTTGTAAGTATCAAGGATCTGAGTGCCTTTTTGGCATATGGACGGGGACATGGCTGTAAAATGGACGGGCTGGAGATTGTACGCAGCAAGGATGTGGATGGAAACAGGGTGGTTGGTGCAACAATGACCCTTCATTTTGATACACCTGTATCCCATGAGAAGGTGATAGAAGAGTTCGGCAGACTGGAGGGCGTGCAGTTTATCAAAGAAATTTAAGCGCGACATGTGAACGTGCCGGAGTCGAACGCTGATCATGGGTTTGCATGCGCGCGATCCGTGCCGTATCCATCTGGCTGGCGGCACGAAGCTGCGAAATCCCTTATTTTGTGCGGGGTGCAACCAACGGTTGACAAATTTCAAGCCGCCGTTTGGTGGCGGGAAACTGTCAAAATCCATATACTGAAACAAAAAACAAATGGAGGCAGGATGTATGATTTTGGCAGATAAGATTGTCCGGCTGAGAAAGAAAAACGGCTGGTCGCAAGAAGAGCTTGCGCAGAAGATGAATGTATCGAGACAGGCAGTCTCAAAATGGGAAAGCGCGCAGACCGTCCCGGAGCTGGAAAAAATTTTGCAGCTTGGAGCGTTGTTTGGAGTTACGACAGATTACCTTTTAAAGGATGACATGGAACTGGAGGAGTTTACATCGGAAACGATAGACAGCGGCGTGCGCCAGATTTCCATAGAAGAGGCGGGAACCTATCTCGTACAGAGCAGGGAATCCGCAAAACGGATTGCTGTCGGGACGTTTCTGTGCGTGTTATCCCCGATCCCGTTACTTTTATTAGGCGCGGCATCGGAGTATGAAAAACTGAACATTTCGGAAAATCTGGCAGGTTGTCTTGGAATAATGCTGTTGCTGTTTTTTGTAATCGCGGCGGTCGCATTGTTTATCTATTCCGGGTTTCAGAACGAGCAGTATGAATATCTGGATAGGGAAGAGCCGTTTGAGCTGCAATATGGCGTGAGCGGAATGGTGCGGGAAAAACAGAAAGAATATCGGAATCAGTACATTTTCTGGAACATCATTGCAACGTGTATCTGTGTGGCGTCCCCGATTCCGCTGCTCGTCGGCGCATTTTCGGAACAGGAATTTCTGATAACGCTGCTGCTGACCGTTACGATGGTGCTTGCCGGAATCGGCGCATGTATTTTTGTGGTGAACTGCAGCATCTGGACAAGCATGCAGAAACTATTAAAAGAGGGCGATTACACGATGGAAGCGAAGCGCAAAAACCGGAAAATGGGAGCGTTTTCCGTAGTTTACTGGCTTATCCTGACTGCAATTTATCTCGCCTGGAGCTTTTCGACGAACACATGGGATAAGACCTGGATCGTCTATGTGGTCGGCGGCGTGATTTATGCCGCGCTGTGTGTTGTCTGGGAACTTGTGATGAACCGGGAAAAATAGAACGCACGCTCTTTACGCTCCTTCTCATAAGGATGTTAGAGCATAATGCGTGCTTCTCGGATGAGGACAGACGATTTAAGGTCGTCTGTCCTTTTCTGTTGCTTGGAATTAAGCAGTCAGTCTCTAATAAAGAATACCAACCGACAGCAGCAAGAACGTTTCGATAGGCAAGACGATGATTTGTACGACGAACTGTACTTTGACGACAGCCCGTATTGACGCAAAAAGTAAATTTAATACCATATTTTTCAAAAAGGGTATTGAAAACGCAGAAATTTGTAGCATAATAGTGGTGTGGGGTATAACTACTATGAACAATTATGAATTTTTAGAGAAACTCGGCTTTTCGTCAAACGAAGCAAAAGTATACGGAACACTAATTAAACATAAAGTGTTAAACGGTTACGAAATCGCAAAACTTTCGGGCGTTGCGCGTTCGTTGGTGTACGAGGTTATCAATCGCTTGGTGGCAAAGGGCGCGGTTATTCGTATAGACGGAGAGCCGAATTTTTACAAGCCTATCGAGTATCAAGACCTTATACGTAGCATCAAGGAAGAAAACGAAAAGAATATTGCCTGCGCCGAACGCGAGCTACAACAACTTGCAACGGAAAACGCCGACGTCGATTATGTAATGAATATAGTGGGCGAAGAAAAATACGTTGCCAAGGCAAAGGAACTTATCGACAGCGCGCAAGCGGAAATTTCGCTGTCCATTTGGCGAGAGCTGTTCGAAGTGCTGCGTAGTAATATCGAAAACGCAATATCCCGCGGGGTAAAGGTGTATATTTTTACCTTCGGAAGCATTTTGGTCGAGGGCGCAACGGTGTATTCGTACAATATCAACGACGTTTCAACACTGTTTCCATACCGTAGAACAACAATTATAATCGACGGCGGAGAGTGTTTAGTCGGAGAAGAAGGCGATCGCAACGTTTACGTGCATACGCGCAATCATTCGGTTGTTTCCCTTGCCACCGACGAAATTGTTTTGAATGTTTTTTGGAATAAACTTATCGAAAAAGAAAACCTGTTGTCCAAGGGTTGCTCCGGTGCGGATTTTTTGCAAGCCATACACAATTTGGCGGAGCGCTACGGCATTACCGACGAGATGACCAAGAATTTCCTTGTTTACAATTTTCAAAAGGAGAAAACTCAAAATGGCAAAAAATGTTGAACGATTACAGGCGCGCGAAGCCAAGGAACTTATCCGCCGCGAAAAGCAGTTGGGCGCAAGAAGCAACAAGTTTTATTTGATTTACTTGTTTATGATTTTGTCGCTCATCTACATAACGGACGAAATGGCGTCTACTATATCCATTCAGTTTCAGGCGAATATAGTTACGGAATTCTTCGTAAAAAATATGGGTATGGAATACGGCGCGGGATTATCGCTCTTTTCCGCCATAGGTTTTATTTCCTATCCGGTAACACTGCTTATTATTTTCTATCGTCCCCTTGCGGACAAATTCGGGCGTAAGCCGTTTTTGGTTATTAACACGTTCTGTATGGGGTTAGGGCTGTTCATTGTGTATTTATCTAAGGATATCTACGTTTACATGATAGGCAGCACGTTGATGAGTTTTATGGTGTCGCACGATATGCAATGTGTGTACATACTGGAATGCTCCGACGAAAAGTCCCGCGCCCGTAACTACGCAATCGTAAAAGCGGTGGCGATACTGGGTACGTTGCTTGTTCCGTTGCTTAGGGCTACGCTTATGCAAAATGTAAGCGAGCGTTGGCACGTTGTATATTTAGTTCCGGCAATGATCGGTTTTGTAATGGCGTTTTTCGCGTTGCTTTTTGCAAAGGAAACAAACGCGTTTTTAACAAAAAGAATAGAGTACTTAAAAACTCCCATCGAAGAACGCGAACAACGCAGTAAGGAAGAGTGCGAGCAAAACGCTCAAGGCGGAATTCTGACCGCTGTAAAATTCGCATTCAAACACAGGCAATTACGCTTTTTGATTATCGCCTGCTGTTGTTTCTATCTTGCTTCGTTAGGTACGGCAACGTACAGTACGGTTATGGCAAGGTCTGCTTTGATGACGGAAGAAGAAATAACTCTTGCTCTATTCTTGTATCCTGTAGGCAACGCGCTGTTTACGTTGATATCGGGTTTTGTGTCGGACAAATTCGGGCGCAAAATAACTATAATTGCGATGTCTTGTTCGGCGTTGGCGTGCTATTTGCTGTTTATTTTAAGCGGTATGTTCAAGTGGACTCCGTATTTGACAGGCTTTGCAATCGGCGGATTTATGGGCAGTTACTGGGGCGCGGGCGATACTATCGGCGGAATAATGTTCTCCGAGTCTTCTCCTACAAACTTGCGTTCGTCCGTAACTGTAATCAACACGTTGCTTAACGGAATTATGGGCGGACTTGCAACGGTTATCAGTATGATACTGCTTCCTATCATTCCCGAAAAGATGTTCGGCTATATGTACTTGGGTTTGACTGTGCCGGGGCTTGTGGGCGCAATCGTAATAATGTGGCTGTTTGTCGGCGAAACTCGCGGGCTGGATCTTAAAAAGGTAACGGGTACGGAATGGGATAAGCCTAAAAAAATTAAAGAAGAAACACAGGACGGTGAATAAAAATGGATAACAAATGTTTTGAACTCGGCGCAAACGAACAGCCGTTGGATATTATCAAGGAAACATGCGGTTTTGCAGGCATATTCAAACAAATAGGAGTGATAGGGGATTCTTTGGCGTCGGGTGAGTTCGAAAGCCACGACGAAAACGGCAGCATAGTTTATACCGATATGTACGAGTATTCGTGGCCCGCTGTTTTGGAGCGCATTACGGGGACGAAGTACAACAATTATTCTCGCGGCGGAATGACCGCGCGTGAGTATATGCAAAGTTGGGCGGATACAAACGGATTTTGGCAATGGAATCAAGCGTATATCATTGCGCTGGGCAATAACGATTCGTTTGTCTTCGGACATCCGTTGGGAAGCGTCAAGGACGTCAACGCAGAATGTCCGCAGGATAACGCCGATACGTTCTTCGGCAATATGGGCAAAATCGTTTGCAAACTTAAAACGATCGAGCCAAATGCGCGTATTTTTGTCGTTACTCCGCAACTTCGCGGTGAAGCCTGCGATAAAGATATTCGTTATATCGCAAGCGAACTTGCCAAATTGTGCGATATGTTTGACTTTACGTACTTGCTGGATATGACTGCGCATGCGCCCGTATACGATGCCGAAATGCGTAAGTCGTTCGGGCTGGGCTTCCATCCGAACCCAATGGGGTACTATGCTTACGCATTGATGGTGGCTAATTATATCGATTACGTTATACGTAGTAACCCTCGGGAATTTGCAACGATACCGTTTGTCGGTACGTCGCTCAAAAACAAAGATTACAAATAGTATGTATTTGCTGAAATGAAAAGTGTTGGCGTAAGTTTTAGTAGATAAGAGAAGGGATATGACACATTTGAACCATTTAAGTTTATAGGTGGTGTCGCTAAGGGGGATGCTTGGAGTACGGCAATCGGACTTCAGGCAGTGGATGGACTCAAACCATTAAAATATTTGATTGATACCGCCATTCAGAATATTGAAGGCAAGATTACGATGAAAGAAGCGCAGTTGTGGAGCTTTTTGAACTGAAAGGTTCAGGTGCTTCAAAACTTCTTTCCAATTTGGTGCAGGCGGATATTATTGAACCAGTGTCCGGTCACGGAAAAGGAAGATATAAATCAAGAAGTAATTAGAAATTCCAAGGAACGATGGCTATGAAGAATAAAGTAGAAAAGTCCTCGTCAATACCACTAGTGTCATTCTTTTATGCTAGGAGAAGGTGGAATCTTGTTATTTTATAGGAGATGGCAGAGGCATGCATGCTTCTGCCATCTTTAGGTTTGTGGGTATTGATTCGGAATTGAAGTGCCCAGACTTTTTTTCTATATTGTAGAGGGGTGATATTATAGTGTTTCTTAAAGGATCTCTGAAAATGGCTCTGGTTAGCAAATGTTAACAAGGATGCTATTTCTGAAAGAGATTTGTCGGAATGAGCTAGTAGAATCTTCGATTCCTCGAGCTTCGTACGGATAATAAATTCCCCTGGTGTAAATCCAAGCTCTTCATGAAAAAGTTTGCTTGTATGTGATCGACTATAGCCCAATTGTTGAGCAACATCATCTACAGTGAGGCTCGAATACACATTTTGGCGTATGAAATGAATACTTGAGAGCAGTGACTGATCAAGATTTTGGGGTAGCGGAATAGAGTGAACTTTCTCTGCAAAGAAAAGAGCGCAGCGTCCGATTAAAAAGTCAATTTGTTCAATATCTTCAAGCTTTGTAATGTCGGAGTAATAATTTGCAACAATCTCGCTACATTCCTTTAATGGTATTCCTTCTCGTCTGGCTGCCTCTGCAAACAGAGCGATAGAATAGTATCCAATCTGCTTATGTTGCATAATACTGTTCTCCCCCCACGGAAGTTCTGTGTATGCCTCTGGGGAGCAAAGGTATTCCATAACAGAATGGATATTACCAGTTTCTATGTACATAATAATTGAATCTGGCTCGATAAGCATGGAAGAGGAATCCTCGTTGAATGATTGTTTCTTCATATATGTTTGATTGGAGGTGTCGGACAAAGTGTCATTTTGCAGGCGGAAAAAATCATTCCTGGTAATATCATCCTGGTTAAAAATGTATTGCAGAAATAAAAGTCTGTCAATGAAGTCAAGCTGCGTATAGAGTGGTATAGTTTTATATATTCTTTCAATTAGTTTACGTTTCACAGCAGGCACCTTCATTTGGTAAAAAAGATAAGAAAGCTGATTATCTGATAATGGGAGCGAAGAAATAGGACCTATAAGAAGTTTATATTCGGTATCTTTTATAGAAATACTTCCCCAGAAGAAATTGTCTTTGGTTTGATAGTATGAGATTGAGTTACCAACGAAATTGGGGTTTTGTAATACCTCATGAGGATGATATGTCATTAATTCTGTTGGAATTGAAGATATCAGTTTTTCAGATTCATATAAATAAACAGGTATCCGGAAAATATTATATGAGTATTTACATATGGATTCCAAATTATGCTCTGACCAGTTCATTATTAATTCCCCCTAATAAGATAATAGTACAATAAAAGAGACGATTGTGCAATATTAAAAATATTAGATCTGATATATATAGAATAAAATAAAGATGTTCGTATACTGTAGGAGGTCAAAATGAGCGAGAAAAAAATAACAATGTTTCAAAAAGTGGTATGGAATTTGCCATCTCTAACATCGAATGGATTGTGGGGAATAATGGCGGGATATCTGACATATTATCTGACGCAGAGTGTGCTTTTATCATCGGCATCTGTTGGAGGAATCCTGATGGCATCAAAAATATTTGATGGTTTTACAGATTTAATTGCAGGATACATTATCGAAAAAACAAATTCGAAATGGGGAAAGGGACGTCCATATTCATTATTTGCTTCTGTCGCGTGGGTATTTATTATTCTAATTTTTGCTGTACCAAGTTTCTTTAGTACAACAGCAAAACTCACATACGTTTTTGTATGTTATACGCTTATCAATTCTGTAGCATTAACATTTTTTAACTGTTCTGAACAGGTTTATATGCTTAGGGCTATGCCAAATGAGAAGGATAAGTCATCTACTCTTGCAATAGGTGGAGCAATTGTAACCTATGGAAGCACAATACTTGCAATTGCAATGCCTATAATTATTACCACGTTATGTGCTAAAAAGCAGGGATGGACTGTTTTGGCTTTGGCAATGGGTATTCCTTCTATCATTTTAGCTGCACTCAGATTTGTTTTTGTAAAAGAAATTCCATTTACAAATGAAACAAATGATACTGCTAAAAAAACAAAGGTTTCTGTATTGGATATGATCAAGCATATTATTGGCAATAAATATGTATTGATCTGTCTTGGATTAGTATTCTTTTATTATTTTAATTCAAATTTGGGAACAATTGTAACAGGCTATTACTTTACATATAACGTCGGTAATCTTACATTATTATCAATCATCAGTGCGACTGCATTAATAACCCCAATTTTTCTTTTGTTTATTCCTAAAATGCTTGAAAAGTGGGGAAAAACTAAGGTTCTTAAGATGGGATTGTTATGTAATTTACTTGCATGTATTGTGAGAGCGTTAGCACCATTAAATCTTGTACTTTATGCAATAACTTCCCTTGTATGTTCATTTGGAACACTTCCTATGGTTTATTTTATTGGATTATTGCTTATGGATTGCATGGACTATGGCGAATGGAAAATGAAATACCGGGTTGAAAGTGCTTATTCAGCGGTGAGCAGTGCAGGCCAAAAAATTTCAGCCGGAGTGGCAAGTGGTGTGGCTGGACTTATCATGGGAGCAACAGGATTTGTTAGTGGTGCAGACACACAGAGCACTTTGGCAATGGCAGGAATCAAGGGATTAACCATTTATGCACCTATTATCGTGGGAGTAATACTGTTTGTTCTTATCAGTGTTTATAAACTGGACGACAAAATGGATCAAATCAAAAAAGAGATTGGACAAAACAGAGAATAGTAGAGAGAAAAAAATGGAATTAGATTTCAATAGAGATTGGCTTTTGATGAAAGAGGATGGGTCTAGTTGTCATGTTAATTTGCCACATGATGCAATGATTCATGAACAAAGAAGTTTTTCAAATAGAAATGGTGATAAGACAGGATTTTTTCCGGGCGGGAAATATGTCTATAAGAAGGAATTTTCGCTTGATAGCAGAAGTTCGGATGAGCAGATAATAATACATTTTAATGGGGTATACGGTCGAACTAAGCTTCTATTAAACGGGCAAAATGTAGGAAATCATTTGTATGGATACACTCCATTTGATGTGGACATAACGGATGCAAGTGTTGATGGGCAAAATGTTTTGGAAGTCATTGTTGATAATACACTCGTTCCCAATACCAGATGGTATTCCGGTAGCGGAATCTATAGAATGGTAACACTGATTAGGAGAGATAGAACACATATTGATGATGTTCGGATCAATACAGTTTGTATCAATCCCCCTACTATTCATGTTTCATGTAACATGAAGAATGCAAATGTAATAATAATAGATGCGGATGGTAAGATTGTAGCTGAAGGACCACTCGGTGACCTTGTGATTGAAAATGCTAATTTGTGGAGTTCAAAAACGCCGTATTTATATACCTGTCAGATTAGCACTGAGTCTGAATATGTAGAGAAGAAGTTTGGAATTCGTGAGCTGAAGTGGAGTTCAGAGAAGGGGTTAACAATCAACGGACAGGTTGAAAAGTTAAGAGGTGGATGTATCCATCATGATAATGGTGTGATAGGAGCCTGTGCATTCAAAGATGCAGAATATCGTAAGGTTCGGATACTAAAGGAAGCCGGATATAACGCAATTCGTTCGTCACACAATCCTTGTTCTGAAAGCTTACTAGATGCTTGCGATGAGTTTGGAATGTATGTACTAGATGAAGCGTTTGATGGGTGGTATATGCCAAAGAATCATCATGACTATAGCAGAGTATTTTGGGATGAGTATAAAAGTGATTTATCGACAATGGTAGAGAGAGATTATAACCATCCTTCTGTCATTATATATTCTATAGGCAATGAGGTTAGTGAAGTTGGTACGGAAGAAGGAATTAAGCTGGCTTCAGAAATGACAGAATTTGTAAGGAAGCTGGATGGTTCAAGACCAGTAACCTGTGGAATAAATATTATGCTCACTGTCTGGGCAAAACAGGGAATGGGAATATATAGAGATGAAGCCGAATATGTAGCTGAACCATTACCAGAATTAGATTATGTTGAAGAAAAGAAATCGGGTTCCGCTTTCTTTAATGCTCTTGCACAGAAATTGGGATCTCTAATGTCAACCCAGACCAAGACAAAAAAGGCGGGAGTTGTTGTGGATGGGATAGCAGGTTCCTTTGATGTATTGGGATTAAATTATGGGCAATGCAGATATGATATGGAACTTAAAAATCATCCAGAACGAATATTGCTTGGTACGGAAACATATATTGGTGATTTGGCTTATAATTGGTCAAGAGTGATGAGTTCAAATGTCTTAATTGGCGACTTTTGCTGGACCGCTATGGATTATATCGGAGAAGCAGGAATTGGCGCATGGCAGTATGAATCGAGTAAAGAGATGCCACTTTTAGCCGGAAGTGGAGCAATTGATATCCTAGGAAATGCAGATGCACAAAATGGATTTCAAAAGGTGGTTTGGGGACTGGAAGATATATATATTGGCGTTCGACCGGTTAATATGAGTTCACAGAAAGTCTTAAAGAAAGCATGGAGATTTACGGATGCCATACCTAGCTGGAACTGGCCCGGGTATGAAGGCGAGAAGGCTCATGTTGAAGTCTACAGTAATGGAAGCTATGTAAAGCTTGAATTAAATGGAAAGACACTTGGAAAGAAGAGAGTTAAGGGCTATCGCACTGATTTTGTCTGCAAATATGATAAGGGGACGCTCACTGCAATATCCTATGATCTTCTGGGGAAGGAATTAGCTAGGACGGTGCTTTCTTCTGGCCACGGTATCTCAGAATTAAGTGTGAAAGCTGAGAAAAAAAACATGAAAGCAAATGGACAGGATTTGAATTACATTATTCTGGAGTCCATAGACGAAGCAGGAATATGGTGCCCCGCAGAAGAAAAAGAGTTGACGGTTTCAATAGAAGGTCCTGCAGTGATTCAAGGCATAGGTACAGCGAAGCCCTACTCTAATCGATCTTTTACGGATAATGCGCAGAAGACCTATCAGGGCAGATGTCAGATTGTGATAAGATCTTTATATGAGCCAGGAGAAGTTACTATACATATCAAGACAGCGGATGGGATGGATAAGACGGTAAGGATGGATGTGATGTGATTGGGGGAGGTGGAAAGTTGCGTTATTCCATACGCCAGCAAGAAGTGATGGTTCATAGATAAACTAAAATGTGTTAGGAATAAACCTGTTCGATATGATATAGAGTGAATTAAGGAATAATCCAAAGGAGACGTGGAACTGTCCGGTCGTATTTTATACGGGAACAAAGTATGAGAGTGAAGCATATCAGAGCATGGTAACAAGGTTATTGGAACTTCAGAAAAAATGGGTATCGGAGTCATTAATTTATGGGATGATGAGGAAATGAGTCAGGTATCCGAAACAGATTATGCACAATTTGAGTAAGAAGAAAGTAAGGAGGCAAAATGAAGAAGCAGGTATTTAATCCATATCTCCCGTTAGACACTTACATTCCGGACGGAGAACCACATGTGTTTGGTAATAGAGTTTATATTTATGGCAGCCATGATAAGGAGG
>ERZ832317.4747-NODE-4747-length-12880-cov-2.563197_pt1 | contig 12880 bp, 10 predicted proteins | sample MGYA00519695_ERZ832317 | MGnify/ENA primary metagenome ERZ832317 (study PRJEB31850, sample SAMEA3708726) | human gut metagenome | biome: human gut; feature: human-associated habitat; material: faeces | place: China | collected 2014 ...
GACCGGCGGGGTTCAGAACAAAGATCTGCAGCGGGAAGGTCACAGCCGTAGCCATGAACATGACGAAGATGACAGCGCCGGACATACCCACAGCGGAGTCAAGCTTCTTGGAAACGCCCAGGAACGGGCAGATGCCATAGAAGCGGGACATCGCAAAGTTGTTGACGAAGATGGACCCAATCAGGATCGTAAGAACTGCATTCATCGTTTTTCCTCCTTACGCCTTCTTGGGCAGCAGCTTGTTCATCAGAGCCAGAGTGAGACCGAGCACGATGAAGCCGCCAGCCGGCTTGACCAGAATATCCATCGGCAGGTAGCCTTCCGGCATGACCTGCACGCCAAAGACCGTGCCCACGCCGAACAGCTCGCGGATGGAGGAAATCAGGGTGATGGCCAGCGTGAAGCCCAGACCCATGCCCAGACCGTCAACCGCAGAGGCCAGCGGCTTGTTCTTGAAAGCGAACGCTTCCGCGCGGCCGAAGATGATGCAGTTGACGACGATCAGCGGAATGAACACGCCCAGGGACGCATCCAGCGCAGGCAGGAACGCCTTGATGATCAGCTGAACAATGGTAACAAAGGTCGCGATAACCACGATAAACGCCGGAATACGAATCTGATCCGGAATCGCCTTGCGCAGCAGGGAGATAACCAAGTTCGAGAAAATCAGAACGAAGGTCACGGCCAAACCCATGCCAATGCCGTTGCTCGCCGCGGTCGTGATGGCCAGCGTCGGGCACATGCCCAGCACCATGCGGAACGTCGGGTTCTCGTCAATGATGCCGTTCATGAAGATTTTTCCATATTTCTTCATTTACTGCACCTCCTTAGCGGCCTGACCCAGCGCGTCGTTGATGGCGTTGCTGGTCAGCGTCACGCCGCTCTTTACATCAATCTTCGCGGTCGCGATGTCCTGACCCGCCAGCGCGTCAAAAATGCTCTGGTCGGCAATCAGGTCAGCGCCGAAGCCCGGCGTTTCATTGTTTTCCGGCACGGTCACAGACACGATCTTGCCGTTGCCGTCCACAGCGATTTCAACCTTGAACGACGCGAAGCCCGTCACCTCATACGTGCCGACCGCCACGCCGTCAGCCGCGCTCTCGTTGCGCGTCGCCTCGCCGCCGAACTGCGCAGCAGCCTGACGGAGCGCGTCGTTGATGGCGTTGCTGGTCAGCGTCACGCCGCTCTTCACGTCGATCTGCGCAGTCGCGATGTCCTGACCCACCAGCGCATCAAACACACTCTGGTCGGCAATCAGGTCAGCGCCGAAGCCCGGCGTCTCGTTGTTTTCCGGCACGGACACAGACACGATCTTGCCGTTGCTGTCCACAGTCACATCCACCTTGAACGGCGCAAAGCCGGTCACGTCATAGGTGTTCGTGGTGGTTTCCACCGGCGCGTCCTCGCCCTCGTCGCCGCCGTTGATGGCAGCGGCTTCCGCCAGAATCGCGTCCTTGTCGCCCGCGTGCGGCTCAATGCCGAGCGTGCCCTTCGTGTAGGTCAGCATCTCCTGCACCGCGTTCACAAACGCGCTGGAAGAGATCGTCGCGCCCGCAATGGTGTCCACATCATCGCGCAGCGTGTCCGGGTCAGCGGCAATCGCGATGAACTGCTCCTTGAAAGCGTCGTCGCCCACGCGGCTGCCGAGACCCTGCGTCTCCTGAAGGGAGCCGACATAGACCTGCGTGACATAGCCGCCTTCGCTCACACCGAGGGTGATCGGAATCTCTCCGCCATAGCCCTGCGGGTTCGCGGTCAGCGCATAACCCTTGATGCTGCCGTCAGCGTTTTTGCCGATGAAAATCTCATCGAGCGCGCTGTCGTCAGAAATACCTTCATACTCAATCTGCTCGTATTCGCAGCCCGGCAGCACCGTGTTCAGTGCAGCCATCTTGGAGGCCAGCTTCTGCTGCTCGATCGGGCCCTTGGTCACTTCGTTCGTGACGGCCAGCAGCACAGAGGCAACAAGCGCAAAGATGAACAGACGGAGCGCAAGCTTCACAATATCACCCATTACTTCTTGACCTCCCCAAAGCTCTTGTTGCCGGTCACGCGCTCAATCAGCGGCGAGCAGACGTTCATCAGCAGGATGGCGTAGGAGCACCACTCCGCCGGGGTCTTCTTGCAGGCGCGGAAGATGAACAGCAGCAGACCGCAGCCGATACCGAACACGATCTTGCCCTTCGCCGTCGCCGGAGAAGAGGAATAATCGGTCGCCATGAAGAACGCGCCGAGAATCAGGCCGCCGGAAAGGAGCTGCGCCAGCATCGCGTTCACATCAAAGCCGGTCTTCAGCAGATAGCATACCGCGAACGTGCCGATAAAGGCCGCCGGGATGTGCCAGGTGATAACCTTCTTATAGAAGAGATAGGCCGCGCCGATCAGCAGCGCCAGCTTGCAGGTTTCGCCGATGGTGCCCGGAATATTGCCCAGGAAAAGCTGGCCCAGCGTGTAGGTGCCGGCCGCCGCGCCGATCGGGGTCGCGCTCGCCACAGCGTCAACGCCGGCCAGATTGCCAAACGCCGGAGTGGCGAACGTGTTCATCAGGCTCGCCCAGGACAGCGCCAGAATCGCGCGCGCGGCGAGCGCCGGGTTGATGAAGTTCTGGCCGATACCGCCGAAGATCATCTTGCACAGCAGGATGGCGATGACGGAACCGATCACCGGCATCCAGTACGGCACGGTGGACGGCAGGTTCATCGCCAGCAGCATGCCGGTCACGACCGCGCTGAAATCGCCGATCGTGTTGCGGCAATGAGCGGCCTTGCAATACAGCCACTCGCTCAGAACCGCAGCCGCGACAGACAATGCGAGGATGATCGCCGAGCGATAGCCGAAGAACAGCACACCGGCGACGGCAGCGGGCAGCAGCGCAATGCAGACATCCCGCATGATGCTCGTGGTCGAGACATTATCGCGCAGATGCGGAGAAGACGAAATCACATACTTGGACATTTTCACGTTCCTCCGTACTCAATTAGGACTTTTTGGCTTTCGTTCTGGCGATCGCCTTGGCCACGCGGCAGCTCTGCGTAAGCTCGCGCTTGGCCGGGCAGGCGAACGTGCAGCTTCCACATTCCATGCAGTTCATCGCGCCGGCGGCAATCGCGCCGTCGTAGTCGCCGTGGCGAACGAGCGCGTCGATCTTCGCGGGCATGAGCTTCATCGGGCAGGCACGCATGCAGCGGCCGCAGCGGATGCAGGCGGATTCTTCGGCGGAAATCGCTTCCTCGCCCAGTGCGAGGAAACCGCCGAAGTTCTTGGTGATCGGCAGATTCAGCGTCGGAACTGCATTGCCCATCATCGCGCCGCCGACAACCAGCTTGCGCACGCCATCGGTCAGGCCGCCGGCCTGATCGATCAGATCCAGCAGCGGCGCGCCGATGCGGACGCGGAAGTTGGCCGGGTTGGCCACGCGGCCGGTCACGGTCACAACGCGGTCGATGAGCGGCTGACCCTTGCGCACGGCCGTGGAAAGTGCCGCGCAGGTGCCCACGTTCATCACGACGCACTTCGCCGCGGACGGCAGCTTGCCATTGGGCACAATGCGACCCGTCAGCGAATAGATCAGCGTCTTTTCAAAGCCCTGCGGATAGCGCGCGGGCAGAGAAACGACCTCGATGTTCTGCTTGCCGGAAGCCGCCTCGCGCATGGCCGCGATGGCGTCGGGCTTGTTGTCCTCAATGCCGACCTTCGCGCAGGCCACGCCGCTGGCCTTCATCGCCAGCGCGATGCCGTCCACAATCTGCTCGGCGTTTTCCACCATGATGCGGTGATCGCGCGTCAGATACGGCTCGCATTCGCTGCCGTTGACGATCAGCGTGTCGGGCTTTTCTTCCAATTTAGAAGTGTCGAGCTTCACATTGGTCGGGAAAGCCGCGCCGCCCATGCCGACGATGCCGCAGCGCGCCGCGATGGATGCGATATCCGCCGCGCTCAGCGCATCAACATTGTCGCACGGCTTCACGGACTCGTCCCAACGATCCTCAAAGTCGTTGTCGATCACGACAGCGGGAACGCTCTTTCCGCTCGCCACGGTGCAGGTGGTAATCGCCACAACCTTGCCGGAAACGGACGCATGAACCGGCGCGGAAATGAATCCCTGAGCCTCTCCGATGATCTGGCCCATGTTTACCGTCTGACCCACCTTCACGCAGCACACCGCAGGTGCGCCGGCGTGTTGAGCCATCGCAATCGTCACACGAGCCGGGGCGGCCGCGTTCACGATCTGCTGGGATTGGGTTGCATTCTTGCCATTGCCAATCTCGCGGGGATGGACGCCTCCGCCAAATGTCTGGGTAGTAGCCACAGACAAGTTCCTCCCTTCGCTTTTCAAGATGACGTGTCTGAGACATGTCATGGACTTGAATGAAATGTCAGGAGTCATTATAGCATAGAAATGCTAAAATGAAAACAGAGTTTCCGTTTTTCTTCATCGTTAGTTTTTTCTCTAACCAGTGTTTCCCTATGTTTCGTTCGCTTTCTGCCGTCCGTCAGCATTTTTCGCCGCGCTTTTTCGAAAAGAAAACCACGTTTTTCTTCACAAACAGCAAGGCGGGCTGATCCCGCCTTCGCCTCCGCCAAAGTCTGCCACGCATCAGGCTTTCACTCACGCGGATGAGTTGACGCCATTTCCCGCGCATCAAAAAAGACCGCCGGTCTGTTTTGCGTCCGGCGATCCTCTTGCTTTGATTTGGGGTCAGAGCAGAATACATACCATTCCGCCGTTCCCTTCGTTGATGATCTTTTCAAGCGTCTGCTGAACCTTGAGCTGTGTGTCCTCCGGCATGTGCATCAGTTTGTTGGAAAGCCCTTCCCGCACCAGATCGGAAAGCGGCTTGCCGAACAGATTGCTCTGCCAAAGCTTCTGCGGATCCTGCTCGAACCCTTCCATGAGATACCGCAGCATTTCTTCGGACTGCTGTTCCGTGCCGACGACCGGCGAAACCTCGGTCTGGATATCCACGCGGATCAGATGCAGGCTCGGCGCGCTGGCTCGCAGACGAACGCCGAATTTTCCGCCCTTCCCCATGATTTCCGGCTCCTGAAGCGTCAACTCGTCAAGCTGCGGCGGCACCAGCCCATACCCCGTTTCCCGAACGGATTGCAGCGCCTGCGCCACATGGTCGTATTCCTTTTTCGCCGCGACCAATTCCCGCAGCAGCGCCAGCAGATGCGCGTCGCTTCGAATCTCGGTGCCGCATTGTTCCGCCAGCACCTGATTGAACAGCCCTTCCTTGAGCACCATCTGCATGCCGATGCAGCCGCTTCCGTGGTCAACGCTTCGAACGGCAACATCGTCCAGATACTCGTTCTGTCTGAGCGCCTGCGTGAAGGTATCGGTCTCCCCGATCCGGAGCGTTCCCGCGACCGACTGCTGTAAGCTGTCCATCAGGCTCTTGACGAGCCAATGCGTTTCATCCAGCGCGCCGAGCCATTCCGGCGTTTGAATGTTCATTTGAACCACGGGGAATTGGCCGAGCACCTGCTCCAGCAGGCCGCGGATGTCCTCCTCGTCCATTTCCTCCACGTTCATGGCGACCACGGGAACCGCATAATCCTCTTCGAGCGCCTTTCGCAGGCTTTGCGTCTTGGTTGTCGCCGCGTTTTGCGTGTTCAGGATGATCGCAAACGGTTTTCCGAGGCTTTTTAGTTCCGCAATCACGCGCGCCTCTGCCGGAATATACGCCGTGCGCGGCAAATCGGTCACGCTGCCGTCCGTCGTCACCACCAGACCGATGGTCGAATGTTCGGTGATGACCTTCTGCGTCCCCAATTCGGCCGCGCGCTCGAAGGGCATCTCCTCGTCGGCCCACGGCGTGCGAACCATTCGCAGTGCTTCGCCCTCCGTCGTGCCCAGTGCGCCCTCCACCATGTAGCCGACGCTGTCAACAAAGCGCAGGCGAACATGGTTGTCGCTGGGCAGCGCGATATCCACCGCCTCCGACGGAATAAACGCCGGTTTGGTCGTCATCACGGTGCGCCCCGACCCGCTTTGAGGCAGGTCGTCCTGTGCGCGCGCCCGGATATGCGCGTTTTCAATGGCCGGAATGATCATCTTTTCCATCAACCGGCGAATAAAGGTCGATTTGCCTGTCCGCACGGGGCCGACAACGCCGACATAAACATCGCCCTGTGTTCGCTGGGCGATATCCTGATAAAGGTCATACGCTTGCATAACATCCCTCCCTGCCGTCATGCCAGCGTATGCGCTCTGTCCGCCCGTTATTACGCATCCTGCGACGGCATTTCAAGCGTAATGGTCAACTCAAGCTCCTCTCCGGCGGGAATCGCATCCTGCAGCGTCAGTTTTTCCAGACCGGGGATTCGATAGACCGTCAGTGTCACCACGTCTCCGGCCGCATGTGCCGCCAGCCGATTGGTCAAATCGGTATGGAGCGTTATCCGTTTGCCATCCATTCGGATAATGATGTCGTTCGGCTTGATCCCGGCTTTTTCCGCCGTGCTTCCCGGAGAAACCGAGCTGACATAGACGCCAGCCGGAATAAAACCGACGGTCGGTTTGTCGCTTCCGCGAATGGTTATGACGGAAATGCCGAGCTTCGGGCGTGTCACCCTGCCGTATTGGATGATGCTGTTTACGACCGGCTGAACAACGTCCACCGGAATGGCCATCGCGATGCCCTCGATGGAAGCCACGTCGTCCTTCCCGTTCGAGCTGAATTTGAGAGACGGAACGCCAATCAGCTCACCGCGTGTATTAAACAGGCCGCCGCCGCTGTTTCCCGAATTGATCGCCGCGTCGGTTTGCAGCATTTTGACGATGGATGATCCATCCAGTTCCCGGTTCAGCGCCGAAACAACGCCGATCGTCACCGTATCCGCAAATTGCTTGCCCAGCGGATTGCCGATGACGATGGCCCAGTCGCCGACGCGAACCTGCGCGATATCCCCCATCTTGACGGCAGGCAGATGAACGTCCTCCATCACGCGCAGAACGGCCAAATCCGTCAGTTCGTCATAACCGACGATCTCCGTTTTCAAATACCGTCCCTGACTGAGCACCTGCACATCGTTTGCGCCTTCAATCACGTGGTAATTGGTCACCACATGCCCCTGCGTCGTCACCACAACGCCGGAGCCTGTCGCCTGCTCGGTCAATTCCGTTTGCCCGCTGATCATATTGAACGTATTCGCCCGGTTGCTCACGCCGACAACGCAGGGCATTACCGTCTGCACAACGTCCGCAAACGGGCTTTTCGCGCCTTCCAGCGTCTGAACATATTCCCCCTGCGCGTAAACGCTTTCGGCAGGCTGCGCGTCCGCGCCGGCAATCGCCACAATTTCAATCGCCAGCACAAGCCCCAGCGCCGTGAACGCCATTTTTCGGAGCATTTCCCTTTGATCCATCCCGCTCACCTCGCAGGTAGTTTCCCCGAATTTCTATTTTTTCACGCGCAGACCCGCATATCTTTTCGCTTGAATCACAAAAACGCCCTGTTGCCGTAACAGGGCGCCAGCTTGTTGACATAAGCAAACTTGGCTTGAATAGCAAAATCAAGAAATCCACAAATTCTTTCATTTGCAGAGAGGGCTATTCTCCATAGTCTGATGCCCCGTCACCGTGGCAGGGCGCTTTAATGTCGTTATTTCAGGGAGACGATGGTTACGCCGGTTTCGCCTTCGCCGTACCGGCCGAGGCGAAAGCTGCTCACGCACGGATGGCGGCGCAGGCAATCCTGTATGCCGGCGCGCAGAACGCCGGTTCCGTTTCCGTGAATGATGCTGACCTCGCCGAGCGAGGAGAGCATCGCGTCGTCAATGAATTTTTCGACCTCGGGAATCGCTTCATCCAGCGCCGTGCCGCGCACATCCAGCTCCTGCCGAACGGCTCGCGTGGTGATATCCACCCGGGCTTCCCGCATGGATTTCTTACGTTCCAGCTTTTTCTGCTCCTTTTTGACGAGCTGCTGCGTCGCCGTCAATGTTCGCAGATCGGAAAGCGGCGCGCGCATTTTCATCATGCCGACCTTGAGCTGCACATAGCCCTTGCTGTCCGCAGGCGCAACGATCGTCGCATCCACATCCATGGAGGCGATGTGCACCATATCGCCTGCCTTGACGCTCTTTGGAATTTCGCCGCCCACTTCCTTCTTGTCGGCCAATTCATCCTGCGCCTTTTCCATCTGTTTTTTGACCTTTTGAATTTCGTGCTCCTGCGCGCCGCCCGCTTTTTTCATGGCGCGAAGCTCAGCGATCATGGCTTCCGACTCTCGCTTGGCGTTCTCAACGATGCGCTTGGCCTCTTCCTTCGCCTTTCGGATGGATTTTTCACGCTGATCTTCGAGCTTTTTCCGCTCCGTTTCCGCCTGGTCGCGGATGGAGATCATCTCGTTGCGCGCCTGCTCGGCCAGTTCGCGCTCCTTCTTGGCCACCTGACGGTGGTATTCGGCGTTGGCAATCACGTCCTCAAAGCGAACCTGCTCCTTGGAAAGCAGCTCCTTCGCCTTGCCGATGATAAATTCCGGCAAGCCGAGCTTCCGCGAAATTTCAAATGCATTGGATTTTCCGGGGATGCCGATGGACAGGCGGTACGTCGGTCTGAGCGTCGCCACGTCGAATTCAACGGAAGCGTTTTCAACGTTCGGCGTGGTCAGCGCATATTCCTTCAGCTCGCTGTAATGCGTCGTGGCCACCGTGCGCGTATGCATATCCAGCAGGGTGGAAAGCACCGCCTGCGCCAGCGCCGCGCCCTCCGTCGGATCTGTGCCCGCGCCAAGCTCGTCAAAGAGCACGAGCGAATCCGGCGTCACACTTTGGAGGATCGAGACGATGTTTGTCATGTGACCCGAAAAGGTGGAAAGCGACTGTTCGATGGATTGCTCGTCGCCGATGTCCGCGAAGACATCATCAAAAACAGCCAGCTCCGTGCCGTATTCCGCCGGGATCTGCAAGCCGGACTGCGCCATCAGCGTAAACAGACCCGTGGTCTTTAGCGTCACCGTTTTGCCGCCCGTGTTCGGGCCGGTGATGATCAGCGTCGTAAAGTCGCTGCCCAGCCGGATATCCAGCGGTACGACCTTCTGCGGATCAATCAGCGGATGGCGGCCGCGCACAATGTTCAGCCGCCCCTCGCGGTTGATCTTGGGCATGCACCCGTTCATCTGCTTGGCCAGCGACGCTTTGGCAAACGCAAAATCCAGCTGAGCGAGGATGGCCAGATTATCCGAGATGGCGTCCGCTTCCGGCGCGATTTGCGCGGAAAGCGTCCGGAGAATTTTCTCGATCTCCACCTTTTCCGCCGAAATCAACTGCTTCAGCTCGTTGCCGATTTCGACGACGGACATCGGCTCGATGAACACCGTCGCGCCGGTTGAGGATTGATCGTGCACAATGCCCGGCACCATCGAGCGGTATTCCTGCCGAACCGGCAGAACATAGCGATCCGCGCGCATGGTGATGATGGCGTCCTGCAGATATTTCTGGAAATTCGGGTTGTGAATCATGCCGTTCAGCCGCTCGCGAACCCGTTCATTGCACGCGCGCATCTTGCGGCGGATTTGAAACAGCTCGTTGCTCGCGCGATCCGCGATTTCGTCCTCGCTGATGATCGCGTCGGAAATGGCCTGCTCGATAGCCTTGAACGTCGAAAGCCGCGAGGCGTTCGCGCTCATCAGCGGCGTATCCTGCCTGTCCGTCACGATGGCCTCGCGCGCGGCGCGGGCAGCGCGCAGGCTTGCGCCGATTTCCATCAATGCGCGCGGCGAAAGGGACGAACCGATCTGCGCCAGATGCAGCGAAGCACGCACATCTGAAAACGAGAGCATCGGCGTGCCGCCCAAATAGGAAAGCAGGCTGTGCGCTTCCTCCGTCTCTCGCTGCATGCGCAAAATGTCCTCCAATCGGTTGGACGGCGTTAAAGCGTCGCACAGCGCCCGCCCCATGTCGGAAACGCAGTATTGCGCAAGCTGCGCACGGATTTTTGTAAATTCAAGCACACGTAAAGAACGTTCGTTCATGGATTTCTCCTTTTTTGCGCGATTAGAAAATGGCGTAAACCGCCCGCGTGGGCAAGCCCCCGACGCTTTGCAGGCGTTGGCAAAAGCGATTTCAACCCGCTTTTACTGAACGCCGCGCAGAAGCTGCCCTGCCGTCGCGGATGGCGAAATGCTGTGAAGCGCTCTGCCGCTATCCAGCACGCCGCGGTAAGAAGCGACAATTTCCCGTTGTCTTTCGGGCGATTCGTCGGTAAAGGCGAGGCGGAGGCTGACAGAAAGATGATGCAGCTTCTCGGCGTATTTCGCCATATCCGTTTCCACGCTGTTATACAGCCTCAAAACACAGCCGTGCTCCATTTGAAGCCTGCGCAGCGGGAAACGGTATCCCTTTCGATCCGTATAGATTTCCGGGCAGCCGCCGAGCCTTGCACATTCGTTGCAGCGGCTGTCCTGCTGTTCGTCCCCTTTTTCCGTTCGGCGCGGGCAATGGTTCAGCAGCATCAACTGCGTCCGTCCGTATGCCTCCATCACGTAATTGCCACCGCTGGCAAACAGTTCCCGCAGTTCTTTTTGATTCAGCTCGCAGGAGACCGTCAGTCGGTTAACGTTCAGAGCGGCATAAAATGCCGCGCAGGCGTGATTCATAACATTCAGCCCTTGACCGCCCGAAACCGGAACAGGCCACGAGAGCGCCAACTGGCCGGGATTATTGGCCACCACGCCGCTCAGCTTTTCCGCGTTTTCACAAACCCACGCATGGATATGCTCCAACTCGTCGCTGCGCATGACGGCCGGAAGAACGAGCGCCGTTTTAACGCCGTCCGCCTCCGCAAGCATGCGGCTCAGCGCATCCGCCTTATAGATTTGCGGCTGCCATTCAAAAATGTCCGCTCCACATTCAATCAGGCTCTTTGCCCTCGCAACGTCTTCGCCCTGCACGATCAGCAGCTTTTCCTGTGTCAGCATTTCACGCGAGTCAGGAACAAACCGACGGTCGGTTTGCATCGGTTCCGTTCGAGCTTTTCGCATTTTTTCAAGTGCGTCCCGCCGCAAGTTGTTGAGCATCGCGGCGGTCATAAACGCGCCTTCGCTTTCAAGCGTCAAATTTCGAAGTCGGTACGGTGTTCCGCCCAGTTTCCCGAGCTGCTTGGCGGCGGTTTTCTCATTCAGCGCGCGCTGCTGCGCAGGCATGACCGGCTGCTCACCGACGGATGAAACGCAGTGCCCGTCGCCATCCGAAACGGTCAAAGCGGCGGCGCTGTTCGGCATGGCGTACAGATGCATGTCCAGCGGAATCTGCACATTTTCGCGGCCCATGATTTCCCGAATTTCCTTCATCTGCGCGGCGTCCGTCAGGCGGAAGATTTCGTCGCCCACGCGCGCTTGACCGGCCGCAATGCGAACCGTCGCCTCCGCGCCTGCCGGAACGTCGTTGCCGGAATAGGTGAATTCGGTCTCCTGCCGCCCGCGCGATTGCAGTCCGTCGCCGTCGTTGAGCGCCTTGGTCAAACGAACCTGCGCAAGCGACCCCCGCATCGACATGATTTTGCCGACCGAAATGCCCCAGTGGTTCGGTTTTTCCCAGCTCATCAACGCGGCGTTGCTCTTCTCCATCACGTAGCCTTCCGTAAAGCCGCCGCGATTGAACACCTGCCGCAGGCCTTCAATGACCGCCTGGCTCGGATGATAGCCGACATGCGCTTCCGCCGCATCGAGCGCCTCGCGATAGGCTCTCGTGATGACGCCGACGTATTCCGGCCTTTTCATGCGGCCTTCCAGCTTAAAGGAATATACGCCCGCGTCGCGCAGCTCGGGAATGTGGTCAATCAGCATCAAATCCTTTGTGGAGAGCAGGTAGCCGCTCGTTCCGTCTTCCAGCGTGTAGGGCAGTCGGCAGGGCTGCGCGCATCGGCCGCGGTTGCCGCTCCGTCCGCCGATCATGCTGGAAAACAGGCACTGACCCGATACCGCCACGCAAAGCGCGCCGTGCGCAAAGGCCTCTACCTCAACGCCGACGTCCGCCATCTTTCTCAGCTCATCCAGTGTACATTCCCTTGCCGGAACGACGCGCGCAAAGCCCATGTCACTCATCAGCCGAGCGCCCTGCGCGTTGTTGATCGTCATCTGTGTGCTGGCATGCAGCACCAGATGGGGATAGCTTTGCTGAATGATCCGCGCCACGCCCATATCCTGCACCAGCACGGCGTCCACGCGCACATCAGAGAGCAGATCGAGCACATCGCGGAGGTCGTCCAGTTCGCACTGCTTGACCAGCGTATTGACCGTCACATAGATTTTCTTTCCTCGCTCGTGCGCATAGGCCACAGCGTCTCGCAGCCCATCCGCATCGAAATTCCCCGCGTAGCTGCGCGCGCCGAAGGCCGTATAGCCCAAATAGACAGCGTCCGCGCCGCAAGCGATTGCCGCAACGAGTGCTTCGCGGTTTCCCGCCGGTGAAAGCAGTTCCATTTTCTCCTCCGAAAAAAGCGGCGCAGGGCAACCACCCCAGCGCCGCCGCTCGATTTATGCGTTTTCGTCCTGTTTGGTTTCGGCCTTTGCCGCGTCAAGCTCGCGGCGAAGGCGGTTCACCTCGTCCTGCGCGGTAAACAGCTCATCCGCCAGCGTCATCGCCGTCAGCACGGGCAGCATGTTTTCCCCGGCTCGCGTCAAAATCGCCAGCTCGCGCATCCTTCGATCCACGTATCGGGAGAGGCGCTGCACCTTGTCCGGTTGCTGATCCGTCACCAGAGTATAATCGCGCCCCATCAGGTGGACGACGACCTTGTTTTTGTTCACGGTGCCGCCTCCGATCAGCCGCGCCCTTTCAGCTTTTCAACCGTGTAGGTTTCGCCGTGCGTGTCCACGCGGACAGACTTCATCTTCTGCTCCTCGCGCGGACGGTCGTGCCAGTCGCGCTTGGT
>ERZ832317.4750-NODE-4750-length-12867-cov-5.186310_pt1 | contig 12867 bp, 8 predicted proteins | sample MGYA00519695_ERZ832317 | MGnify/ENA primary metagenome ERZ832317 (study PRJEB31850, sample SAMEA3708726) | human gut metagenome | biome: human gut; feature: human-associated habitat; material: faeces | place: China | collected 2014 ...
AAATCATAGCTTTGTCATAAAATAATGTGGGCAAACAATTATTAGAGATACATGGGTATGCAACCAGAAGAGTTTATAGACCAGATAAATAGAAAGCAAATGCCGGCTTTCCGTGAGTTGTTTGGTTCATTCTATCGCTATCTGGTATTATATGCTATGCGTTATGTGAGACAGCAGGAAGTGTCGGAAGATATTGTGCAGGAGGTTTTTATCGCAATCTATGAAAAATCGGTTTTGAAAAATTATCAGGGTTCCCTGAAAGCCTATCTTTACACGAGTGTGTGCAACCGTTGCTACAATTACTTGCGGGATGCGAAAGTCGAGGATCGTAACATGGCATTATATGCCGAGGCAGCAGTCTATTCGGACAACGTGGATATGATTGATCGAGAGGAAATTTTAGAGAAAATTCGGGAGGTGCTGGATGAATTACCGGAAAAATGTCGGGAGGTGTGCCTTCTGCGTTTCGTACATGGATACAAATATAGCGAGATTTCCGAGCAATTGGGAATGAATGAGAATACCGTGAAAGTGCAGTTACATCGCGGGATGGAGAAGTTGAAACGTTGTTTCTCGGATTATGATTTTACGCTGGTGCTTTTCGTGTTGGCGGCAGGTTTTGAATATATGTAGATGGATTCTGGGTAAATGAATTCACGGGCGGAATGGTGTGTCTTAGGGGGTACATTTTTACTCTTGATGTTTATAACGAATCGATGATTAGTGGTCGACTATTGCCGTAATATAAGTTTTTTCATTTTTCTTGTAAACATTTTCCAAAGTTTCGTGTTTTAGGTGTGAAATTAAGGAAAATACTATGAAAATGGATTGGAGGTTGATAAAACGGAGCTTTACTTCTTTACTGGATGAGGAGGATAGGTGGGTTTTGGAGGCTTGGTTGGGTGAATCTGAAAGGCATCGGCAGCTCTACGAGGAGATGAAACGTTTCGTGGTGAGGCGGGAAAATTTTCAGTTAAGCATGGAAATGAAAAAACAATTTAAACAGGAATTCGATTTAAAAATTGACGAGGCTTACCGGAGACGGGGACGGCGGGTGTGGTTGAAGGTGGTGAGTTACGCGGCAATGCTGGCATTACCCCTTATTGCGGGAATATTGCTTTGGACAAGGCAACCCGTGGAGGAAGTCGTGGATTACGGTATCGGGCCTATCGAACATGGTGTGAGAAAAGCGACGTTGGTATTGAATGACGGGAAAGTCCTAGCCCTTGATACTTCTCGGATGACGCTGAAAGAGAGCGATGGGGTGATGATTCACACGAATGATCAAGCGTTAGTTTACGTGGATTCTTTGGATAATAAGGGTGTTGATTTACAGAATCGGTTGATTACTCCTAAAGGGGGTGAGTACACGATCATGCTGGTCGATGGGACGAAGGTGTGGGTGAATGCGGCGACGGAGATTTACTACCCTGTGAAATTCGTGGGGAAGGAACGACGGGTATGGTTGGAAGGAGAGGCTTATTTCGAGGTGACGAAGGATGCTGCCAAGCCGTTTATCGTGGAGGTGAACGGGATGGAGATAAAGGTGTACGGAACGCAGTTTAACGTGAATACTCGTCGGGATGATCAGATGCAAACGACATTGGTAGAAGGTTCCGTATCAGTGAAACCGAAAGGATTGGCGGAAGTTAGGTTGAAACCGAATCAACAAGCGGTGTTTAACAAGCTCGTGGGACGGGTTACGGTTCGGGAGGTGGACGTGTTATCTTACGTGGCGTGGCAGCGTGGAAATTATTATTTTGAGAACAAGAGTATCGGCGAGATACTGGATGAACTTTCGTTGTGGTATGATATACAGGTGTTTTTTATGAATAATGAGGTAAGTAACGAACGGTTTAGCGGGTATTTGCCCCGTTACGAGGAAATTGATGAATTGCTGTCTTTGATTGAAAAGACATCTCACGTGCGTTTTGAAATAAAAGGTAGAGTGATTGTAGTACGAAAATAAAATTCCGGTTAAGCAGCAACTTATCCGGAATCTAGCTTGATCCGAGCAAACAAATGCGACAATGCTTGCTCGAGTAGTTTTAATTCAAAAATCAAATGTATGAAAAAAAAACAAAGTTTTTACTATTTCTATGGTAAAAAGAGTTTATTGAAAATCATGAGGTTATTGTTTATTTTGATGGCAATGACCAGCATGACAATCTCTGCCAATAGCTTCTCGCAACAACAGCGGGTAACGTTGGACGTGAAGAATGTTGGTGCAATGGAACTATTTAAAGAGATTCAGAAAGAGACAAATCTGTATTTTGTTTATAATGATGCGGATTTGATTTCTTATAACAAGATTTCTGTTTCTGCGAAGGATGAGAATGTAGATGTTTTGTTGAAACGCGTGTTCCCTAATCTGGAATTTTTGTTTGAGGGAAACGTGATTATTGTGAAGCCGACCATTGCAAAGGATGACGAAAAAGAGGTAAAGAAGTATGTTATAAAAGGGAAAGTGGTAGATGAAAAGAATCAACCTCTACCGGGAGTGACTGTTCGTTTGGATAGCACGACCGTGGGATGTGCCACGGATGCGAGGGGAATGTTTACTTTGGCACTGCCTGTAGCATCCGGTAAATTGATTTTCTCGTTTGTCGGTTTTAGAATGGAAACAAAAGCTTTCAAGGCTGGCGATGAGTTGATCGTGAAGATGAAGGAAGAAACTTCGGATTTGGACGAGGTGACAGTGATTGCTTATGGTGAAAGGAATAAAAAAGAATTGATTAGTTCTATATCTTCCGTGAAATCGAAAGATTTGGAAGAGGTTCCTTCTGCGAGTTTGGAAAATCTTTTGCAAGGGCATATGGCAGGAGTTGAGGTAAATAATGTTTCCGGCGCTCCTGGTGGTGGCGGATCCCGTATTGCGATTCGCGGTTACAATACGTTGATGCAGGAAGGAATAAACGATGGAACACCCTTGTACGTGGTGGATGGAGTACCGATTAGTTCATTTACTTCTCCTATAACCGGAACAAACACGTTGGCAGAAATTGACCCGATGACGATCGAGTCGGTTGAAGTGTTGAAAGATGCAGCATCGGCAGCTATTTATGGTTCACGAGCAAGTAACGGTGTGATTTTGATTACCACGAAACAAGGGAAGTCCGGTCAGGCAACTTTTCAGGCAAACGCTTCCTATTCTTGGAGTTGGTTCCCGGAAACTCCAGTGCAAATACAAGGCAAAGGTGAGCGGGATTGGTGGTTGTGGGCTGCCAAGAATATTAGAAGCGGGTATACCAAATATACTCCCGGAGCTGGTCGGGATCTACCTTCAATGCCTAATTCCTATTATGATGCATACGTTGGCGGTGGTTCGGCTATCTATGACTTTTTTTGGGGAAACGGTAAGGTAAGTACATTTTTGAATCGAACTGTTTACCGTCAGATACAGGATAGTTTGAATCCTTTTTATAATAATTCGAGTAATTGGTGGAAGTATGCTTTTCGGACAGGGAAAATTTTGAATGCTAATTTGCAGGCATCCGGAGGAACGGAACGCGTGAAATACATGGTTGGTGCGGGATGGTACAACGAGAAAGGAATTAATGTGGGGTCGGACTTTTCTCGAATGAACTTGATCTCAAATTTGAATATGATCCCTCGAAAAGATCTGACCATGGATGTTCGTATGGCATTGTCATATACGGATATGAGTATGGGTGGCGGCGGATTGGAGAATAAGAAAATTGCTTACATGACCGTGAACCCTAAGGGGACGTCTACGTTACTTCCAAGTTCCGGGGAAACTTATGATTTGATATTTAAAAATATCAATATGGTTTCGGAGAAAAAGTATGATTTTAATATTCGCTCCAGTTTGCGTCTTCAGTATAAAATTATCGAGGGGCTGGATCTTTCTACTTCAGTAAGTGTTGATTACTCGCAATCGGAAGGAAATAATTTTACCCCGAGTACATTGGACGGAGTAAATGGGTTGAGTATAACAATGGGAGCCAAGCAATCCAACATGATGTTGCAAAATGAGAATTTACTTCATTATAAATTTAGTTTAAGAGAACGGCATAATTTTGATTGGCTATTTGGATTTTCTTATACCCGTGATTCTCAGAATAGAATGAATGGTCGGGCTAAAGGAGCACCTAGCGATTACATTCATTATGCGGTAGACGGAATGCCTTCGATTAAAGATCTAGGAGGTACGCTAACCGCCATGCAATCTTTTGTTTCTGATTATTATGAAAAAATTATGGTCAGTTATTTTGGGCGTGTTGCATATAATTTTGATCAGAAATATTTAATGGAATTCACTTTGCGTCGGGATGGTTCATCTGTTTTCGGAAAAGACGTACGTTGGGCGACCTTTCCATCTGTCGCTTTGGGGTGGAATTTCTCGGACGAGGCATTCATGAAAAATTTCTGGTGGTTGAATCACGGTAAACTTCGCGGTTCGTGGGGTACTTCCGGGCAAGTTTTCCAAAAGGCGTATCTTGCACAGGGGGTAATTGATGTCGGGAATGAGTTTTTGGGCGTGACAGGGATGGTGCCAGCCCAATTAGCAAACACGAATTTGACCTGGGAAAAGTCGGAACAATATGATCTCGGGTTGGATGTGGATTTATTTGATTATCGATTGAAATTGAAGGCTGATTACTATTATAAGTACACGAAGTCAATGTTGTGGCAAGTGTCATTGCCGGGTACGGTTTATATGCATCAAAGACAGTGGCAAAATGCGATAGAGTGTTCTAATCAAGGGGTGGAATTGGAAGCTCAAATAGATATTTTACGGGATACGGAGATCAAATGGCGGGCTCGTTTCAATATTTCTCACAATGATAATCGATTGGAGAAGACTTATTCAGGACAAGATGTTGATGAAAAATACGTGATTGGTAAGTCTGTTTACGAACTACGTGCGTTCAAAACTGATGGATATGTTCAAAATATAGATGAGGTTCCGGTTTATTGGGATCAAAATGGTAATAAGGTCCTTTTAGGTGATGGAGGGGTTGTCAATTCTATTCGTCCCGGAATGAAAAAGATCGTGGACTTGAATGGTGACGGTCGGATTACTGATGATGATCTTTATTTTGCCGGTTCAACCCTGCCGGTTGTTTATGGCGGTATTAGTAGTGAAATAAAATGGAAACAATTTGATTTGAGTGTATTGTTTAATTATTCTTTAGGGCGGCATATCATCAATGCATTCAATAAGGGTTCGTTGAATTTTAGTGAAACAAGTTTGGGAGCGATTTTTGAGGATTATCGTAACGTGACGTTTTGGGAGAAGGAAGGTGATACGCCGGATTATCCGATTATCGATGTTGCGTACAAGTATTATAACGGACAATACGATGCTCGTACGGATGATAATATCGAGACCGTGAATTTTTTGCGATTGAAACAATTAACGATAGGGTATAATTTACCGAGTGATATTGCAAAAAGGATTCATCTGCAAGGTGTTCGAGTGTTTTTCACGGGGGAAAATTTATTCTTGTGGCACAATTATTCAGGGCTTGATCCGGAGAATGTCGACTTGTTGCAAGGGTACGATAATTCATTGACTTATCCGTCCGCACGAAAAGTAACTATAGGATTAACTGTAAAATTTTAGTTATGAAAAAGATTCTCTATATATTTTTGTTATCGGGACTACTCTCGTCTTGTGACGATCTTTTGGATGTAGAACCGGAAACCTTGCTTAGTTTTGATAATTATTTCAAAACAGAATTGGATCTGGAATCGACGTTGTATTCTATACAGGGATTTATTAATGACAAGTTGTTGGCTCATGCCACGCAGGAAGAGGCTGGGGAATTTAGAGATTATGAAGCTTACGAATCCGTGAGTAGCATCCGATTATGGAACACGGAAGCGATTACGAAGAGTATCGGTTCGGATTGGTCGAATATTTATGGTATTGTCTATATGGCTAACGTGATGTTGGATAATATCAGTAAGGCAGAGGTTCAAGTATCTCCCGATCGGATTCAGTTTTATAAAGCACAGGCCTATTTTGCCAAAGGGTTGAGTTATTATATTCTTGGAATGAAATGGGGTGAGGTGCCTATAACGCGCAATAGTACTTCTGCCGAGCCTTACGGTAAGAAACCGGTGTTGGAAGTGTTGGATACGGCTATCAGTAATGCCACGAGGGCTTACAAGGTATTGCCTGTTCAATCGGAGGTGAAAGATCGACTGGGTAATGTGATTAAATCCAAGCAGTTTGGAAGTAAGGGATCTGCTTGTGCGTTACTTGCTAACCTGTATGCGTGGAAAGGGAGTATAATTGACCTACAGGGGCTTGAAGGGGATGCGAAAGATTGCTACATGAAGGCAATTCAATATTGTTCAGAATTGATTGAGGGTAACGAGGTCGGAAGTTATCGTCTAGTTCGTGATCCGGAAAGATTATGCGAGCTCTTTTCGGATATTAATCAAGAGAATCCGGAGGCTATTTTTGAGTTTACTTTAGATATGCAAAGTAAATATGTGAGTTCACCCTATCTTTTTGCTTCAGCATATTTGAATATTGACGGGAAGGGTACAGATGCGAAAGTAGCCCAAACAACAATAGATAAATTGTATGAATCACAGGACAAGCGGGTTAGTTCGTTTGTAACTCCGGGGGTTAATATGTGGGGCGAGCCTGATGGTTATGCCACGTTGAATAAATGGAGAACGGGAGTGTGGGCACAGTCTGATCCCAATAACCCGTATTCCAAAACCATGACTGCCGTAAGTACAAATTTCGCTTACTGGAGATTGTCGGGTATTTATTTGTTAAGGGCGGAATGTAATGCTAAATTGGATGCTCAAAGTAGTGAGGCGATTGGCGATTTGAATGAAATCCGAGGAATTGCGGGCGCGACGCTTTACCCGAACGGTCCGGGAGATGATATGGGATTACAATATGCTGTTTTTAAAGAGCGACAAAGGGAATTATATATAGAAGGGCATCGTTGGTACGATATTGTGCGGAATGGAATGTGGTATATTAATAACGAACTGTACCAAGGTGACGATGGAAAGTTTAAAACCATGACGCTGGAAGATGTTAGGAAAGGTGCGATATTTTTACCCATTTTTGACTCGGCTTTTACGATGAATAGTTTGTTAGTGCAGAACCAGTATTGGTTGGAGGCCTTGAATCAATAAAATAAGAAATGATGAAACAAGTTATATTTTTAGGAATAGTATTATCGATGTTTGTTGGTTGCACGAAGTACAACCAAATAGATACCGGAATTTGTAAGGCTGAGTTTCCCGGCAACATGTACGAGTATTTTCAATCCGATTCTTATAATTGGGATTCTCTTTTGGTGATGATTGATTATACCGGATTGGAAAAATATTTCACGGGAGAAGAACCCGGTTACGAGGAAATTACTTTTTTCGGCCCGACCAATCATTCTATACGGCGTTGGTTGTACAGTTTACGTACAAATATGAATGACATGGGTTTACCGGATTCCACGAAGGTAAAAATTATGTTACAAGATAAGGAAACCTGTCGGGATTTGATATTAAGTCATATCATAAAAGGGAAACGATTAGCCGCTGATTTTAAAGAGGGAACAGCTAATGATGAGACTTCAGGAGAGATGGTAACTGGTGCAAATGGGAAGCAATTTAGGGTATTTGCTTTCAGAGAAACGTTTCAAAATGTTCCGGGAGCCGGGGCTCTTGTTTTGTATGCGATAGGACATAATCAATGGGGTACAACTCAGTATGTACTTCCTATCGCATCTTCGGATATACAGCCGACAAATGGTGTCGTGCATTCTATGGCATATAGCTTCACGTTAGGAGAGTTGAAATAGTAAGAATTTGTAAATTAAGAATGATATGAAACAGTTGATGATATTATTTCTCGCAATCTTTGCATTAGCTGCCTGTGAGAAGCCCACGGTTGGTTTCTTGGACGTAAAAAATGCCGCATTTACACCGGATACGTTGGAAATAAGAACCGTGTTGGATCCTAAAAAAGATGCCAATAGGGAAAAGAATCAAGCTCCTTGGGTGAGTGGCGCCATTCAAAGTGTGTTGGGAACGGATCCTAAGGTTTACGAATTTGTCAGTGTTACTTCGACTGCGGGAGAAGAAGCGGCAAGTTTGTTTGCCAGTGAACTTAAAGTTTATGGAAACAGTAGAATGGAAGTTCCGTTACAACTTGCGGCTCCTAAAGGAAGCTATAGGATAACCTTAAAGGTTCGTAATGAAGGTTATTCTGCTCTTCTACCGGATATTTTTACTTTCATAATCAAGTAAATATGACAAAGAAATATTTTATGATGATATGCTTCACCCTGTTCATGGGGTGGAGCGTATCAAGCTACGGTCAGGGAATCCAGTTCTTTAAAGGAACTTTTGATGAAGCTTTGGCGAAAGCAAAACAAGAGAACAAATTAGTATTCGTGGATTTTTATGCCGTGTGGTGCGGTCCTTGTAAACAGATGACTGAAAAAGTGTTTGTTGATGAAGAAGTCGGAAAGTTTATGAATGACAAGTTTATCTGTATGCAAGTCGACGTGGAGAAAGCGGGATGGCAAAAAGAGACGGCAGAAAAATTTAACGTGACGGTATTGCCAACCTTAATATTTTTCAAACCGGATGCCACGGTTGCATCACGGTTGGTCGGGGCTCGTGAAAAGGCTGATTTCTTGAACTCGGCTAAAGTGGTTTGCGGGGAACGGTTAAGCTTCGATAAATTGTATGATCGTGCTAAATCTAAAAAGGATTTGGCTGATATGCAACTAGTTTTGAAACAAGCACCGGAAGAAGTGGGAGGAATGCAAGGGATGGAGGCCCAGAAGTGGATCGTGCGGATTGACAAGTTGTATGCCGAGTATGCTAAAATGAAAATGGGGCCTGACTTTATCAACAAGGAGGATTTGCAAATCGTGCAGGCGTTTAACAAGAAAAACGTGAAAGATGATGCCGTTATGGAATTCATCGCCAAGAATTTGGAGACTTACATGAATAAGTTAGGCGAGGCCCCCGGTATTCTGATGGTGGAATATAATAATGCTGTCGTCGGACAATTGGCGAAGGCTGGGAAGGACGAATACAAGAAATACTTGGAGAGAATTAACGGTGATCTGGAAACAGCCTACGCTATCATGCCCACGGGTACCTTAACTCCTTACGAGAAGTTCAAGTATTATTATGACGGGATGTATTTGTTATCTTACAAAAAAGATGTAGACTCTTATGTCCAATTGATGAACAAATATATCGCTGCTTTGGGGAATCAAGTCAGCGCGAATGATTACGGGGAGATCGCTCAGAATATGTATGTCATGAGCAAGGGGAAGTTGAATAATGAACAGTTGGGGCAGGTGAAAGATTGGTTGGTAAAAGCCATGCAATACGAGGGGACGGGGTTGATTGACAGGATTAATTTTGTAACCATGTTGGGAGATACTTATAAAGCTCTAAAACAACTTGATAAAGCGAAAGAGGCTTATAATCAAGGGTACATGGAGGCTTTACAAATCGAGAACAAGATGCGTTCTGCCCAGATTCAGATGATAATGAAGCGTAAACTGGAGGCTTTAGAACTAGCAAAGTAATAGTATGAGGGGATTAATTTTTACATGTATCATTTTTGTTTTCACGGTATTCACCCCTTTGTTTGCGCGGGAAGGTATGGAGGGATTGCGTTACGGAAAGCTGGAGAACGGCTTGACCTATTACGTGAAGCATTCCGAGGGAGCCTTGGGACGGGTGAGTTTTTACCTGGTACAGAACGTGGGCGCTATCCTGGAGGAGGATCATGAGAATGGTTTGGCTCATTTCCTGGAGCATATGGCGTTTAACGGGACGACTCGTTTCCCGGACGGGGTAATGCCCTACTTGAGGGGAAAAGGCGTTTTTTCCTTTAACGCTCACACGGGAGTGAACCAGACCGTGTATAATATTAATGATGTGCCGACGGCGGATCAAGGATTGGTGGATACCTGCCTGTTTATCGTGAAAGACTGGTGTAGTGAGATATTATTGAAGGATAAAGATATTGACGACGAGCGGGGAGTGATTATCGAGGAGTGGAGAAGTCGTTACGATGTGAACCGACGTTTGCAGGAGGGAGCGGCTCCCGTGGTGTATAATCACACGAAATATGCCCGGCGTAACGTGATCGGTACGGTGGAATTGCTGAAGAGTTTCCCGTACGATGCGTTGCGGGAGTTTTACTATAAATGGTATCGTCCTGATTTGCAGTGCGTGATCGTGGTGGGAGATATTGACGAAGTGGAGTACGAGAAACGGGTGAACGAGTTGTTCGGGGCCATTCCGGCACGGGAGAACCCGCTGGAACGTTACGAGGTGGAGATTCCCGCTCGTGCGGACTTGGATTACATGTTAATCCTAGACCCGGAGAACCGTTCGAAGATGATCTCTTTCCATCAGCGGGCACGCCGGGTGGAGGACTTGAACGAGGTGGAACGCAAGGCCTACTCGTTTAAGGCTCGTATCTTTAATACCATTTGGGGGCAACGGCTTTCCCGTATCGTGAACGATAATCGGGAGAAGTTCGTGAGTGCATCGGCAGATTTCGGTACTTTCGTGCGAAACTATAACGGGTTTTCGCTAGACGTGGTTCCTTACAAAAATCAGGATGCCGAGGCTTTCGAGCAGGTGTGGACGGAATGGGAACGGATTCGTCGTTTCGGGTTCACGGATGCCGAGATGGAACGGGTGCAGGAGGCTCTTTTCCAGGAGTTGCAGAAGATGGAGAGTACCGTGGAGAAAGAGAGTAACCTGTATTACGTGAATGTGTTCCAGGCTCATTTCCTGGGCGGGATGCCTTTCCTCGAACAGAAAGAGGAGCTTGAGTTGTTGAAAGAGGCTTTGCTGGAGATCACGACCGGGGATATGAACAAGTGGATACACTCGTGGGCCACGGATTCGAGCCAGATCGTGGTGGTGTCCGGTAATGACAAGGATTACAAGTATCTGACGAAAGAGCAGATCCTGAATATCATGGCAGGGGTGAGTAAAAAAGACTTGAAGCCGGAAGTCGTGGAGCGTAAAGCCCCGGAGGCGTTCGACTTGAAGTTGCAAGGGGGGACGATCAAGAAAGTGAAAAAGTTGGATCGTTTCAAGGCGGAAGAGTGGACGCTGGCGAATGGAGCCCGGGTGTTCTACAAGCACGTGGAGGAGGGACACGGTTTTTTCTCGATAGCTTGTAGTAGTCATGGTGGTCGTTCTGTAGTGGCTGCCGAGGATCTGCCGACGCTGGATGCGATGCAGGCCTTGACGTTAAAATCCGGGATATACAAGTATGACCTTAACACGTTGAAAGAACTCGTGCAAGGGAAACAGGTGCGGTTGAACATGATGTTGAGCGATTACACGGAGGGATTCGGCGGTAGCACGAGAGCGGATAACGCCGAGTTGCTGTTCCAGTTGTTCTACTTGATGTTTGAAGAACCTCGTTTCGAGAAGCCGCAGTTTGATAAGTACGTGGAACGGGCTAAATACATGTACGAGAATCGTCGTCTGACACCCCAGGATCTGGTGCAGGATTCGATCCGAAAACTGACGACCCGCACGGACGAACGTAACCGGGATTTGGGTGCTGCTTATTTCGACAAGATGAATTTCGATCGGTTGGAACCGCTTTACCGGGAATGTTTCTCGAATGCGAAAGAGTTCACGTTCTGTATCGTGGGTGACATTGACCGGGAGGAGGCCGTTCGCCTGACAAACGAGTATATCGGTTCTTTACCTTCCCGTAAGGGAAAGAAAGAGGAGTACATCATTCGTAACTACGATGTTGGCACGGACACGATTTCCCATGTGTTCACGGTGGCTATGCCCGGTGACAAGGGTATGGTGAACCTGATGTTGGAGAATAATGCTAAATTTTCAGACAAAGAACAGTTGGCGTTGAATATCTGGGGACAGATGTTACGCAACCGTTTGTTCGCTATCGTCCGGGAACAGGAGAGTGCGACGTATGGCGTTAATGTTGAAGCGAATAGCATTACGTTCCCTTATCGTAAGGCGACGATGATGATCGGCTTCGAGACGCAACGCGACAAGGTGGAACGCATGAAAGAGATGATTTACAAAGAACTGGATAGAAGTCAGCACGAACTCTTTACACAAGAGGAGTTGACCCCGATTCTAGTTTCCATCAAGCTTTCCCGCTCGCAAGCGGACGAGAATATCGGCATCGACTATTGGATGAACGTGTTGAACACGTATGCAGAGTACGGAGAGGATGTTACTGACCATAGTGACAAGCTACTGGAGGGCATGACTGTCGAGGATGTGCGTGACGTGGTGTGGAAGTTCTTGAAGAAAGTGAAAGTAAGAGATTGGGTAATAAAATCAGAAGAGGCGGACCCGCTTTCTGATTGGGAAAAATAGTGAAACTTACCCTAAAAGTTGCACTCCAAAAGTCAGACACAAAGCTTTTGGAGTGTAGCTTCAAATTGAACTCTCCCTATTTTTTTAGGTATTAACCCGAACCTTTATATATAGCTCCCGTATATATCACAGAATTTGAAACAGAAAAAGAGATGATGAGGAATTGTACTTTTGTAGTGACATTGTTGGCCTTGTTTTTCACGGGATGCGAGGAGGCAACGATAAAAGTAGGGAAGGATTTTTTATCCCACAAGACCAGCGAGTTTGATATTACGATAGCCTATCCGGTGTTTACCTCCCAAAAAGCTGAGGTGGAACGAGGATGTAAGGTGGTGAACGAGGAAATTTCCCGGTTGATTGACAGTTTGCAAAATGATTTGAAAGCACAATTGAACCAATACCTGCAAAAGGCACGAGAGATGAAGGAAGAACCGATGATTCCGTTTGAACTGGAGGTTAAGGATAGCGTGTTCATGGCGGATCGTCATTATATCAGTGTTCGTCTTGCGG
>ERZ832317.4761-NODE-4761-length-12846-cov-4.056133_pt1 | contig 12846 bp, 9 predicted proteins | sample MGYA00519695_ERZ832317 | MGnify/ENA primary metagenome ERZ832317 (study PRJEB31850, sample SAMEA3708726) | human gut metagenome | biome: human gut; feature: human-associated habitat; material: faeces | place: China | collected 2014 ...
TGATAACGGCCTCGTCTTCTTCGTGAAGACCGCGCAGTACATTTCGTACAGCGATGGTAGCTCCACATCCGGCACACATTCTATGGCCTGGTGATAAACGTTCTTCTTTATTTAATGTATGTTTTAAATTATAAGCCATGATTGTTTCTCCTATTCTCTGACAGATAAATAACGGTAAGTTTCACCGAGCTTGCCTGTTTCCTCGACAGTTTTTAAATCTTCAAAAACAGAAGCGAGGTTTTCTATAGTAACATCACGACCACCGATACCATAGCAGTAGTTTAATGTAGCTGGGTGAAGGTCTGCGTTGTAAAGAGTAGATTTGATTTCTGCACCAAGAGGACCACAGTGACCATTGTAATCTTCGGTACGATCCATGATCGCGAGATATTTTACATTTTTAAGGGCTTCTGCGATTTCTTCTGCAGGGAATGGACGGAAAAGGCGGATTTTTAAAAGTCCGGCACGAACTCCCTGTTTGCGAAGCATATCTACAGTATCTTTTCCTGTTCCGGCGGCAGATCCAATGATGACCATGGCATAGTCTGCATCTTCCATACGGTATTCTTCAAATAATCCATAGGAACGTCCGGAAATTTGTTCAAATTCTTTTGCCACATCAAGGGTAACCTGTTTTGCATTACGGAGTCCCTGCATCTGGGCACGTTTTGCTTCCATAACATAGTTTGTAACGGCATAAGGACCGACAGCAAATGGTTCGTTATCTTTCAGTAAGTAATGTTCTGGTTCATATTCACCAACAAAAGTTTTTACAATATCGTCTTCTAATAATTCGATATTTTCTACAGCGTGGCTTGTGATGAAGCCGTCCTGACAGATCATAATAGGAAGACGAACATCTTTATGTTCTGCGATGCGGTAAGCCTGCACCCTGACCGCCGCGTCCATGCCAACGGATTTCAACTAAATCTTTCATGTTAACCTCCAATGTATTCCTATTAAAAACTCATGTCCGCCCTGCACGGAAAAAAGACGCAAAAAATATAAACAATGGTAATCGCATAAAAAATCATTGTTTAAAAAAGCCTTATATATGAATTCTTATAAAATTTATGTACTATCATAAACCGGACTGAAAATAAAGGAAATAAAAACAAGAGAAATGCCGATTTATGATAGAAACGAATCAATTATAACAGAGAAGATTCAATTTGTGAAGTAAAAATGATAAAAACTTTCAAAAATTTTGTATGGAGTTTTCTATTCCTTTATGACGCTGCTTCCGCTTCTATTATTTTTCAAATAAATATTTAAGGTATTTTGCTGGTTTCCTGTTGCAAGGAAAACATCAGAAAGACGTTTACATCCATGGGAAGAAAGTTGCTTTTTTAGCCATTCTTCGTCCTTTCCTGAATGAAGGAGATTCTCATAAAGAATTTCTCCGTCCATTACATAAGTTGGGAGCAGCCATTCTTTTTCAGGAGTGAGATTTAAGTCGGAAGGGGAAGCGGGGCGGTTTTCGGATTTTGCAAGAAAACTAATTCTTCCATTCTCTTCAAGAATTGCGGTTTGTAATTCTTTCAAATCAAAAAATCCATTCAGACGGCACTGCACGAGGAATTCGGACAGGTCGATATGTCCTTTTTTAAAATTTCCTTCATATAAATGTCCATCATTAAACAAAATGTATGGAGAACCTGAAATAAAACGTCGAATTTTCCTATTTTTACTTGTGATAAAAGCAAGCAGAGCGGTTATAAGTCCGTACACAATCATGGCAGTAAGTGGTTCTAAAAAACTCGAATCAAGAGCGGTTGCCATCTCAGCGGCAATCGAACCAATCGTAATACCGCTGATATAATCAAACATACTCATTTCAGACATCTGACGATAACCGATGAGCTTCGTTAAAAGAAAAAGAACAATGAGAGAAAAAACAGAAAGCAGGATAACATATAAAATATTCATGAAAACCTCCTTAAAAATTTGGACACAACTGACAAAAAATCTTCTCACGAAATCAAGCACAAAAAGATTCCGTGAGTACATATGGTTACTGAAACCGAATCAATAGTTAAGATGTGAGACCATGGTGAAAAATATACATTTTACGATAGAAAAATTTCATGTTAAAATTACTTTATCAATATTTTAGTATCAGGAAATGTGATTGGTATGATGCAAATGATGAAGGCTGGTTTTACAGCCCAGGGAGGACATAACATAATGAATAAACAAGACAGAAAACTAATCGAAAAGATGATGGAATATTACGCAGGAGATCCGAAGAGAGTGCAGCACTTTTTAAAGGTGTATGAATTTGCGAAGTTGATTGGTGAATCAGAAGAATTAGAGCCGGAAAAGCTGTATATTCTCAGAACCGCAGCGATTGTTCATGATATTGGAATTAAAATAAGTGAAAAAAAGTACGGAAGTTCTGGCGGAAAATATCAGGAAAAAGAAGGTCCGGCTGTAGCAGAACCAATGTTATGTGCACTTGGATACGACGAAGCAGTTATTGACCGGGTACTATTCCTTATCGCTCATCACCATACTTATACAGGAATAGAAGGAGAAGATTATCAGATTCTTGTGGAAGCCGACTTCTTAGTAAATCTATTCGAAGACGGAAGCAGCAGAGAAACAGCCGAAAAAGTGAGGGAAAACATTTTTAAAACAAAAACAGGAATGAAGTATCTTGAGACGTTATTTTTAACGGAAAGAAGGTCTTAGGAAATTCAAAAATAACAGGCAATCTAGATATAGAGATATTCCTGAATTATAAAGAAATAACCGAGAATGTTAAAAAAGTAATTTAATTGACATGATACCCTAATCTGGTATATGATAACTCTATATTACTTTATGTGTAAAAAGGGATTTTTCCCTTGAACAAAAGGAGGAGCAAATGGTTTTTGGAGTAATTTTAGCCGGAGGAATCGGCAGCAGAATGGGAAATGTTGAGAAGCCAAAGCAGTACCTTAATGTTGGTGGCAAGCCGATCATTCTTCACACATTAGAGAAGTTTTATGTGAACAGTAAGTTTGAGAAGTTAATCGTACTTTGCCCTTCTCAGTGGATTAATCATACGAAGAATCTGGTTAAGAAGAACTTTAATGATTCTAGTAAGATTGTAGTGATTGAGGGTGGTTCTACCCGTAATGAGACAATCATGAATTCTATTCGTTACATTGAAAAAGAATATGGTCTGGATGATGATACGATTATCGTAACACACGATTCTGTTCGTCCATTCCTTACCTATCGTATTATTGAAGATAACATTCGTTATGCGCAGGAATACGGTGCCTGTGATACCGTTATCCCAGCCTCCGATACTATTGTAGAAAGTGCAGGACATGAGATTATCAGTAACATTCCTGACCGTTCTATTATGTATCAGGGACAGACACCGCAGTCTTTTAAGGCAAAGAAGTTAAAAGAGCTTTACGAGGGACTGACAGAAGAAGAAAAAGAGATTCTTACAGATGCCTGCAAGATTTTCGTTATCAAGGGGCAGGACGTACATTTAGTAGAGGGAGAAGTTTTTAATATCAAGATCACTTATCCATATGACTTGCGAGTTGCTGAAACTTTGATTAAAGGAGAAGAGAAATAATGTTAAATACAGTGTATCGTCTGGTAGCACCCAGGAGATTTGAAGTAGCATTTAACGATATTGATTTAAATAGTGATAAGGTAGTTGTGCGTCCAACGCATTTATCTATCTGTCATGCAGACCAGCGTTATTATCAGGGAACACGTCCGGCGGATGTTATGGCAAAGAAGCTGCCGATGGCTCTGATTCATGAAGCGATTGGCGATGTAGTTTATGATGCGACAGGAGAATTTAAACCAGGGGAACTGGTTGTTATGATTCCGAATACACCAGTGGAGAAGGACGATGTTATCGCTGAAAATTATCTGAGAAGTTCCAAGTTCCGTGCAAGCGGTTTTGATGGATTTATGCAGGATAATGTCGCTTTAGACAGAGACAGACTGGTGCGTTTACCGCAGGATATTGATCGAACTGTAGCTGCATTCACAGAGATTGTCAGTGTTAGTGTACATGCCCTTCGTCGTTTTGAACGTTTTACTCACGCGAGGAAGAATGTTGTAGGTATCTGGGGAGATGGTAACTTAGGTTACATTACCGCAGTATTTTTCCACTATATGCATCCAGATACCAAGCTGGTTATCTTTGGAACGAATGAAGATAAGCTGAGTGGTTTTACTTTTGCCGATGAGACCCATCTTGTATGGGAGATTCCGGAAGACCTTAAGGTTGACCATGCGATTGAGTGTGTAGGTGGTGACGCTTCTCAGAAAGCAATTGATCAGATGATTGATATTATCCAGCCAGAAGGAACAATTGCCCTTCTTGGGGTATCAGAATATGCGGTTCCAATCAATACCCGTATGGTATTAGAGAAGGGGCTTCATCTTTATGGAAGCAGCCGAAGTGGAAGAGCCGATTTTGAGAAAACAGTTGAATTATATCAGGAATATCCAGAAATTCTCGGTTACCTCAGCAATATCGTAGGAGCGCAGGTTGAAGTGAACTCTATTGCAGATATGACAAGGGCATTTGAGATGGATATTAATAAGATGATGGGTAAAACCATTATGATATGGAACAAGTAGAAGCTTTGATGATTATAGAAATTCAAAGCTATAAAACTGAAAAATGCAGGAATTAAGAATTAAAAATGCATATTGACATAATTGACATATATGATATACTTAATTCATAAGTTGAAGGAGCAACGATTTTCGTTGCTCCTTTTTGTTGTTTCGTATACTTTTTAAGAGATAGATTTAGAGCGTGTTTCAAATATGCTCTGGAATATTGCAAAATAGGGCAGAGAAATTTTTGCAGACTCTTATATGAAATAACAGAAAAAGTCTTTTGTAGACGAAAATCTAAAAAAAGAGAGGAGCAAAAAGTATGCTAAAAATAAGTAACATTGTATCACAGATAGACTCTTTTGTATGGGGACCAGTGATGCTGGTTCTTTTGGTAGGAACAGGAGTACTTTTAACAGTTCGTTGTAACTTCCTGACATGGAGAAATCTTCCATGGGCATTAAAAAAGACTCTGAGTAAAGAGGCGCGAACAAAGAGTCGTGGAACAGGAGATGTTTCCCCGTTTTCGGCACTTACAACCGCCCTTGCGGCAACAATCGGAACCGGCAATATCGTAGGTGTTGCAACTGCTATGGTTTCTGGTGGAGCAGGAGCATTAGTATGGATGTGGATATCTGCCTGTTTTGGGCTTTCTTCTAAATTTTCTGAATGTATGTTAGCGATTAAATACAGAGAAGTTAACGAAAAAGGCGAAATGTCCGGAGGACCAATGTATACTATGAAAAAAGGGCTGAAAAATAAAAAGCTGGGTGCAGTACTTGGCTGGCTGTTTGCCCTGTTTGCAGTAATCGCTTCCTTTGGTATTGGAAATATGACACAGGGAAAGTCCATTGCAACATCCGTTCACGCAACCTTTGGTGTGTCAGTAACGATGGTCGGTGTCGTGATCACAGTACTCGCACTTTTAATTATTATTGGAGGAATTAAGACCATTTCTAAAGTTTCTTCCGTAGTAGTCCCTGTTATGGCTATTTTTTATGTAGTTGCCGGAATTATCGTCATTCTTGGAAATATACATAACCTTCCAGCAGGAATCTCTATGATATTTAAAATGGCATTTAGTGTGAAAGCAGTAGGTGGTGCTTTGTGTGGAAATATCGTGGCATCCATGATGAATGCAGCACGTTACGGTGTAGCCCGTGGGTGTTTTTCCAATGAAGCTGGAATGGGTTCTGCTGCAATCACAGCCGCAGCCGCAACAACGGATAATCCGGTAAGGCAGGCTTATATTAATATGACTGGAACTTTTTGGGATACGATTGTTGTCTGCACGATCACGGGTCTCGCCATCGCAAGTTCTGGTGTGCTTGGACAGATTGACCCGGCAACAGGACAGCTTTATGTTGGCTCCGCATTGACCATCGCTGCATTTTCCACAGTACTCGGAAAAGTTGGTGGATATCTCGTAACAATAGGTATTACATTATTTGCTTTCTCCACAATTCTTGGATGGGAATATCATGGAGAAAAAGCTTTTGAATATCTGGTAGGAACCCATAAACTGAATATGGTTTATCGAATTATTTTCTCACTGGTTGCTTATGTTGGTGCAACACAGACTTTGGAACTTGTATGGAACTTTTCAGATATTGCGAATGCGTTGATGGCGATACCGAATTTGATCTGCATGATATTGTTAAGCGGAGAAATAGCGAAAGATGTGAAAGCATTCCAGAAGATAATCGATAGGGAAAGATAATTTCTGAATTTGCTTAGATAGCCAAAACATAGACCACAGGGAATATAGGATATTATATTCCCTGTGGGCGTCTTCTTTGCTGCGCAAATCAGAATTCAATGGAAAAGTTCCCTCATTTCTGATATACTAATACAATGTTGATAAAGTAAAAATTTATTTTGGGAGGTTTAATCATGAGCTTAAATACAGGAATGAAAATGATAAAAACGGAGACAGTAACAGTGGAGAATGCAGCCAAGACTTTAGGCAGCGGCAGTCTCTTAGTATATGGAACTCCAGCAATGCTTTTATTAGTAGAAAAGACAGCCGTTGCGCTCTTAGACGGACATCTCGATGAGGGAATGACAACGGTTGGAACGAATTTAAATGTAGATCATGTTTCTGCAAGCCCAATTGGCTGTGAAGTAAGCTGTGAAGTAACGCTTACAGAAATTGACAGAAAGAAGCTTGTTTTTGCTGTTGAAGTGAAAGATCCAGCAGGAGTGATTGGTAAAGGAACACACGAGAGATTCATTGTGGATGCAGAGAAGTTCCAGAATAAAGCGAATGGAAAGTTTGATAAATAATGGCGGCGACAGGAAAGAATAATCAGGGAAAAAATGACTCAAAAAGGAATAATCTGAAAAAGAATGCCACGGATTTTAAGGAAAAGATATCGAACGGTGAGCCAATGCGTCTAAATAAGTTCCTTAGTGATGCAGGTGTGTGTTCAAGAAGACAAGCAGACCGCTATGTGGAACAGGGACGTATTTTGGTTGACGGAGAGCCGGCGCAGATGGGTCAGAAAGTGCATGCTGGACAGGATATCCGTGTGGATGGCAAGCGTGTCAGTGTGAGTCGTAAACAGATTGTTCTTGCGGTGAATAAGCCAAAAGGCATTGTCTGTACGACAGAGAAGCGAGAGAAAGATAATATCGTTGATTTTATTGGCTATCCTGAGAGGATTTATCCGGTGGGACGACTGGATAAAGATTCCGAGGGTCTTATTTTGATGACCAATGACGGAGAGTTGATGAATGAGATTTTGAAGGCGAGAAATTATCACGAAAAGGAATATGAGGTGACAATTAATCGTCCAGTAACAAATGTGTTCTTAAAGCAAATGAGTGAGGGTGTGGAGATTCTCGATACGGTGACACGTCCATGCAAAGTAAAAAGAACGGGCGTGTATACATTTCGCATTATTCTCACGCAGGGCTTAAATCGCCAGATTCGTCGTATGTGTGAGGCATGTGGTTACCGTGTAAGAGAGTTAAAGCGTCTTCGTATTATGAATATTCATCTGGGAAGTCTGCCGACAGGAAAGTATCGGGAGATTACCGGGGAGGAGCTTTCTAAGCTTGAAAAACTTGCCGGAAGAAAACCGGGAGGGGTTTATCATGGATAAGCAGGCAAGAATGAAAGAACTTGTAGAAGTATTGAATAAGGCTTCTAGAGCATACTATCAGGAAGACCGGGAAGTATTTTCCAATAAAGAATACGATGAATTATATGATGAACTGCAGGCGTTAGAGAAAGAGACTGGTATTGTTATGAGCCAGTCTCCGACACAGAATGTCGGCTATGAAGTACTTAGTGAACTCGAAAAAGAAACACATGAGAGTCCGATGCTGTCTTTAGATAAGACAAAGAGCCCGGAAGCATTACGAGATTGGTTAGGTGAAAGGGAAGGGCTTCTTTCCTGGAAAATGGATGGTCTTACGGTTGTGCTTACGTATCGTGACGGTATTTTGCAGAAGGCAGTAACGCGGGGGAATGGTGTTGTAGGTGAGGTTATCACGAATAATGCCAGAGTATTTAAAAATCTTCCGGCAAGGATTCCGTTTGCAGGGGAGGTCGTTCTTCGTGGTGAGGCAGTAATCAAGTATTCGGATTTCCGAAAGATCAATGAAGGAATTGAAGATGTTGATGCGCGTTACAAGAATCCACGTAATCTGTGCAGTGGTTCTGTAAGACAGCTGAATAATGAAGTGACAGCCAGAAGAAATGTATTTTTCTTTGCATTTGCACTTGTAAAAGCAGAAGGAAGAGAGCTGGAGAATTCTGTTGAAAGTAATATGCTCTGGGTACAGGATCTCGGCTTTGAAATTGTACCGTATAAGAGAGTGACAAGAGAAAATATTATCGAAGAAGTTCAGCAGTTTTCAGAAAAAATCGTAGAAAATGATTTCCCTTCAGATGGACTGGTTCTTATTTATGATGATATTGCTTACGGGAATTCTCTTGGAAGAACGGCAAAGTTTCCTCGTAATGCTATTGCGTTTAAATGGGCAGATGAGGAGGCAGAGACAAAACTTTTACACATTGAGTGGAGTCCGTCAAGAACAGGGCTTATTAACCCGATTGCTGTTTTTGAACCGGTGGAACTTGAGGGAACGACAGTCAGTCGCGCGAGCCTTCATAATATCAGCATTATGGAAGGACTGGAGCTTGGAGAGAATGATCATATCAAAGTTTATAAGGCAAATATGATCATTCCTCAGATCGCTGAGAATTTGACGAGAAGTGGAACATGCAGTCCGATTGCCCATTGTCCTGCCTGTGGTGGTGCGACAGAAGTGCGGATTGAGAATGATGTGAAGACGTTATACTGTGTGAATCCGTATTGTAGCGCAAAGAAAGTAAAGCTCTTTTCTCATTATGTGAGTCGTGATGCGATGGATATTGAAGGATTGTCAGAAGCAACGTTGATGAAAATGATCGAGCAGGGATTTTTGTCTGAATTGAATGACCTGTACACTTTAGAACAATATAAAGAGCAGATTATTGCTATGGACGGATTTGGTGAGAAGTCGTATAATAATTTGATACAGTCTATTGAAAAGTCAAGAGAGACACAGTTATTCCGTTTTGTTTATGGAATCGGAATTCTTAACGTTGGAAGTTCAAATGCGAAGCTTTTATGCCGTCATTTTGGCAATTCGTTAGAGAATCTCCGAGGAGCATCCGTAGAAGAGATGACACAGATCGATGGAATCGGAGAAGTGATCGCGGCAAGTGTAAGAGATTACTTTGATAATATCCATAACCAGAAGCTCCTTGAAAAGCTACTCCCATATTTACATTTTGAAGTGGAGAATATATCAGCAGAAGGAGAATCGGCACAGAGCCTTTTAGACAAGACATTTGTTATTACCGGAACGGTAGAGCACTTTGCAAACCGAAAGGAACTAAAAGAGAAGATCGAAAGCCTTGGAGGCAAAGTGACAGGTTCTGTTTCTAAAAAGACAGATTATCTTATCAATAACGATACGATGTCTTCTTCAAGTAAGAATAAGAAAGCGAAAGAACTGGGAATTCCTGTGATCACAGAAAAAGAATTTCTTTCGATGGTTGACAATAATCAATAAAGATTAAAAATGATGAAATAACAATAGAATGTTTTACAAAAAAGAGACTTAGCGACAGCAACGGGTTGAAACAATAATAGAAAAGAGATGAAAATATATGCCAATCAGAATAAATACTGATTTGCCGGCAAAAAAAATACTGGAACATGAAAATATTTTCGTAATGGATTATGAACGTTCTTTAAGACAGGATATTCGTCCATTAAAAATTATTATCATGAATCTGATGCCTACAAAGCAGGAAACAGAGCTTCAACTGTTACGGAGTCTTTCGAATACACCGTTACAGGTTGACATTACCTTTTTAAAAACAGAAACACATAATGCGCAGAATGAATCCAGAACCCATATGGAAACTTTTTATACGATCTTTCCTGAAATCAAACAGCAGTATTTTGATGGATTACTTATTACAGGAGCACCTGTAGAGACACTGGATTTTGAAGAAGTAGATTACTGGCCGGAATTAGTGGAAATTATGGAGTGGTCTAAAACACATGTCACTTCAACCTTCCACATCTGCTGGGCAGCGCAGGCAGGTCTTTACTATCATTATGGTGTGCGTAAGGAACTGTTAGATGAAAAGATATTTGGAATTTTTGAACATCGTACAATTCACAGAAAGACTCCTCTTGTCCGGGGATTTGATGATGTATTTAATGCACCACATTCCAGACATTCCAGGATTGTCAGAGAAGATGTGGAGAAGAATCCGGAACTGACGATTCTAGCAGATTCCGAAGAAGCAGGTCCTTTTATTATTATAGCAAAAGAAGGACGACAGATTTTTGTAACCGGACATCCTGAATACGACGTTATGACACTTGACGGGGAGTATAAGAGAGATCTGGCAAAAGGAATGGATAATGTTCCGTTCCCAAAACGTTATTACAAAGATGATAAGCCGGAATTAGGACCGGTAAAGTCATGGAGATGCCATGCCAATACGCTGTATACGAACTGGCTTAACTACTATGTATACCAGATGACAACTTATGATCCATTAGAGATTCAGAATCTGAAATAGGGGATTTTGAAATCTTTTGGAGTTGGCCAGGGAGACGACCCCCGAAAACTTTTTAGATACCAGATGTAAAGATAATCGCTGCGCAGAAAATGCGTCACCGCATTTTTACTTGCTCCGACATCACATTTTCCTATTACAGGAGTTTGCATTTTCTGACTTCTATAAATTGATGGTGTGTGGGGGGGGTTCGGTCAGGGAGTTTCTGCTATAGCTAGCTCCTTCGACGGTCGTCTGTTTCCAAGCAGACTATCTCAGCTCCTTGAGGATTTCGAAAGCTTCCTTCATGGTATTTTTCACGAGGTGTGTTTTTTTCTCATATTGTTTACGGTAAAATTCTACATTTTCCCTGGAAGGTTCAAATACATTTTTCAGGTGAATATTTCCTGATAAAGCTTCGGTGATATTGTCTACATCTCCTACTGCATAGGCACCAAACATACAGTTTGTCATAACGGCACCAGCCGCATTCTCTAATGTGACCGTACGACTGTCTAACATATCTGCTTTCATCTGGTTCCACATATTATCACGACTTCCGCCTTCTGTGATCGTGATGCGGCTTAAGTCAATTCCCGCAGAACGATACAGATCTGTGATTTCCATGTAGTCATAACCGATTGCTTCTAAAACAGCATGCCATAAGGTCGCCTGATCTGTATCCATTGTCATGTTTAAGAAGCATCCTACCGCATCCGGAATATCATTGATTCCACCTGTCAGATATGGAAGGAAAAGTACACCATCTGAACCTGCCGGCACTTTTCTGGCATCTTCTTCTAATACTCGATAATAATTATCGTCTTCTGCCTTTTTACAGATATTATCCTTGAACCAACGTAATGCAAGACCACCGGTACGGATATATCCCCAGTAAAAATACGTATCTGGAAGAGAACCGCTGTTAAATACAAGGCCGGCTCCTTTCTTGCTTAATTCCGGTATAATTCCCTTTGTAGATACACAGAACATCGAACAGGTTCCCGCAACATCAACTGCCTGTCCCGGCTTCATATTTCCACTTCCGATCATGGACTGCATAGTATCTCCTGCACCTCCACAAATAGGAATTCCTGCCGGAAGTCCTGTTTCCTGTGCAATTTCTTCTGTTAAATGTCCGATGATCTCCCATGGTTTTACGATTCGTGGCATCATTTCTTCTGGAATACCGAGAAGATCAAGCTGTTCTTTCGACCAGCATTTCTCTTCTACTTTATATCCAAGTCCCCATCCAGACATTGTTCCCCAGTCAATAAACATATCCTTTGCAGAAAGACCTGCAAGATGTGCCAGTACATACGGTGCATCATGAATAAACTTCGCGCCGTTTTCTTTAAATCCTTCTATATTCTTTAAAAACCAGCGGGCAAACATGGCAGGGAACATACAGTTTGCTTCCGGATTACCTGTTTCTTTTCCAAAAATGTCTAAATCCCAGCTATTTACGAGATCTACATCATCCTTTGTACGTGAATCAAGATAATTAATATATGGTGTGATCGCATTACCGTCTTTATCTACACCGCAGATACCACAGATAATACCATCTCCCATAATCGACTTAATCTTTGTCACATCCAGTCCTTTTTCCTTCATCAAAGAAGCACATTCCTTCATTCCTTTAATCGTGAGTGCCAGATACTCATCCACGTCCATACTTACCCATCCCGGCTCCGGATAAGTTAATGTTGTTGGTGCGGAAGAAGATACGATACAATTCATATTCTCATCATATACCGCTACTTTTACACTCTGCGTTCCTGCATCAAATCCAAGATAATACTGACTCATTTTTCAATTCCTCCATTCTTTTACTATGCACTCTCGGAATCTTTTTGTCCTTGATTTTACAAAAAGCTCTGAAAATACATTACGAAAAACACAATACATTCTCTCCAAATAATAAAGTTTGAACAGGGAAGGAAACTTTAGCTTTTTTAACCCATAAAAAATACCCCGATAGAAATATTATCGGGGTTAAGCTACACTTTTAAACGAACTGATATAATATTATGCGTCAGAGTCCACATCATGTAATTCTATCCTTTACCGATTCTATCCTTTACCTGATGCTTCATTCAATACAATAAAAATACTATAAAAACCGCTCTCTTCTCATTCTTCTCTCATCCAGACTGTACTGTCGGCTTCGGATTCGCACCGAA
>ERZ832317.4772-NODE-4772-length-12812-cov-8.244885_pt1 | contig 12812 bp, 8 predicted proteins | sample MGYA00519695_ERZ832317 | MGnify/ENA primary metagenome ERZ832317 (study PRJEB31850, sample SAMEA3708726) | human gut metagenome | biome: human gut; feature: human-associated habitat; material: faeces | place: China | collected 2014 ...
CACATTTCCTTTTGATTTGAGAAATATATAAATTTGAAACCTTCAAGCCAAATTCCTTCAGCACATAATCTTTGATTTCCTGATAGGTCGCTTTCGGCTCTGCACTGGTTGCTTCCAGCTCATCTAAGTCTAAGTCGATCTCTATCGTGTCATCTGGTTTTTGTCGGGACAAAAGAACAACCGTTTCAGCTGTATTACCACTTTCCCACAAAATCTAACCTTGACGATACCATCCACAAATATCATTTAGCGAACATGCATCTCTTATTATATTTATTTCAGATGAATAATAACCTGCATCCATTAATGAATCCTAAACTCATCCAAAATAACAGCCGCCTGCTCATAATTTAAATTGATCAATATTTCAAGTATATCTTCATATGCTTCAATAAGTTCTTGATCCTGTTTAATTTTATCACTATATGTAATAAAGGATTTAAGGATAATCAACTGTACTATTGCTTCTTGTTCTCTTATTGATTTTTTAAATTTATTTACCTCAGATTTTGCATTTTGAAAGCTATTTCTAATAGAAATTAATATTTCTGGCAGCAATTCATCCATATGCATTTGGTAAATCGTTCTCAACAGTTCCTTTATGTGATATTTTCCATACTTTGTAAATTGCTTATTCAAAAATTGCTTATCTACGTATGAATAATTTGTTTTGATTTTACTCCAGTCTCCCGTGCAATATCTCGTTACAGAAAGCATAAGAGATTTATATAACTGTATTCGAACATACTCCTCATCAATGTCATTTACTTTTTTCTCAATATATAGAATTTTCTTTTTACATATATTTCTTCTTTTTGAGTCAACATATGAGTCAAAAAATTCACATAAAAAATTGCCAAAGATATCTTGATAGAACTCAATTGTATCTGTTGTAAATTTTGTAAAATCAATCTCTTCAAATAATATATCGATTGCCATTTTTGCATCATCTTGGGTTTGAATCATTTCCCGCTGAAACAGCTCTATGATTTCATGTTCTTGGTAAACATCAAAAATTTCGTGAGCATTATAATTTCTTTTAGTATATTTCCAAATATCAATCACACATAGCAAAATTTCATGAATAACCATTCTAAAAGATTCATTCGTAAAATTTAGGCCGCAATTTGCAACATAGCATATTGTAGATATATCATAGTTACTCATATCAAAAACATCTATCTCTAAAGATTCTTCCTGCAGCAGATACCTATCTATTATCTCCTCTTCGCGACTAGTATAACAATTTCCATCATCATCTTTGATATAACGATCTATTCCTGACAACTTAGGTTGCATATTAGGATTAAATATAAACTCCTTATCTTTCTTACTCACTTTCAAATAATTAGCATTATATTTTTGATGTTCCATCTGATCTTCAGATAATTTAATAATTGTATTAAATACCGCTTGTGCCAAAGTCTCGTGATTAGCTAAATATCTCTTCACGTATTTAGCCATTTCATCAATAACACCATGTTGCCCCTTATACATCAAACAATCCAACACAATTTTCTTTATTTTATTTTTTATCCCACTAGCAACGTCATTTTCCAATTGATTCAATAAAACTGGCATAAGTGCAATATCTGCCAAAAAGCTTCCATTAGAAAACAATTTCTCTATTCCGTTAATCCATATTGTGCAAAACTTTTCCCTTTTCTCATTTTCTAATTCTTGATGATTTATTGCACTAGCAATTAAAAGTATCAAAAGATTTTCATATTGAAATGCCATATCAGTATCCTTCATCAATTCTAAAATAACTTTAATTACATCAAGAGTTGATGGCAAGTCAATCTGCCCAGACACCATATTATCATTACACTTTTTAATCGCCGCATTTAATCTCTGCTTAGGTTTATTGAATTCTTCTTGTCTTAGAACAATTTTTTCTGCTTCCCCTGATATTTGGGGTTCTAACATAATTATATTGTCGGTTATCTTGGTTGCTTTTGCACCACGCATATCCATTTTTTGAATCTGTAAATAGTCCTGTGCATTTTCTGCATCATTTTTTATAATTGAATATAAATAATCAAGAATTCCATAGCATTTATCCTGAACCATTGAATCAAAATATATCTGTGTATGAGATACATATTCTTGTATACTCAAATCACATTTTTTATCCAACTCATATCTATCTTTAAGCTCAGGTATCCCCATGGTCTTAAGAATTTGCCTTTCGAGCAACTCTTTTGTCGGATTTTTTTTGTACAACATATATCTTGTGGTATCCCAATGAACAAGTTCTATGCTTGTAGCCAAATCCAAAGCATAACCCGGTAATTCGTTTTCAAAGTACATTCCTATACTCTCAATGATTGTAAGCAATACTATATTATTTGATTTTGAATAAATAGTTTCTTTGACATAATTTGCAAATGCAACAGTGAATTCATGATCCTTTTTACAAATCTCCAAACTGCTTATTATAGCCTCTTTAAGACAAAAAATAACATCTCCTATTAAGGTAGGTACATTGTGATCTCTAATCCCTGCAAGCCACATGTTTCCATTTCCCCAATATTCCTTTATTGCATTACTCTCACTAATTTTTACTTTGATTTTTATTACATATTCAGGATTATTAGTTGCATATTCTAATATTACCCTATTTATAAATTGAATTGCCCAATGAAATCCCACTTTAAAATTCAATCGAAACAGATTCCATAAAAATGCATTCTCGTACACTGTTCTATATAAATAATTATAATGTTCAGCTTTCTCACTTAATCCATATTCAAAACCCTTAGACAGTCTATCGGCTCTATAGAAATCAAATTCCTCTGCATCTACTTTTCCACGTAACCATAGTATATCAGCTATCGAACACAATTCGCTTGCTAATCCAGTTACCAAAGCAGGATAAGCATTCTTCAATGTCCATTCCATAATATCTTCTGACTTACGCATACTTTTTCTATTTCCATTAATATAATTATTAATCAATGTATTAAAAAACTTTTTTAACCACTCTTCTGAGTTATCTGCCATTCGATAAAGTGCTTCCAAGCAAGACGATATTTCATCTATGATTTTATAATAGTTTTCTTGCTCAGATTCCTGCAACGAATATTCCACATAATATTCCATCATAGCGCATGCATCTGAAGCAATAACTGCCACTTTATCTTCTTGTTTCGCATAATCCAAGCATAACTTAACTATATCATCTCTTCCGATTATATTTTTCTTATATATTTCTTCGTTTTTCAAAAGTCGAATAATACATGGTCTTCCATTACCAATTGGGGACAATTTCATTTGTGGTGATTCTTGTCTAATATGTAATAACTCACCTTCAAATGCGAACAAATTAATATTCTTCACAAAGTCGAACAACATGCCTTGTTCCAGAATCTCCGGCCCTTGTTCTTCGAAATAATTATCACAAAACCTTGACTTAACAATTCCAATTTCTGTTTGCCTTTTCCAACTTTGCGGAATCTCATCAGAAAAAGTAAGGCTATATAAAAACTTATCTCTATTTACCTGTATAAACATTTTATTTGAAATCCAAATCTGATACCGTCTATACACACATCGCCCAAGATTTTCTATTTCATCATAGAAGGTCTTATACTTCCCTTTGCACAAATCAAAAGCTTTATCAAAATAATGTTCAAAGCAAATATCTTCGAAAATATCATATTTCAGTCTAATATAATCTCCTTGTTGAGCAATTACACCTTCTGAAAGCAATGCATGCATTATGTCTCTATCTATATCGTCCTTATGAATACCCAACATAAATTTTCTAGCTCTTTCAAACACAATCTTCTCAACAGTTTCAATAACTTTGTTACTGAGTATGCCATACATTCGAGATTTTTCCTCCAAACATATTATGTTTTTCCAAATATATTCTCTTAGAGAATTTTCATCACCTATATTATCAATATCCATCGAATTACTAACTATCAAGTTTATATAAAAGGGCGATTTTAATAAATCAACATATGAATTTGTTTTATACATTTTATGAATAATCGGATATTGCTTCATAAGCAATGCAAGTTGATCTTCTGTTATATCGCCAACTTCATAAATTTTTATTGAAAAATTTGTTTCCAGTTTAATAAAAGCATTTTTATCACTCGTTCTACAAGATGTTACTATGTACACATTTTGATATTCTGCCGCCATATCATACAAATACTGTAATAATTCAAATTTTGTTTCGGCACAGTCCGCAATAAACTCGAGAGCATCAATAAAGAATATTAATTTCTTTCCATTAATACACTCTAAAACGTCTTGGATACAGCAACCCCAAATGTCGTCAATATGACTTTCTTCCAAAAATCTTTCAGCACGAGCATATAAAACCAATTTTTCATTTTCAACATATTTTTTGCATAAAACAGATTTACCGCTACCAGCTCCACCTTGTATTGAAATATATCGCTCATTGTCTTTTGTTATTTTTTCAAGAAATTCATTTCTATCGATTTCATACTCTCCGTTAATCAATCCTTCAATATTTTTCAACCCTGAATTACTAAGTTCCAATGCACCTTTAAATTTTCTGATATTAATATTAAAGTTCTCATACTCATCCTTTAATACCTTGTATAATTTCTTCTGAAAATTAAGATCATTTTGTGCTTTAGTTATAATATCATTTGTAGTAATCAAATTATCTTTAATAGTAAATGAAATACTCCCAATTTGATTATCCCCACTATACTCTCTCACCTTATCAATACTATTATTACTAAGTACAAAAAATACAATATTCTTTAAGTCCGAGCATTTTTTATCTTTTGAATCCCTTATCTTTTCCAATGTAGTTTTTATTTTTGTTGGTACATCTTGTACAGTACTTACCTGCACTAAAAGTTCTCTGTTTTCTGATATCAAATCTACATATGGATAAGTTGCCGTCTCGTCATTCAGATTACTAAACTTCTGTCCGAACCATACATTACATACCTCAATCGCAAATAACTCAAACATTTTTGCAGCATCAAATAATCCGTTTTTATTTGCCATTTTGATTTTTTCATCATATGAAGACATATATTCAATTATGAAACCCATTCTTTCGTTTGAATTCAACATATATTCAATGCTCCTTATCCGTTAGTTTCTTTTAAAATATTTACCTGAGTTCATTCTCAATTTCTTCTATCGTTGGCATAGAAGCTCTATATTCCACAGGCAATAAATTTGACAACTTATACTCAGATATTCCTATCGGTTCTTTTGAACTATTTACCGCATATTTTGCAAGGATATTATTTTTGCTTTTGCATATAATCAGACCAATTGTTTTTGCATCAAAATCTGTCTTGACCAAATCATCCACAATATTCACATATGTACCAATCTGTCCAATGTCTCTCGATGTAAAAGCTACTATTTTAACCTCAACAACAACGTAACAATGCAAATACAGATGATAAAATAAAAGATCTATTTTTTCCTCTGTTCCTTCAATCGGTATTGTATATTCTCTTCCAACAAAAGCAAACCCTTTTCCAAGTTCCATAAGAAATTTTGTGATGTTGTCCATCAATGCGTCTTTTAACTCTTTCTCACTATAATCTTCTCTGATTGCTACGAAGTCGAAATTATATGGATCCTTTGTTATTTCCTGTGCAAGGTCGCTTTGTGGTTCAGGCAATGCGTATTCAAAGTTTGAAATTGCTTTTCCCTGACGCTCATATAAATCGGTATCAAGAAAATTTAAAAGTACTGCCCTTGACCAATTATTTAAAATCGTTTTCTTCACAAAAAATATTGATTTTTCCCTGTCCAATTTACATTTATCAATGATAGCTCTATGATGTCCCCACGGAATCGAAAACAATTCTTTATCCGATAAATCTCCCACAAGTTGTGGAACATTTATTGAATCCTCTTTGCTCTTCAATTCTTCCACAAATTGTGGAAGAATTGGATCACTGTACAATTCATAAAATTTCTTCATATATCTGAGATTCGAACTTGATAAGCCTTGAACCCCTGGCAAAATTGTTCTCATATCTTTACTTAAATTAACAAAAAATCCACTGCCCCACTTACTTTCAGCCGACTTTTCTACAATATCTCTTCCTATAGACCAATAGAAACCAATCATTTCCTGATTAACAGAAACAGATGCCTTAATCTGTCTCTGTTTATAGCGTTTTCCTATGTCCTCAATCCACTTCCTATACTCTTCATCCATTTTTATAAGTTGATTCATGTAAACCCCTTTCAGAATTCTGTTTTTTCCCACATCTCTTTATAGGCATTGACATAAAAATTTATACATCCAGGATATGTGTATACAAATCTTCTGCACAACTTTTTATACAATTCCAGCATACTCGCATCATCTGCGAAATCTAATAAGTAATCGAGACAATGAGACAATTCTTCTTCTGATACCTCTCTGTTGCACAATTCCTCCACTATGGGTAAATATATTTCATATGCCTGCTGTCTAATCTTGTTGAGCTCAATTACCGCGCTAAATATATCATTTCCCATTCCATTTGACCTCCAAATAACTGATATAATTTCTTCAATAGTTATTATAATCAAAGCTCACAGTAAATAACATATAAATAACGCTCATATTAAATCACCCCAAAATGTTTTAATGCATCCTTTATCGCTTCTACTTTCTCCGCCGTCGGATGCCTTCTCGGCTGTTTCAACTCTTCTACCATATTAGGTGCATCATACATCGGCAATCCTAAATTTCTTTTTACCTCTGCGATATATGCTGTATGTACTTTGAAGCCATATTTTTCTTCAATATATTCTTGTATCATTTTATATGTAACCCTTGGAGCCGGCTGATATTGCTTTGCCCGCTCCGCAATTTTATCTAAAGGTACCTTTTCTTCACCTTCTCCAAATTCAACTTTCACATCTATATGGCTATCTGGTGACTTGTGGGACAAGAGCACGATGCTTTCAACGGTACTTTCGTTGTCCCAACAAAGTTCCTGTGTTTCCCTGTCTCCAAAATACACTGGAAAACGGAACTTTATGTGCTTCAGGAATCTGCCATCTGGCTGCTCCTGCTCATAAATATCCACCTGTTCCACAAAACTGTTAAGAAATTCTTTCTTCTCCAGGTCGGTGAACTTATCATATAGTTTATCAAAATATAAAAGAAATTGATAGACGTTTTCTTCTGATATTTTCTGTTGCCGGATATTCAACAGGCGGTTCTTGACTTCTTCTATACTGTTCTCCACGCCTTCAATCTCATCATACAAACGGTATAACCTTGTCTCCATATCCTGATATTTCTTCTCATAAAATTTATCCATGATATCCAGACTATCCATCTGCTGTCCAAGTCTTCCTTTTGCTCCGGTCAGCTGCCTGTGCTGTTTTTCCAGTCTTTCAATCTCTTTTTCTATTTCTTCTGTATCTATTCTTGAACCGATTTTATTCAGAATTGCTTCTTCAAATTTCGGATTCTTCACCAGCTTCCGAATAACTTCTTCCACTGCATTGTTAATCTTCTCCTCGCTCCATTGTTTACGATATCCACATTTATGACCATCTACCAGGCGACGATGTTTGCAGGCATAATAGAAATAATCCTTATATAAGGTTCCGTCTTTCTTTTTCTTTCGGTTCACGTTTCCATACATACCACTTCCACATAACGGGCATCTCAATATTCCGGATAAAATATGCTCATGATCGAGACTATGTGTCTTTTCATATTTTACACCTGTTTTTTCCCGTTTTTGATGTGCCAGCTCCCAGTCTGTTTCTGAAATGATTCCTTCATGGATACCATCGTGTAGCATATAATTTTCCTGCTTTACAATACGGTATTCATTTCTTGTACCAGATACTTTCTCGTCCTTCCTTCGTCCATAAGCCAGCTTTCCACAGTATACCGGATTATCCAGAACGCCTTTTATAAATGAAGCGGCAAATGCGTCCAGTGTATTATTCTGTCGTTTTTTCTTTTTATATCCATGCTGGTTCAGCCATGCAGCAATCGCAGAAATTCCCATATTTGTATGAATAAATTTATCATAGATCAGACGAATAATCTCTGCTTCGTCCTCTGCGATCTGCAATTCTCCATTTACCAATTCATAACCATACGGAGCAAATCCACCGTTCCATTTTCCTTCCCTGGCTTTCTGCTTACGTCCTTCCATTGTCTGAACAAGGATATTCTCTCGTTCAATCTCTGCCACCGCAGACAGAACAGAAATCATCAGCTTTCCACTATCTTTTGAGCTGTCAATCCCATCTTCAACACAGATCAGATTCACTCCAAAATCCTGCATCCTCTGCAAAGAGTTTAATACATCTGCCGCATTACGACCGAATCTGGAAAGCTTGAACACCAGTACAAACTGTACCTCATCTGTTCCATTCTCAATATTATCCAACATTCTCTGAAATTCCGGTCTGCCCTCTACGCTCTTTCCAGACTTACCTTCATCGGAATACTCATTTACGATTTCCATATTCTGAAATTCCGCATATCTCTTGAGTTTTTCTTTCTGAGCATCCAGACTGTAGCCATCTACCTGCATGGTTGTGGATACTCTGGTATAGATATCACATTTTATCTTTTTATTCACTTTTCCTCCTCTCCTCAGAACATCCCAAAGCAATTTCCAACAATTCCGTTGCAACTTGTGAATTTCTGATACGCATTAAGTTATCCCAGACATCAGCTTTTCCAAGTAGATTCATCCCACCATGCCATACTATTTCATCATCAATAACGGCAAAACATTCTTCTACTTCTGTTCTTGTTATCACATTTATTCCTACCAATTGCATTGCTCTGATTAATTCATAACATACATCTGACTTTCCGTAAGTAATATCTTCCGGATCTGTTGTAATAACTGTGACCTTTACCCCTACTTCCTGTCTCTTCTTGACTAGTAATAAAAATCTGTCAATTTTATCCTGTCTGATATCCGGACTGGAAATTACCACCATTTTTTCTGACTCTACAATATCTTGCTCGAATTTTTCGGTATAATTTACAGAATCAAATATTGCATTTATTATTTGTTTAGGTTGCAACTCTTGCGTCCAGATTGAAAATCCCATTTTCCTATATGTTCTCAATCTTTTTGCATACATTTTATCAAAATAACGCACATGCGAATCGATATAATCATACACATAAACGGCTTCTTTTCCGACATAATCTCTGTTTAATCTACCTACATACTGTTCCAGGCGTCCTTCAAAAGATACAGGTGCTGCAAGCATTAATACATCCAGTCTTGGGAAATCAAACCCTTCTCCTATTTTCTGACCAGTTGCCACCAAAATAAGCGATTCATTTTCAGGTATCTGCTTTAATTTTACTCTTATTTCAGCATTTTCCTTATCCGAATTATCCCCATACAGAAGGAATACATGATCTGCTTTTTCCTTTAAGGCATCATGTAAAAATTTTGCATGTTCCTTAAATCTTGTCAAAATTACAGGAGTTTGTTTTCTTGCAACACAAGTTATAACATCATCTATGATCATTTCATTGCGCACCTTACTGGTACTAATCAAATTATATGCTTTATTAATATTATCCTTGCTTTCTGCAGTATCAACTACTCTTGTGTATCTTGGGACAAAATAATGTCCAATCCCCTGTTCCTTAGCCCTCTCCAATGCAGTAAATCTATGTCTCAAAGGTCCTAACAGCATATAGATGATCCGATCAAGACTGTCACCACGTTTAGGTGTAGCAGAAACACCATATACGTATTTTGCATTTATTTTCTGCAATAATTCCATAGATGTGTTAGAAGCTGCGTGATGACATTCATCCATAATTACCATTCCGTAAGAATTAATCCGTTCATTAAATTTTCCTCTGCTGTACATTGAACCAACCATTGCAACATCTATAATCCCTGTCAATGTATTTTTATTTCCGTGCAAAACGCCTATCACACTATTTCTTTTTTTCTTTCTTCCTGTTTTTGTTTCATATTCCGGTGGTTCTTCTCTTATCTCTAAGAAATGATTCAATTCATCAACCCACTGATTAAGCAAATCTTTACTTTGCAGCAAAATGAGCGTATTTACTTTTCGCTCTGCAATAAGGTAACTACATACTACAGTCTTTCCAAATGCAGTTGCCGCACTCAAAACCCCATCTGAATGTGATAATAATTTTTCTGCTGCTAATTCCTGTTGCATTCGCAAATCACCTTTAAAAGATACTCTGATAGGTTGTCCTGTTTCTCTTTGATCTGAAACATCAACTGAAATGCCTGCTTTTTCACATTCCTGTATAATATTTTCCCGCAGTCCTCTCGGAATCTGTATATATCCATCTATATCCTTACCTAAATATACAGTACTGAAATTATAATAATTAGAATATCCCAGCCTTTTATTTTTGTAAAATTCCGGATTATCAAATGCCGCCAAACTACGAATCTGATTTTGTATTCTTGGCATAAGATTCAGAGTATCAATATAAACTCCATTGCCCAATACCATATGAAGCTTGCCCACAACATCTGACTTACAAAACTCACATTTCTTCTTCCATGGTTTCGGTCTGACATTCTTCTCAATATTAGTAAGCGTTCCTCTGACTTCTGCTAATTCTCCCTGCCATTTTGCCATGCATTGTTCAACATCTTCTATTCCCAGCTTTCTTGTTTTATTGAAAAGAGCATCCCATTGATCAGGATAAGCATTCCAATTTTCATCTACAAAAGCACTATTTCCATTTTTAAGTGCCTGCCCCTGTAATGGCAATGCAATCAAATTACCTATGCTGCTTGCCACATCCTGCGAAGGATACATTCTATCATAATAATGAAACGATTTCAGATTGATGGAAGTTGAACCCTTGTCTAACAGGAGAAATCCAAAATTCCTTGCTGTTGCCGCAGGTATTGCCTTTTTAAAGAAAATCCATACATGGGCACCTTTTCCAGATCGAGATCTCTCAACTAAAGGTCTGATACCATTAAGCTCACACATTTTTCTAAGCGCATCCACTTCTTTATGCCACTCATTATCCGTATTTGCAAAGTCCGTAACCTCTGCTCCTTTTTCGTGATTATCAAAATCAAATACAATAAATCTGCATGTACCATTTGGCAGTAAAGGATATACACCTATTACATCTGATCCATCTTCTTTTGTGCCTAACAAATGAGCAATTATTTTTTTTACATCCAGACTTATCCATTTGGTATTTTCACATTCATCACAAAATACCTTCTCTTTACGTTGTTTAGGACAAAGCCGGTCATTCCAACGATTTGCACATTGTGGAAAATAACCCCCGTTCTTTCCCCGTCTGGCATATACATCTTCTCTTCCCCAAAACATCGAAAAGAAACGTATTGCCATTTTCTCTGTAATATACGGTGGATTTACAATACGATTCCCTTGATCCAGGTCATATTCTTCTGCACTTTCTATTTTTTCTTCAAAAGGATTCACCTCTTCATATGAAATGCCTGCTTTCTTCAATTTATCTTTTAATATCTTGTTCTCATATTCAAGCAACCTAACCATTTTTCTCAATGAATCAGCATCATATGCTTCTATGTTCAAACCTTCCACCTACAATTCTTATTATCTCGTAACATAACTTCCATTCAATGTCCCAACTTAATTTTAGTACTTGTTCCAACTATTTTCAATACTTATTTTCCGTATTGACGCATTTCTTCGCCAATCGTATAATTAAGTTAGATACAGAGCATTTCTGTTATCAAAATATATTGTCCGCCCACCATTGGCGACTTATAAATGATTGGCTCGAAAATATTGTTCGCTTACCGGAAGCGTCTAATAAATGTCCGGCTTGAAAATTATTTAGAAATAATTTCTGTTTTTGATATTGTGTTTTTATCACACATTGCATATACTATAAATACACAAAAAAGCCAAAAAAGAGGAGGTGTTAGTATGGCTACTTCAAGTATTACTCATAATTTTGTCGTATCCAATCCAAATAGCGTAAAGCGTTTTGTCGCAGCAATTGACGAAGCCGACCGTGACCGCACACCAAAGCAGACACTTCCCGGACGTCAGTTAACGAACCCACAGGAAATCTTAGCTTTAATGTCAAAAAGGAAGAAAAAACATGTCTGATAAATATTTTACCGTTAATATTCGGGCATATTTGGATAAAGACGAACCGACATATATCGGAGAGGAAAGTCTTTACGACTTACTCTCCGATTTTTCTTGTCCCAAAAATCCCGATGTGGAATACTTTTTATTACATAATGCGATTGAGTTTACCAAAAAAGATCAATCTATCACTTATCTGGTATTTGATGCTGAAGATGCTTCACTGGTTGGTTATTTTTCACTTACAGTAAAACCCATCTCTGTCCGTGCTTCAAATATCAGCAAGACAATGGCAAAAAAGCTGTCCCGTGTCAGTATTTTGGATGAAGAAACACAATCCTATACTACCGCAGCTTACCTGATCGCCCAGTTGGGAAAGAACTATTCTCTTCCAAAGGAAAAACGAATTCCTGGAAATATTCTACTGGGATTTGCACTGGAAACCATATCCAGTCTCAAATATTCCGTAGGTGGCGTTATGGAGTTTCTTGAATGCGAAGATAATGAATTTCTTCTGAGCTTTTATACGCAGAATCATTTCAAGCCATTTGATACTCGTATTACCGCTTCTCAGAATAATGAGCCACACACTCTGCATCAGCTTTTAAAATTTATTTGATTTAAAAATGCATGAAAAAAGCGACAGTCTGATTTACATTTTGTATTTCAGGAAACTGCCGCTTCTTTTTCTTCTTTATTCTGTTTTTCTTCCTCCAACTCCCGGAGGACTTCTTCGCCGTACTTATCAA
>ERZ832317.4778-NODE-4778-length-12801-cov-5.385454_pt1 | contig 12801 bp, 10 predicted proteins | sample MGYA00519695_ERZ832317 | MGnify/ENA primary metagenome ERZ832317 (study PRJEB31850, sample SAMEA3708726) | human gut metagenome | biome: human gut; feature: human-associated habitat; material: faeces | place: China | collected 2014 ...
GTTCCACCCTTTGCGATCGGGAACATGGTATCCAGGATACGCTGTCCGGTGATCAGAGGGACACTTGCCGGGAAACGGTAGCTTGTCGGGCGCGCCTTACGGATTGGCCAGTGCTGTATCATGTTGAGCTGTTTTTCTGTTCCGTCGGAAAGCCGCAGAGTGACAAGTGTATCTTCAATCCGGTATTCTCCGTCCGACGCGCAGCAGATTACTTCACCTTCCACATCCGGCGGAACCATACATTTGTGTACGATCGCACTGGTCTCTGGAACCTCCGCTATAATATCTCCGCCGTGAAGGTAATCTCCTTCGACCACAGTGATGTGGGTATCCCATAATTTGTCGCGGTCAAGCGAATCAACGCTGACGCCGCGGGTGATAAATGCACCGCCGCCCACATTGGCAATCTGCTCAAGCGGGCGTTCGATTCCGTCAAAAATATTGTTCAGGATTCCAGGTGCCAGAGTTACAGATACCGGACTTCCGGAAGCCTCTACGATTTCTCCCGGTTTCAGCCCGGAAGTCTCTTCATAGACCTGAACAGTCGTGATGTCTTTGTCCAGGGAAATAACTTCGCCAACCAGCTTTTCCTTTCCCACATAGACCATTTCCGACATCATGAATCCGGTGTCACCCTTCAGATAGATGACCGGACCGTTTATTCCATAAATAGTTGCTGTCTTATTCAATTCCTGCACCTCCTGCTGCAAAACTGAACTGATGATATTCATAATCGACTGCAGCCTGGAAGCTGTGATCGATCAGAATATTACGGCCTCGGATTACAGCACGCATACCGCCCATAAAATCATATTCACTGATGGTGATCGTCATGCCGGTACGTTTTTCCAGTTCTGTCTGTTTCTCCTTATCAGAAGGAGAAATATAAATGGTCATCTCCTCGCCATCTGCAAAGCGTGCGGCTTCGCGGATTTTGCTGCAGAGATAGTCCAGATATTCGTCTGTTTTTGTAAAGTCAGAAAGAAGTTCCTTTACTTCATCAAACAGCCTGACTTTTAATTCATTTTGTGTTTTGCCAAGAGCACGTTTCAGTTCGGTTTCGGCTTTTGCCGCAGCTTGATTTACCTGCCTTCTGGCTCTTAAGGTCTCGGATTTGATACGGACCTCAGACTGTGCGGTCGCTTCTTTTTTATGCTTTTCAAATAAAGATTCAAGCGCTTTTTTGTGATTGTCAATGATCGCATTTCCTTCAGAACGGGCTTCAGTCATGACCGTTTCCTGTAAATGCGCTATTTTCTCTTCAAGCGTCATTGTCTCACCTTCTATGCCTTTCTAGTTAAAGTTTCAGTCCAATCGCTTCATTGACGTATGAGGTAATGAAATCCTTTTTACGTCCTGTTCCGTGTCTGTCCGGAATTTCGATCAGAAGAGGCAGCTTTCTTTTTAACTTGATCTCATCGATGAGATCCGGAAATTCTCTTCCAAAGCGTTCCGTCAGAAGAACGATACCGATCGACTTGTCGTTCATGGCAGTTTCCAGCGCATCACGCAGTTCCTGCTTTTCATGAACTACGACACCGTCCACGCCGGCAAGCCGCATTCCGGTATAAGTATCCACGTTGTCACTGATCAGATACATCTTCATGATTACAGTCTGCTGATGATCATGAAGGAGATGATAAGACCGTACAGGCATACACCTTCTGCAAGACCTACGAAGATAAGGGATTTACCAAGGACGCTGGAATCCTCGCTGATAGCTCCAAGGGCTGCGCTTGCTGCACTTGCTACGGCAATACCACCGCCGATGCAGGAAAGACCGGTAACAAGAGCTGCTGCAATGTAACCAAGACCGGTTGCAAGGCCTGCGCCTGAGGCTGCGGCGTCTGCTGCATGTACCGGTACACTTCCAAAGAGCATGATTCCGGCTACAAGGAAGGTTCCAAAGTAAGAAAGAACATTGAAGGCAAGTGCGCATTTATAACGTCCTTTATTTTTTTCTCCGAGCAGGTAATATCCGAATGGAATGAAAATGCTTAAAACCAGTGCGGCAATGAGAATGAGTTTAGTTGCTAAAGTCATGATAATTTCCTCCTAAAATGAAAAACTAATTTTTTGCAGTACCTGTATAAGGTTTAAATTCGCGGCCGCTGCCTTTGTAGAAGCGGCTGAACATCTCGTAATAGACAAGTCTCAGAACCTGGATTCCAACGATCAGTCCTTCGAATCCACATACAAACAGGTTGCCGAGTACGATCACTACCCAGTTAATATGCCCGCTTTCGGCACCGGCAAGCATTAGTACAACCTCCATGATGGAAGCGTGGCTGACTGCGAATGCACCGATACGGATAAAGGAAAGCGTATTTGAAAAATAGCTGAGCAGGGTTTCAAATAATTCAAAGAATGCCTGGGTGACAAACATTGCTTTGCTTTGTTCCATTTTTTCGGTTTTCTTTTTGATCTTGTTCGTCAGCGGCTCTTTCAGTGCGATCAGAAGAAGCGGTACTCCGAACATCACTGCAAGAACGATTCCACCCGGCAGAGAGTGACCTGTCATGAAAAGAACGATGCAGGTAACTGCTGCCCCGTAGAATATCAGCCCTGCCACGCCGTTTGCATCAAACCAGGTCGCTTCCGTATCCTTGGCACGAATGCCGTTGATAATATGGAAAATCATAGAAATCAGGATGATTCCCATACCAAAAGCAATCGATACGATAAATACGGTATTCAGTTTTCCGATAAACGGTAAGGTGGTCATATGATTGATCGGTCGGATCCATTTGGCTTCTATAATGTCTTCAAATCCAAACACACTTCCAAACATAAATCCAAAGAAGGTGGAGAAGATTCCGGCAAGTGATACGATTCCGGCAAGGTTCATTTTCTTTGTGAAATACAGGATCGCACCGCCGATAAAGAGCAGCAGCCCCTGACCGACATCCCCGAACATGGCGCCGAAGATAAAGCTGTACATGATACCTACAAAAATGGTCGGATCCATCTCACCGCTCTTGGGAAGTCCGTACATCTTGATGAACATTTCAAATGGTTTGAAAAGCTTTGGATTCTCAAGCTTGGTAGGAGGTTCTCCAAAATACTGTTCCCGGTCCTCTTCTACTACGATATAAACCTTGTCATCTCCCTGTGCCTCTTTGATAAATGCATTTGCATCTTCTTCGGACATCCAGCCGCAGAGGATGTAGTATTCTTCCTGCTCGTCTGTCTCGGTTCGTGCCGCAAATTTCCGAATATCAAAGTTATCGGAAAAACGTTCCAGCTGAATTCTTGCACCGAGTAGTCTGGAAGCGTTCTTGCGGAACATCTCCTGACGTTTATCCTTCACTGCCTGGATTTCATCGGTCAGATTCTGGACTTCTTTATCCAGGCTCCGGTAAGCTTCCAGCGGGGTTCCGCCAAAGTCTTCCAGCAGATCGACTTTTTCAAAGTGGAGAGACCGCATGATCGAATCGACCTTTCCTGCATCAGCATCCGATACAAAATAAACGCCATAGACATAAGAGGCATCTCTGGAGCCTTCCAGAAATAATGCATCAATGTCTTCAAGAAGCGCTTTTTCCAGCCGGTGATAATAATCCACATTGATTTTTCCAAATCTTGTGCGGATGTATTTGTACTGCATGATCTCATGCAGGTCAAAATCCAGAGAAGTAAAAGGTTCCAGGACTTTCATACGTGCCTGGATATTCTCTCTCTTTTTTTTCAGTTCTTCTTTTTGCTGCTGCAGATCCATGTAGTCATGATTGATAGAACGAATCATCTCAAGGATCTCGTCTTCGCTCTGATCAAAGGATGGCTCTGCTGGCATGTCTTTCATATATCCCAGAAACTGTGTCACTTTTGCGAGTGGATCACGGTAAGGGTTCATTTCTAGAAATGGCATCAGATTATCTACTGTCTTGAGCTCCGTGAGTGCATTTTCAAGCTGCATCTCATATTTGGAAAGATACCGGTTTGTCATGCGGTCGATGTCGGCGCGTGGTCCGGTAATGCTCAGGAACTTCATCTTAACAATCATTTCGCTGTTCCTCCTATATAAGTTAATGTCTCACGTGCAGGAAGTCCGTAGCGAACACATTCGAGCACAGTTGTAAGCTTATCAAGCTCCTCCTCTTTCAGAAAAAGATAGGTATTCACGGTTGCGATGGAATAAGGGTTACTTCTTCTGTCTGCCAGGTAGAGACGGTACAGGCAGTCTTTGTAAATCGTTTCGATGGACGCTGGTGTCTGAGTATCGGTGTGACGCAGATAAGGCGTTCTGGTAACCAGCTTTAAAAATTCATCGACAGACGGTGCTTCTACAAGATCCTTCAGCTGATCTACATGAATCCGGTAGTGTATCGGGATCAGCAGTGTGGAAATATCCGGCGGAAGCATGTTGTAATATTTTTTTGCACGGTAGATCCACTGCAGGTTCAGCAGGTCGATCTTTGCTCCGGCATCTCTGGTGAAAATTTCCAGTTCCTTATGCTTCAGAATCTTTTTGCGTTTCTTCCACATGGTTGTAAAATAGTACAGATTCAGTGCCAGATCGTAATCAAAAAGGGTAGGGTTCTCCACATTTTCCAGACGTTTTAACGGCGCATAGTATTCTGTGCCCTTTAAATTTTCCACCAGCTCACCGATATTCCCTGAAGTGATCAGTTTATCGATGGAGAGATCCGAATATTTGTCGAAGAATATTTTCTTATGATCCAGATCAAAAGGCTTCTGATAGTGGTTGAATACAATACGCAGACAATAGTTGATCAGATTCATCTCGTAGCGCTTCAGATAAAGCTCCAGGAATTTTTTCTGATCCATTCCGGAAAAACGGTACAGGCGTGTATAATCACTGTAAAGTGACTGCACAAGAAGCTTCTCGATCTCACCGCGGTGAAGACGGTTTTCGTCCATATCTGCAAGGACATTCCGATATCCGGGATGTTCCTTGAGATAAGCAGCAACTTCGGTTACTGTATGAAATGCGGCGATGTTCTGGAAATCTTCATCAGTGAGCAGTTTCGCCTGCATGGCGCGTACTTTTGTTACGATGCCACTGTATGCAAGTAAATTTCCCATATGCTATCCCTCTATGATACGTCTGACAATTTTCTCGGCATATGCCGTATGCTTTTCTTCAAAATCTTTTTTAAGTTCTTCGATCGCTGTCTGGTTCTTGCGGTTCTGCCTTGCAAGAATCTCATCCATCTGACGGTTTAATCCTTTGTGGATATCGTTCAGCTCCTTTTGGGTGTGATCTTCAAGTTGTTTGTCGAATTGATTGCGTTCATTTTGAATGCGTTCTTCCAGTTCTGATTTCTCCAGTTCCGCGTGTTCCACAACAGCCTCGGCTGCGTGTTCGATTTCGGAGAGCTTTTTAACAATATGATCCATTGTCCGACTCCTTTCTTAGAAATTATTTATACATTTTTAATAATGCATACATATTCTACTACTTTAAATTAGAAAATTCTACTAAAAAATAAGAGAATATCATAAGAATATTTTATACAAAACTTATAAAATGTATTTTTGGGTTTTCAAATATTTCAGAATAGTATAAAATAAATAAGGTTATACATATTTTCACTAAAGGAAGAGAAAGATATATGAGGTTAAGAAATGTACCAGGAGCAGATGCTTATCTGACAGCTCATCCCCTTGTAATTAAAAATGAGACCAGATATCGCGGCACCTGGAAAGAGACTTTTCAGAATCCGGAGAATCCGATCCATATTGAGATCGGGATGGGAAAAGGACAGTTTCTTCTGACGCTTGCAAAGGAGAATCCATCCATCAACTATATCGGTATCGAACGTTATTCAAGCGTACTGCTTCGGGCGCTGGAACGCTTTGACAATGACGAGGAATACAAGGATGTCAACAATATTCGTTTTATCTGTATGGATGCGACAAATCTGCCGGAGGTTTTTGCTGTCGGAGAGATTGACAAAATTTATCTGAATTTTTCAGATCCGTGGCCGAAAGCACGTCATGCAAAGCGCAGACTTACTTCCAAGCAGTTTTTTGAGCGGTATGACAAGATCCTTGCCTTTGACGGAGTCGTTGAATTTAAGACAGACAACAGAGAGCTGTTTGACTTTTCACTGGAGCAGGTGGAGTTGGCAGGCTGGGTACTTCTGGCGAAGACCTATGATCTTCACAATGATCCGACACTCAGCAGAGGGAATGTTATGACTGAGTACGAGGAGAAATTTTCCGGGCAGGGACATCCGATCCATAAACTGATCGCAATGCGCCAGTAAGACAATTGAATAAAATGCAACAGGCAGATCATAAAGGCGCTGAGTGCGTAAGATGATTCCTGGCAATATAAGAGACAGCAGATACGGAGCAATCCGCACATCGGCTGTCTTTTTGCATATATTGTAGAAAGAGGAAATCAGGAAGGAACAGATATGCGGAAAAAGCATCATTTTCAGAATTGTATGCGGGGGTTTTGCTATAAGAATCCAAGATTTAATAAAAAGCTGATCTGTTTCAGAAATTCTTTTCAGGAAGTCTATAAAATCTTAAACCCGAAATGTGGATGCCACTAAATCCAGTCCTTTTTACATAGCCTGAGATGGCAGAAATGAGGAAAGTGTATGGGTATCGCATTGATCACGAAGGATTATGAAAATACAGTCGGAAAACAGAGGATGCCGGTAATTGTGGAGTTTTACGCATCATGGTGTCCAAAGTGCGGAATGATGTATCCTGTTGTGGAAAGGATTGCCAGCCGGTATCAGGGAAAATGGATTTTTTATAAGATTGATATTGATATATCGAAAGAGATTGCAGAGTATATAGGCATTGAGATCGTACCGACGTTTGTGGTGTACAGAGATGGAAAAATCTGTGGATATACAACCGGAGTTCTTCCAGAAGAAACTCTGGAAGAACGAATCCGGGAAATGTTAAGAAAATAATTGGTGGAATCAATTATTCGTATGATGAATATTTTGCGCAGATTGCATTGACTTGCTATGTTAAAATTCGAATACAGCAACACCGTATGGCGGAAGATCGTAACCAAATGAATATGGTCTTCCATCACATTCCTGTTTCTTTGCTTTATATACTGCCGGGCGGGCTTTTCCGCTTCCGCCATACTGCAATTCATCACTGTTCAGTACCAGGCGGTACTGTTTGCCGCGTGGTACGCCGACACGGTACTCCGGTCGTTCGATCGGTGTGAAGTTACATACGAATAAAAGGTTCTTTTTTGCGCCCTTTGAATGACGGATGAAGCTGTAAATACTTCGTGAGCTGTCATCTGCATTGACCCACTCAAAGCCTTCCATGCAGGTATCCTGTTCATACATGGCTTTGTTGTGTGTGTAAAGATGCAGCAGGTCACGGTAGAAATTCTGGAGTGCCTGATGCTCCGGCTCTGCCAGGAGATACCAGTCAAGTTCTCTGGCCTCGCTCCACTCGCGGAGCTGTCCGAAATCCTGTCCCATGAAGAGAAGTTTCTTTCCAGGATGTCCCATCATGAAAGCATATCCGACCTTCAGGTTGGCGAATTTCTCAAATCCAAGACCAGGCATCTTATTGAGCATAGAACATTTTAGATGTACCACTTCATCATGTGATAATACAAGAATATAATTCTCGCTGTATGCATAGGTTAAGGCAAATGTCATACCGTAGTGGTCGCCTTTGCGGAAATATGGATCCAGCTTCATGTATTCGGTAAAGTCATGCATCCATCCCATGTTCCACTTCAGGCTGAATCCAAGACCATCATCTTCCGGTTTGCCCGTTACTTTTGGCCATGCAGTGGATTCTTCTGCGATCATCAGTGCGCCAGGGTTACGTCCGGTAGTAACGGAATTCAGATGCTTGAAAAATTCGATTGCTTCCAGATTCTCATTGCTGCCGTATTTGTTGGCAATCCACTGACCGTCTTCTTTACCGTAATCAAGATACAGCATGGAAGCAACAGCATCTACGCGGAGACCATCGATGTGATAATGTTCGATCCAGAACAGTGCGTTGGCGATCAGGAAGTTCTTAACTTCTGCTTTACCATAATCGAAGATCTTGGTTCCCCAGTCCGGATGTTCCCCTTTCTTAGGATCTGCATATTCAAAGGTAGCTGTGCCGTCAAAATCAGCGAGTCCGTGTGCATCGCGTGGAAAATGTGCCGGTACCCAGTCAAGGATTACGCCAATCTTATTCTTATGGAAATAATTGATCATATATGCGAAATCTTCCGGCGTACCATAACGGGAGGTCGGAGCATAATATCCGGTCACCTGATATCCCCAGGAGCCGTCAAATGGGTATTCTGAAATTCCCATCAATTCGATATGAGTATACCCCATCTTTTTTATGTAGTCTGTAGCTGCATGCGCAAATTCACGGTAGCTGTAGAACCCCTCATCTTCACGTCCCGGATGGCGCATCCAGGAACCGATATGTGCTTCATAAATGGAAATCGGTGAGGAATGGAAATCCCATTCTGCCCGGTGCTTCATCCAGACACTGTCACTCCATTTTAAATGGGAGATATCAGCAATCCTTGAGGCAGTTCCCGGTCTCAACTCTGCACTGTTCGCAAATGGATCAGCTTTGTAAAGCTTATCTCTGGTCTGTGTCTCGATACAGTACTTGTAAAGCTGTCCGAGCTGTGCTTCCGGAACAAATGCGGTATAGATTCCGAGCGGTTCCTGACGCTTCATAACGTTTGCATCTTCACTCCAGCCGTTGAATTCACCGATTACGGAAACTGATCTGGCATGTGGAGCCCATACTGCGAAATATACGCCGGATTTTTTGCCATCTTTTACAAAATGTGCACCCATTTTTTTATAGATTTCATAATGGGTTCCCTGTCCGAATAAATATTGATCTAATTCGCCGATTCTGTAATCAGCGGGTTTATCTTTTGTTACAGTTTTTACAGACTTTTTAGCTGTAGACTTTTTAGCAGCAGTTTTAGCAGCTGCCGGTTTTTTTACAGTAGATTTTTTTACGGCCGTCTTGTGGGTCGTGTTGGTCTGTTGTGCTGTTGTTTTTTTTACTGCCATCCCATTCACCTTCTATCAAAGATATTTAGGAATATTATACTAGAAATAGCGATAAAAAGAAAGAGTTTTGGACAACTTATACACTTCTTATGTAAGATGTCTAAAACTCTTTGTTTATAGTTATCGGTTTGGTCTGCATATACAAAAGAACGCGCCGGAAGCGCGTTCTTTGTAGAAATCTTATGATTTAAAATCATCTTCTTTCAGGATGATGTGGTCTGAATTATCAGTGTTTCTTCCAAATACCCGTTTCACAAGATGTTTTACATTTGCTTTCTGGGAATGTGAAATTGCTTCATCCATGATCTCTTTTACTTCTGCAACAGTAACCGCATGATCTTCTCTCTGCATCATATCGATCCGGCTGTATAATGCAAGGATTCCCATTTCATCGATACGGTATCCGTTTTCCTTAGCATAGGTCTGACCGAATGTAACCAGTTCATCATTGATGAATACCGGAAGCTCCAGTCTGGAAGTAAATTTACGTTTGAATTCGCGATGGGATGCAAACATTCTTTCCAGCGGTTTCTTCTGGTCTTCCAGAAGGAAGAGAAGTTCACCGGTCTGTTCATCCATCATATCATTCAGTTCACGGATGGTTCTGTCATTCATCTTGGAAGCTTTTTCGATGATCAGTGCGCCACCGTTCAGCTTATCGATGATACTTCCGATGTCCTTTTTGTTCAGAGAATCACCGGTTACGATTGCAACTTTACCCTGTTTGAGTCTGCGCTGTTTCTGGATTGCTTTTACAATATCAACTGCGAGGACTGTTTTTCCGCTTCCCTTGCGACCAAGGATCAGGATGTTGCCTGTGCGGGAAGTTCCATAACGGTTACGGCAACGTTTGTCGTTATCAAGGATTTCAACAAGCTGTTCGCTAACACCACGGATCGGTACGAAGTAAGAGAACAGCTGCTTCTGCTCTTCAGTAAGTCCAAGCTTCAGTCCGATCTCACTTGTTGCACTCAGATCGTAACGACCCTGTACAACGAATCCGGTATCGAATTTACCCATGCGTTCGGTGATTTCATCTTCTGACGGTTCTTCGATTTCAAGAACTTCGTCAATATCAGGAGTTGGCGCTGATTTTGAAGTTTCTTTCTTTGGCTCAGGAGTCGGTTTCTCGTCAAATTCAAGATCAAGATAATCATCACTGCTATCTAATTCTTCTTCATCTTCAAAGGAATCAAGGTCTGCAAAATCACTATCATCTTCGTCAGAATCATGATCATCGATATCGAGAGCAGATTCTTTTTCAAAATCAAAATCCTCTTTATGATCTTCATCTAATTCATCATCGATCTGGTAGTCATCTTCGTCTTCATCCTCGTATTCCTCGTCGTCGTCATACTCGGAATCATCTTCATCCTCGTATTCCTCGTCGTCGTCATACTCGGAATCGTCTTCATCCTCGTATTCCTCGTCGTCATCATACTCGGAATCATCCTCATCCTCGTATTCAGCTTCTTCATCGTAAACCGCATCCGATTCATCATCTTCTTCGGAGTCAACGATTTCTTCAAAATCATTTTCTTCCGGATCTTCCTCGTCAGTGTCTGAAGCTTCTTTGGATGAATCTTCCGGGCTTTCAGTCGCTTCATCCTCTTCATCATCAACGAAATCTTCAGCATCTTCATCGGTGATTTCAGGCTCTTCACCATTTTCAAGCTGTTCCATCAGTTTGCGGATATCATCAGAAAGGATTGGTTTTGTAGCTCCAAGAACTTCCTCTTCTTCTTTCTTCTTCTCACGCAGGGCTTTTTCTTTCTCAGCTTCCTCCTGGCTCTTTTCAAGAATCTTTGCATTTTCACGCTGAGTTGCTTCCCAGTTGGCAAGAATTTCTTCAATCTTCATCTTACCGGTCATCTGTGAATCGTCTGAAGCAGATTCAGGAGCAACTGCACCACTTGCAACGGCAACACCGGCCTTCAGGGCATCTGAAAGGGAAGCACCGGAAATGGTTGTGGAAATATCGGAAGTGCTTCGAATCCGGGTTTTTGGCTGTGACTCAGCTTCTGGTTCGGAAGCATGTGTCCGGGTCATTGGCTCTGGAAGATCCGGAAGATCAATACTGTCTGTGACATGTACATCTTTGCGGACCTTGTCTGCAATTCGTGGATTCGGTGCCGGACGTTCTTTGGATTTTCGGAAGGAAGGTTTTCTCTTGGAAGAATCCTTACGGCCGATACCATCATTTCGATGATCGTATTTTTCCTGCTGAAGTGGAGTCAGCGGTTTGTATTTCATTTTAAGTTCCATTGCCTGGTATACATAAGTACCTTCGCTGAACCAGAGAATCAGATCATCACATTCATCAAGACATTCGGAAGTCATACCGGCTTCAGCGTATAATCTGGCAAGTTCATATGCCCATTTTTCAACGTATTCAGAATGCTTGAAATCTTCAAGAGCTTCAATCTGTTCTTTGACTGGCGCTTTCTGTGCTTTTAAGATCTTATACCGGAGAATGTACTGGTTTGGATCTTTCGGAGCAAGCTTGACAAATTCTTCGTAGCAATCAGCTGCTTCATCGAAATGTCCCAGTTTCAGAGAAATAATTCCCAGGCGGTATACAACCTTTCTGCTGGAAGGTGCTTTATCATACGCAATAAATAAGGTATCACGTGCTTTACCAAGTTCCCCCGCATTTTCATAGATTTCGCTTACGGTAGAGAGCATGGCGGTATTTTTTACTTTACGCCAGTCGATCGTATCTGCAATCGACATCGCTTTCTGGTAAGACTTCTGTTCGGCATACGCAAGCATCTGCTCTGTCTTTGCGCGATATTCATATTTATCCAACGTTTCTCACCTCATATGATTATTATTAATTATTTTACTTTTCCTCAGTAAGTCTGACTTTTGTACCAGAAACGGAAAACAAAAGTCTTATAATTTTACTTACTAAGTGTATCATAGAGCGTTGTCAATGTCAAAAATTACGGCTGATATTTTTCAGAAATGTTAAAAAAATATTACAAAAATTACAATTTTTTTATCCCTGTAAAATATCTGCCGGCTGCTCTCTGATATCAACGTAAAAAACAGCCATCATATTCTTTCCTATGATGGCTGTTACATATTCAATTTTATCATATTTAATTTTTATATCGGAGAATGATTTTTAATTTTTATTTCTTATTCCCTGTCGCCTTTGTATGCTTTCCGATGATCTTTTACTCATCTTCTTTGCACATTCATTCAAATCTACTATTCATGTTTCTTTACACATATTAATAATATCTTTAAATATGTGGTATTCTGTTCAATATGTCTGCAGTTCTTTTTATCGTCCGGTGTATATTTTCTCCGTCTGTTCTATTTTTCCGAATCTCCTCTACCGGCCTTTTATCTATTATAATAAAGGCTTATTCTCTGGGAACTTCTACCTGCCATACCACTAACATATTGATTCGATGATTCTACTGTGTCCATTGGATTAAGCCTCCTTTTCATAAATTTCCAATCAACGATATCTCACCGACATATGAAATATTCTTCATCCTTGATAAACTTTTCTTTTATCACTTAAGATATAAGCTAGAATTTATTATCTCATCTCTTCTACGATTATGATCCATATCCCCTTGATACCATTCTATAATCGTTATTCATCCATTCTCTTTCTCTACAATATACTTTACGATATTTGATATCCGATGCCTTACCAGATATTTCATATCTATATCCTGTATTTTTCGATTCTTAAACGAATTGAGAATTTATAATAAAAATATATCTTATAAAATATGTGATATTCAATTTTCAAGATTCCCTTTCTCGTCAGGAA
>ERZ832317.4792-NODE-4792-length-12765-cov-5.385917_pt1 | contig 12765 bp, 8 predicted proteins | sample MGYA00519695_ERZ832317 | MGnify/ENA primary metagenome ERZ832317 (study PRJEB31850, sample SAMEA3708726) | human gut metagenome | biome: human gut; feature: human-associated habitat; material: faeces | place: China | collected 2014 ...
TAAGACCATATCTTCCTCATTCAGTTTATCATCTCCATTTATATTCTTGAGTTTCACTTGTCCGGGAAGAAGTTGCGGCTGGTGGGCGGGGGCTTCCTCACCAGGTTGTAACAGTCCGTCGGCTACATAGGCAAAGACTCCGCGAATCGGGTCTTGTTCCTTCTGATAGGCAGCAGGTTTCCAGTTCGGATCTCGTTCTTTCCAACGGTCGTTATACGTTGAGAAAGTTAAATCAGTACTCCATGTAAACTGTTTAGTCTGTATATTTTGCGTGTTCAGAGTCAGTTCCACACCGTTACTTTGAGTCGAACCAATGTTGGCTGCAATGGTTTTCACTTCATTATAATGGGGAATCGTTTTGTTCTTCACCAGCAAATCGGAGATCGTACGCTGGAAATATTCGGCAGTCAGGTTAATCCGGTTGTTGAAAAATCCCAAGTCCAGACCGATATTAAATTCGGTTGTCGTTTCCCATGTCAGGTTCGGGTTACCTAATTGTGATACATAGATACCTACGTGCTGTGAATCACCGAATTGGCTGCCATACCACGGGTCTGCTCCATAATAGTCGAGAGCTCCGTTGCCTACATTATAATTACCGGTTTGTCCCCAACTTAAGCGTAGTTTACCATTCGAAAGAAAGTCAGAGGAAGAACTCTTGATAAATTTTTCTTCGGAGAAGCGCCAGCCGGCGGATACGGAAGGGAAATAACCCCATTGATGTCCTTTGGCAAAGTTGGAGGCGCCGTCGGCACGAATGGTGGCAGTGAGCAGGTATTTTTCTTTCCACGAATAATTGAAACGTCCGAAGTAAGAACTCAAGCTGCTTACCGAAGCGTACGAACCTACCGGCGGTCGACTATAGTTTCCTGCTCCCAGATTATTGTACAGGAATGAATCATTGATAAAATCTTGATTACCTGCACTCATTCCTTCGGTGTTGAACTTCTGATAGGAATAACCGAAAAGAACATTGAAACTATGTTCACCAAATATTTTTTGATAATTGGCTGTCAAATCCATTAAATAGTCGTTGTTATCTTCCTGGGCTAAATATGCCTGACCGTTGACTGCCGCCCCGTATTGAGTGGTTTTCGGAAGATAAGTTTTTCGTTTCTGATATTTTCGGTCGATACCCAAATTGGCTTTTAGTTTCAGTCCCTTGATGGGTTCCACTTCTATATAAGCCGAACCCAACAATCGTTCCTTTACAGTTTTATCATTAATTTCGAGGAGAGACACCGGGTTCGGGAGTTGAGGCATCTGAGGATTGGTCGAATAATTTCCTTTTTCATCTCTGACGGGAACAGTCGGGTTGAAAGCAACAGCAGCAGTAATGATACCGGAATTTTCATTCTCGCCGTTTCCCAAAGGTACATTATCGTAGTTATTACGGCTAATATTGAAAGACAATCCGGCCTTTACGTACTTGGAAATCTGCTGGTCCAGATTTATTTTTGCAGTGAAGCGCTCCATGTCATTATTTTTCACTACACCGGAGTGGTTGAGGTAGTTGATAGAAGCCATATATTTCGTTTTTTCCGTTCCGCCGTTTATAGAAACATTATGCTGGTGCATAAGTCCGGTACGTGTGATTTCGTCAAACCAAGGAACTGTCGGCGCGTTGAGTATCTGGTCGTTCGAGTATCTGGGCTTAAAGTCCGCCGCATCATCATTCGGAATCATATAATCCTCGTAAATGCCTTCTCCTTTTTCTTTCAGCCATAGCTCGTGATAATATCGGTTGGTCTGATACATATAGTCCTGCCCGTTCAACATCTTGAATGAGTTTTTCATTCTTTGCACAGAGACATTGGCTGAGTAGTTGACGCTTGCTTTTCCTTCTTTTCCCCGTTTGGTAGTAACGATAATCACACCGTGTCCGGCCCTTGCACCGTAGATAGCGGTAGAGCTGGCGTCTTTCAGAACCTCTATCGACTCAATGTCATTCGGATTGATAGATTCGAGAATATTATCGGTTTGCCCCGCTTCGTAACGATTGCCCGAACCAAGCGTAGAACTGGAAGAAACGGGAAAACCGTCAATGATGATAAGCGGATCGTTCCCGGCGCCGACAGAGGCTGCTCCACGTATATTGAAACTACTGCCGCCGCCTACCTGTGCACTCGTCTGCACTACTTGCAGACCTGCTGCTTTTCCGGCTAACGCATGGCTGACCGTCGTGAAGGTCTGCACGGGAGTTTCATCCATTTTGATAGAAGAAATGGCACCGGTCAGGTCTCTTTTCTTCATCGTTCCGTACCCTACAACGACAACTTCATCCAACGCCTGCGCGTCTTCTTTCATTGAGATAGCCAGATGCGTTTTGTTTCTGGTATTCACTTCCTGCGTCAGATATCCCAAGTAAGATATTTGTACGCTACTACCTTCGTCGACAGTGAGCTGAAACTTTCCGTCAATATCGGAGATAGTCCCATTTGTACCATTTTTTTCTTTGATATTGGCACCGATGATCGGTTCCCCGTAATTGTCTGTGATGATTCCGCTGATTGTACTTTTTTTCTTCTGTTGTGTGGCTTGGTTACTTTTCTTTTTTATAATGATGTCTTTACCTTGAACTGTATAACTAACATTTTGTCCTATTAAAATCTGTTCTACTACCTTTTCTATGGGTAGGTTTTTGGCTGTTACTGTAATAATCTTTTGGGTATTCAGGTCACTTGCTGCAAATGTAAACGAATATCCATTCTGTTTCTGTATTGTTTCGATGGCTTGTTTTACTGTTACGTTTTTCAACTGTACGTTGATTTGCTGGGCAAAAGAGTTCAGATGAAGGCATAACATGAGCAGGACCATGAAAAAAACTTTTTTCTTAGTTTTCATAAGTCAATGAATAAATAATTGATAAATAAGATGAAAAGTTTAGGAATTTGTTTATATTTGCCTAAGCTTTCATCAACAAAGTCACAGTGGCTTTTAAGATAGAAGGTCAAAAGGGTCAGGGGGGCAAAGGAACCTGACCTTTTTTATATCTATCAGTGAGAGTAAAATCATGTCTTTTCAAAGTTGCTTCTCATATTTTTTAATTTTAAAAGGTTTCACAATCGGTTCATTTAGGAAGTGTGATCACAATATTTTTCCCATTAATGGTATAAGTCATTTTCTCGGTAGACGATAGTATTTCCATGATTTCCTGTATATTCTGTTCTCTTCTGCGGAAGTTTCCATAGAATCGAACCGAATTTAGGGCATCGTCTGCAATTGTTATTTTTATGTTGTAGCTTCTTTCAAGCTCTTTCGCAATATCAGGAAGTAGTGCTTCGTCAAAATAAAGACGATCGTTTGTCCATTCGGCACTATAAGCGGCCTTTGTCTTTGAAATCAATAACTTTCCGGTCTTTTTGTCTAATAACGCTTGCTGGTCCGGATGTAGTATTGTTTCTTTCTGCTTAGTATTGAGGGCTACTTTTCCTTCAAGCAAACACACTTTTGCTTCGAGGTCGTCCTCATAGTTCCTGAAATTAAACTTCGTTCCTAATACTTTGACATCCAATTCGTTGGTGTGCACTTTAAAAGGGATTTTTTTATTTTTAATTACCTCGAAATAAGCTTCTCCAGTAAGGCTCAATGTTCGTTCATTGATGCCAAAATTCTGTGCATAACTCATTTTTGAGCCGGCATTCAGCCAAACAAGTGTGCCGTCCGGCAGATATAGTTTGGTTTTCGAACCATAAGGCGCTTCAATGGTGATCTGAGTTAATTGATTTTGAATAACGCTTTTACCTGTTTGGAAAGCAATTGTTACGCATAAGAAAACGACTATCACCATTGCTGCGGCATACATCCATGGGCGTATCCGGAATACTTTACGTTGCTTGATACATTGCTGTGCGGCAACTTCTGTTTGTTTTAAGAATAGTCGGTAGGCTTTTTCTTTGTCGAAGTCCATGTCATTCGTTTCGTCCGATGCAGCCATCCATACTTCTTGCATATCGGAAAAATACTTTCTGTTTTCTTCCGTAGCATTCAGCCATTTTTGCAACGATTGCATCTCTTCCGGTGTCAGACTGTTTGTCAGATAACCGATAATCCAATCGTTGATTGTATCTGTATGTAGTGAGTGTTCATTCATAAATAATGATTGTCTTTATATATACTACAGTTTTTTCTTATAAGAGGGTAGGGTAGAAAGCGAAAATAATGCATAAAAAAGTTCCAAGTTCCTTTTTTAATATGACTAATGCACTCTTTATGTGGTATTTAACGGTATTAATAGAAATGCCTAATTCTTTTGAAATTTCTTCGTAGCTCATTTCCCGAAAACGGCTCATAGTGAATACTTGTTTACATACAGGAGGAAGTTTGTCTATCGCCTCTTGAATCTTATTTTCCAATTCTTGTTTTAATAGAATACCCAAAGGCTGTTGATTATCCGGAATAATATTTTGTAGTTGAATGCCCCCTTGCTCTATGGAAGAAAAACGTATTTCTACTTCTTGCTGTTTGAGTGCTAGATAATTAAGACATTTATTACGTACGGCCGTTATTAGATAATTGCGAAGGGGAGGAATGAGCTCTAAATTATCTCTAATTTCCCAAAGATGAAAAATAACATCGCTAACTATACTCTCAGCTTGTGTTTTATCTTTCAGTATGTAATAACTAAATTTGCAGAGAGCTACATAATGAAAGTCATACAAATACTTGTATGCTTCATTATCTCCCGCTTTTAGCTTTGTGATTATGATTTTTTCATCAATTGGATTCATGTGCGTGTCTTTTCATCTTTGCAATATTCGGATAATATATTGAAAAATGCAAATTAATTGCAGAAAAAATACTCTTTCCCTTTTTCTCGTTGAAGAAGCATTGTTATCCGAATAATTCTCTTAATTTGTGCCATTAACTTGACTAATACATCCATGGAACACACTGAAACTTTGAATAGACAAATCATCTGCCATCCTACACCAATCGTACCTTATGTTATTGAATATTAGTATATTAATAGGGTGTAGGATAGTGGTGTAGGATGGTTGCAGATGCGGTGTATCTTGCATGGATTTATTTTATCTGAAGTTTCTTATCATTTTCTAATGCTTTTGAAAACATTTGATAATTCTTATTCTTCTCCTGACACCATCCGGTTTCTGCATACGCTGCTATTCTAGGAAAGAGCAATCGATTCATACTTTCTACGGTCGGAGTAAATTCTCCCCACATCTGGCAACTGATACCTAACACATGGTTACGTTGTTCAGGTGTCAACCCCTCGGGTATCGGATTAAACTGATATGCTTTTTTTAATGGAATCTTTTCATAACTATAATCGAGGTAAGTATATTCATGATAAGCATTTACTATATCATATCCTTTTTCAATGGTTTCTTTAATCAAAGAATAATCACCTTTCCAACAATGTACAATAGCATTCTTTGCTAATTTCTCATTTTGAACGGCAGTGTCTGTGGAAGACTGGTATTCGTGAAGTTTGTTACCAGTGATTTCATTCCATCCCATCATTCTTTTTCCTTTGGAGGACAACCAGTTTGAAATTCCATTAGTGAAATGCACCTGTAACTCAGCTGGTGTTTGTAGTGCATATTTTTGCATATAGGCTTGTATTACAGAAGATTCCTTCCAATGATTATATTTTACCTCGTCACCTCCAATGTGAATAACCGGAGAAGGAAACAGTTCAATGACTTCGCTTAGAATATCCTTTAGTGCATTCACTACCTTAGGGTCGGCTATATTGTATACATTATAATGAACGCCGAATTTTCCCGGTACACTAATAGGCGTGTTCTTTGTTCCTAGCCATGGATAAGAAGCGATAGCAGCACTAGCATGTCCGGGCATCTCAATTTCCGGAATAATATTAATATGTCGCTCATAGGCATATTCAATAATTTCCTTTATCTCTTTTTGAGTATAATATCCGCTGTGTGGTTTGCTATCAAATACATCACTTCCAAAATGATTTATTTCGCTGGAAGCACGATGAGAACCGATTTCGGTAAGTTTTGGAAATTTCTTTATCTCTATCCGCCAACCTTGATCATCGGTCAAGTGCCAATGGAATGTATTCATTTTCAGATAGGCCATCTGGTCAAGTAAGCGGCATACCACTTCTTTTCCTTTGAAATAGCGTGCTTCATCCAACATGAGAGCTCTCCAACTGAAAGCCGGATAATCGGTAATAGTTAATTGGGGAAGTATCCGGTTCGGATATTTTTCAACGAGTTGTCTTAGTGTTTGGATACCATAAAATATGCCGGTAGCCGAAGACGATTTAATCTGTATATTTCGATTTGAAATTTGCAGGATATATCCTTCTTTATGTGCAGGAAGAACAGTTTCGGATAGCTGTAGCTGAATCATTGCGTCAGATTTATCCATAGATAGTGCTGCTGTCAACCCTAATTCATGTAAATAGTTCTTTAGTAAAGATACTTCCTTATTTAATTCTTTCGAAAACGAAATGGTAGCTGAACCATCCAGTCTGAATGTGCCGGATTGCATCAAAATCTCAGCAGGCTGTGGTATGAAACGAATGTTATCCGCCGCTTTAATAGGAAATAGAAAAACATTTGCTATTAGTAGGAAAATGAATATATATGGTATTCTCATACAGTTGTGTTTTTTAGAGAGATGGAAAATACGATGACTCTCCATCTCGTTTTTTATTTATTGAATAATTATATCATTAAGCAAAATCCAATCATTCTTCTTTTCTCTGTCTCTGACTGCTAATTTTATTCCCGGTTGCTGATTTTTAGTTTGGTCAACAATAGCCACTGCCCACTGATAAGTACCTTTGGGTACATCAGCCAAAGAAATAGAATAAGTATAAGAATGTTTTTCATTATGTAGCCAGTCCGAAGGTTCGGCACTGCCATCTACCCATGTTTGTACAAGATTCCCTTGCTGGTCAAATAATGCAAAGGCAGGCTTATATTTATAATTCCAATTAGGCATATTATTAGGTAGATAACCGTTCCCTGAGTTTTTCCACTCATGTGTGATATTGACTCTCGAATTCGTTTTAGCCTGAACAGGTAATGATACGCTACAAGGATGGATTCGGTAGCCCCCTCGAACGATGAACTTCTGGACTAAGTCATTAGCTTTCTCTGTCCATCCTTTCGTTTCCGGAAGTTCTCTCAAATCCAGTGTGTTGAAATGACCTTCAATGGCATGCTGAAAGGTTTGTTCATAGACATCTCTCCATGAATTCATTTGATAACGTGTATCCGAGCGGAATGGAGTGCAATCGTCAGAAGAACATCCCCAATAGCAGGATTCTCCGATAAGAAGTGTTTTTCCATACATATCCGTTACTATTTTTTTTTCCTCATCACTGAACCACATACTGCCCAACCCATCTCTTCTCATACCATAACCTTTGCCGTCAATAGCAATCCTCTTTTCGATATTAAAACCGATCTGACTTCCAAAGGGGAGAGCGAGAATAACGCGTCTAAAGTGGGTTGAATATAAAGTTGTAAACCAGTCGAATACTTGTTCGAACTTCTCTTGATCTTGAAGAACTACATGATGGCATTCTCCCCACCAGCCTAGACTGTATCCATCTATAAAGTCTACTATATCCGGATTATCATATTCCTTGGCAAAGGCTTTGATAAATTTTTCCAACTTTTCCTGAAAAACAGAGTCATCCGGATAAGGGGTCCAAAGATCCCCTTTCAATCCTTTCACTGTATAACCTTTAGCACCGGCATGTCGTACGTATTCCGGAGTCCCGGCACGCAAATTATCTTGCCCGTTATTATAGATACGGAAACATAACTTCAATCCGCGATCCAAAGCACCTTGTATTAGCTTTTTGTAATTTTCATCGTATATCCAGGCATACTTACCCTCTTCCGGTTCCATATCCGACCATCTCCATCTTACATATAGGAACGACGCATATTGACGGGCTGCCCTGTCTTGGGCAGCCCAGTAAATATCCGCATTTTGCACTTCATCATTGGCATCATCATATACTCCCCAACCCATACACGGATTGCGGAGTAATGATACGCTGTCTTCCTGGATTTCTACTTTCTGATATTGCTGTGAACATCCGGATAAGAAAGCAGATAAAAAGACAGATATAAATAGATATATGTATCTCATGACTAATTAATTTAGTTGACAGTCATATTACTGATAAACGTCCATCCGTCCTTCTTCTCTTTATCTTTGACGCTGATATTGATGCCGGGTTTGTTATCTTTAGTCTTATCGATAATAGCTACCGCCCATTGATAGTTACCTTTGGAAATTCCTTCTAAAGACACTTCGTATGTATAGTTCTTACGTTGATTGGATAGCCATTGGGATGGTTCGGCATCTTCATCAATCCATGATTTTACCAGATTACCGTTTTCATCAAACAGAGCGAAAGCCGGTTTATATTTATAGTTCCAATTCCTCATATTATTGGGTAAATATCCGTATCCGGTGTTCCGCCATGAATGAGAAATGGAAACAGTCTGTCCTGATGAGGCTTCATAAGGCATAATTACATAAGTCGGATATACTCTGTATCCACCATTCAGAACGAATTTGCGAACAAGTTCGGGAGCTAGCCCCGTCCATCCTTTAGTTTCGGTAATCGTCCTTAGATCAAGAGTGTTAAAATGATAAGTTTGGGCATGGTCAAAACTTTGATTATATACATCCTTCCATGATTTAAAGGAGTATTTTGTATCATCTTTGAAAGGCTCATAAGCAGCTGTATATCCTCCCCAGTAGGCACATTCGCCAACCATTAACACTTTACCATACATTTCATTTGCCACTTTCTCATCGTTTTCAGTGAACCACATACTTCCTAAACCGTCTCTGCGTAATCCATATCCTTTCTGGTCAACAGCGATTTCCTTTTCCGTACCGAATCCGATCTCACTATTATATGGTACTACTAGAATGATGTGCTTGAAGTTTTTATAATACATCGTCGTAAACCAGTCGAATGTTTCTTTCTTCTTATCTGAATTCAGGTATTCGATATGTGAACCTTCGCCCCACCAGCCCAAAGAGTATCCGTCAATAAAGTCTACGATATCCGGATTATCATATTCTTTGGCAAATGCGGCGATAAACTTTTCATATTTCTGCTGAAAGATAGGATCGTCGGCATAAGGAGTCCATAGTTTGACTCCGTTTTGTCCGTTGACTTCATATCCTTGGGCGCCTGCGGTACGGACATATTCGGGAGTACCCTGACGAATGTTATCTTGCCCGTTATCATAGATACGAAAACATAACTTCAATCCCCGGTCGAGTGCACCTTGAATCAGCTTTTTATAATTCTCGTCATATATCCAGGCGTATTTTCCTTCCTCCGGTTCCATTTCCGACCAACGCCAGCGTATATAGAAGAAAGATGCATAGTTACGGGCAGCTTCGTCTTGTGCGGCCCAGTATTCTTCTGCGTTGGCTACATTACCGGCGGCATCGTCATAAAGTCCCCAGCCCATGCAAGGGTTACGTAAAAGGCCGCTTCTGTCTTGTTGCAGGTCAATCGCTCTTGAACCTTTGGGTATGCCATTCTGACCCGCTTCAGAGTCAGCGTCTGAACATCCGGCAAATAGTGTCAGGCAGTACACTAATATAATTTGAAAGTAATATCTTTTCATAATGATTCATGTTTTATTGATTATTCTATATAGATATAGCGCATGACGGTTCCTTTAGCCCAAGATACCCATAATGTTTCGCTGTTATCGTGGATGAGAGCCCTCCAGGGATCATTCCACGTGGCAGGATCCCCTAGGTCAGAGGCCATAAAGTAGAACTTCTCTTGAGCCAGTTCGATTGCATCCCTATCCAAATTCCATGTACCTGCTGAAGTAAAGCTCAGTCCCCATTCGTTCAAATGTTCCTGACCGGTAGGATCCTTATAATAATATACAGGATCTTTGAGAACATTATATCCGCCATTTTTTCCGGCTTCGGAGAATAAATAATTCCATTCGGCTTCTGTCGGTATTCTCCAGCCTTTCGGGATAATCCGGTCACGAATCACGAAACTGTAATATGTACCGATTGCTTTGATCCAGTCTTCTCCAAGGGATTCGGGAGCATATCTGTAGTATTCGGATTCGATATCCGTTCCGTCCGGATATTTGGTAGTATTCAGGTTTTTGGCTGTCCACACTTGTGAACTTCCGTCGGAGAATGTCACGCGGACTACAGGATAAGTTATCGTTTCATTTCCGCGTGTGTCTACAAGGCGCATCATATCGTTTGTGTACAATGTATTGGCAACACGAGAAACGAGTGACTGGTTTGTATTGTCACGGACATTCCAATAGATCGTATTGGTCCGGTAACGTTTGATAGATAGTTTTTCGATTGTTTGTTCCATTTCTTCATGGGTAATCGAAACACTTCCTGTACCTTTTGTCGGTAGTTCTACAAAGTTGTCCATTTCCGGATTCAGAGAAAGGAGTACTGTACATTCTGTATCTTTACCGATTACTGAGGCATCCCATTCAAATTTTATTTTGGTTTGTGTGGCATCTGCCAATAAAGTGGCTGTCGCCATGTCTTCAGGAGTGAGCAAGACACTTTTCATTCGTCTGGCTTGTAATGTACGGACTTCTGACGCGGCGGCAGTCTGATTATTTTTATCTTTCACAGTCCAGTATATGAGTCTCTCATTCCCGGATTTAATATCCAACTTAGATAGTAATTGGTTGATAGTTAATGCTGAAATGCTACAGCTTGTCCCTGTCCCTGCTTCAATAGTAACTTGTTTCACAAGGTCTTTTGTAGTACTGAATATCAGTACTGAACCGTGTTCCGGAGCCTTATCCCATGTAAACTCATATGAATCTTTACTTTCATCATTTAAATCCATAATTACTCCTTCAGCGGGAGAATTTAGATATATGCCCGACATTGGAATTGTGATGTCGGTTTTATAATCTTCTTCGCAACTGGCGAACATTACTAGTCCGATGATGCTATAAATTAACTTTTTCATGTTTTTTCTTTTCAATTATTAATAACCGGGATTTTGCTCGATTACTCCCTTACCTTCATCAATAATACTCTGTGGAATCGGAAAACGGTGACGGTTCTCATCCACAAGTGTTTGTTTACCCATTGATTGAGCCTTCTTTTTAATCGTTTCCACAAATATTCCATAGCGGATTAGATCCTGGCGGCGGTTTCCTTCGAAGTATAATTCCCAACCTCTTTCGTCCAGTACAGCTTTCAAGAATTTATCAACACTGTTCAAATCTTGCAAACTATACCCTTTGCCGGGAAGTGAGCGGGTACGTACCTCATTAAGTAAATCAACAGCTTCCTTCGTAACCGCATTCTTGTTGCGTACGATAGCTTCTGCTGTCAAAGTAAGTACATCGGCATACCGATAGATAATCCAGTCTATCTGTGAATCTTCTCCCGTGCAATCCGGATCAAATTCATATTTCAGTGGAACTGCTCCGAGATATAATTGTGCTGAGGGATCCTGACTGTCATTCTTTTCATTATGTACAACTCCATCTTTACTGGTGTATTCAGATGCAATTGTCAGCAAGCGTTTGTCTTCAGGATCAAAGGTATGCATAAAACTCCACGAGATCTTATACCCGTTCCATTTGGTCATTTTGTCCAAATAGGGAGTAAAGTTATAATCGTTAGGTAATACATGAGGTTGCCATTTGTGTTCTTGATATCCTTTGGCACATTGGCAGGCCCAGATAATTTCCGGATTCTTTTCATTTGCCAGTGTGAATATATCTTTGTATTCGGGCACAAGTTCGAAACCGTATTCTGGTTTCATCAATTCTCGTCCTTCTGCTTCTGCCTTATCCCACTGTTTGGTAAGCATATAAAGTTTTAATAAAACGGTATGTGCCAGTCCGGCTGTAAAACGTCCATAGTTCTTATCCCCCTTTTTGTAATTGGCAGGCAATATTTTACTTGCTTCCGTAAGTTCGGTTTCAATGTATGTCTGCATTTCCTCTTCGCTGAGCCGGGGTAGGATTTTTTCCGCCATAGGATCCTTGAGAGTTTGTAGGTCGGCAATGGTAATCGGTCCGTAGAAATCGTAGAGAAGATAGGCCAGCCAACCTCTACCCAGACGAAGTTCAGCAATATATTGTTGCTTGAGGGTCTCATCCATTTCAATATTGTTGAGCCGGTCGATAGTCAGGGTCATTTTACTGATGTCATTCACATAAGCATAACTTTCAACGGTCAGCCAACTGCCGGCACCGGATATAGTGAGCGTGTTCCAATTGGCGTAATTGATGTGGTCCCATCCCCAGTTGCACATTCCATAATCACCGGCTTCATCGCTGACTATCTGTATGCCGGTTGCCACATTGAATATACCACCGTAGAAGCTGTTTTTAAAAGTGGCGTATGCAGCAGATGTTGTGATAGCGTCAGCATCTTCTGCCGTTTTCGGGAAGATACTGGTATTGATCTCACCATAGTTTTCGGAGACGAGTTCACAGGAAGCATTCAGCCCTGCGATGAGACAGCTTCCGAAAGCAAGATATATAAGTTTTGTAATTCTTTTCATGTTCAATTCTTTTAGGTTTATTTAGAATGAAATATCTACTCCGATGCTAAAGCTTGTGACGTTGGGATAAGCATTCGTGTTACTGTCCGTTTCCGGATCCTGCCCTTTCCAGTTGGTCCATACACATGGATTGTTGACGTCAGCATATACTCGCAGGCGGTTACAGATCTTTTTACTGATTGGGACAGTATAGCCTAATGTGATATTTCTGATACGCAGGAATGAAATTTTCTGGAGAAACAGAT
>ERZ832317.4808-NODE-4808-length-12738-cov-3.912481_pt1 | contig 12738 bp, 7 predicted proteins | sample MGYA00519695_ERZ832317 | MGnify/ENA primary metagenome ERZ832317 (study PRJEB31850, sample SAMEA3708726) | human gut metagenome | biome: human gut; feature: human-associated habitat; material: faeces | place: China | collected 2014 ...
TCGGTGTTTGAACTTCTTCCTGCTCTACCGGCTGAAAGGACGGTTTGCCATAGGAACGCACTGTCCACTCGATTGTAAAGTTTTCATAGATCAGTGAGTCGAGCGTTGCACGACGGTTGTTTACCAGAATCACATGCTCCACATTCACTTCCACATCCATAAATTCTGCAAGCTGGCCTACTGTGTAAAAGCTTCTTGTTTCTACCTGGTCGCCCTCCTTGATCTGATAGGAAGGCAGTTCTAAATTGCCGTTGACCTCTAAGAACTTCGGGCATCTTATAATATTTCCATTAACCACAAAGGCTACGGAATCTGTCGTATATTCCTCTAACTGATCTAATGTGCAGGTTGCCGGCTTGCCAGCCGTAGATGGCTCAATGATAATCTCACAATTCGGCTCTAATGCCGCATTGAGATTTGTTGGTCTGTCATTCATATAAACTGCTGCTGACTCTCCCTGCTCTCCACGAATGATACGTTTTGCTCCATTTACAAAAAATGTAAGTTCCGGTCCACGTTTCGGGAAAAGATCCTCATTCGGAAAACCTGCCTGCAATGCGGCATCCACGATCGTTAATCCATCATTATCATATAATTTGAGGCGCTCTCCATTGAAACGCACCATAATAAATCCGTTTCTCTGTTCATAATAATTCAGACAGATTCCAATCGGTGTAACAAGCAATGGATCCTTCTTGATATCCTGCTGTTCAAATACCACTTCCTGCAGTACTTCTTCACCACGCAGTGCCACTCGTACGTCCGGAAGATCTAATTTCTCTGCAAGCATTTTCGTATAACCATGGATCTTACCGCCACCGCCAACGATAAATGCTGCGCTGACAGTCTGGTCGCCATTCAATTCTTTGATTTTCGCAGCTACCGCAGTCGTCATCTCATCCACTACCGGCGCAGTCAGCTCCCACACTTCTTTTGCCGGAATCTTATGCTCGATCAGCATGATATCTTTATAAGTGATCTCCTCTTCTGTTGTACTCTGCAGCTTGATATATTCAGCCGTTTTAAAATCAACCAGATAATTCTGTACGATCAGTTCGGTCAGCTCATCTCCCGCAAGAGGGATCATACCATATGCAATGATGCTTCCGTCTTTGGTAATGGAAATATCGGATGTTCCCGCTCCGATATCGACTAAAGCGATATTCAGCAGACGATAACTTTCCGGAATTGCGACGTTGATCGCCGCAATAGGCTCCAATGTCAGATTCGCCACTTCAAGCCCGGCCTGATTTACGGCTGCATAAAGTCCATCCACTACATCCTCCGGCAGAAACGTTACAATGATGTCTTCGCCGATACGGTCCGCTTTGTGGGATTCAATGTTTGAAAACGGTTCATCATTTAAGAAGTATTTGACCACGGAATATCCAACACAGTAGAACTTGTAGTTGGTATCATTCATTTCCTGTAAAATTTTCTGCGCTTTCTCAATTCCAAGCAGATCCAGTGTATGAATGTCTTCCCCGGTAACTACGCTCTCCTCCGGATAATCGTAACTGATACTCGTTGTAACTGTCTTAAGCACACGGCCTGCGGCAGCGATACATACCTCCGTCAGCGTTTTCCCGATCTGTTTTTCCAGCTGTTCTTTTACTTTTCTTATCGTCCCTGATACACGCCCGATATCGTGGATCTGTCCATCTAACATTGCTCTCGTATCATGCTGCATGATATACTGAGCAGTAACGATAAACTGATCTTCGGTACGGTAACCTACCGTTCCTACCACATTTCTCGTTCCAATATCAAGTCCGAACACCAATGGCTGTTCCATGTCTTTTCCGTCGCTCATCTGCAGTATCTCCTACTCATTTTCCATATTTGTGATTGCCAAATCAATCTGCCTTATGGCATCTTCCACCGTTCCATTATTATCGATCACCACTTTACAGTGTTTCCGGTAAACCGCTTCCTGTAACTGACTGTCAAAAATCTGCTGTACTTTCTCCGGGGAATATCCGCGCGATCTCATAAGGCGTTCTTTTCTTATATCCTCTCTGGTATAAATATACCAAAGTTCGTCACAAATTTCATCATAATGTTCTTCAATCAGCAATGCTGCCTCTAAAACCAGGATTTTCAGCACTCCATTTTCCCGCTCTGTATCCGCAACAGTTCTGATATATTTCTTGACTGCCGGATGTACGATTCCGTTTAATGCATCCCGTTTTTTTTCATCTGAAAAGATGACTGTTGCTAACTTTTTCCGGTCAAACGAACCATCTTCATTCCAGATATCCTCATCCGAAAACATGTCTTTTAATTTCTGATAACATTCTGTCCCGGGCAGCATCAGCTCATGCGCGATTTCATCCGCCAACATGACTTTTACACCATCTTTTGTTTCAAGATAATGAAGTATTTCTGATTTTCCCGCACCGACGCCGCCGGTAATTCCGATAAATTTCATCCGTTCCATGCTCCCCGCATCCATTTTTTCTCTCGTACCATCCGGACATATGCAGTCCAACGCATCATCCCTCATAAATGATGACAGATCTTTATTTTGCCTCATACCAGTTTTTGCCGACATGTGCATCAATTTCAAGTGTGACCGCAAGATCTGCCGCTCCATGCATCTCTTCCTCGAGAATCTTTCGAACCGCATCATCTTCTTCGATCGCCGTCTCCACTAAAAGCTCATCATGCACGGTTAAGATCAGGCGTGACTTTAGATTTTCTTTTAACAGTCTGTCATGCACGCGTATCATTGCGATTTTGATGATATCTGCCGCAGTTCCCTGAATCGGGGAGTTCATGGCAACGCGCTCTCCAAAGGAACGCTGCATAAAATTGCTGCTTGAAAGTTCCGGTACCGGACGTCTTCTTCCAAACATGGTCGTCACATAACCTTTTTCTTTCGCCTCTGTCACGAGTCCGTCTAAAAATGTCTTGATCTTCGGGTAAGTCTCAAAATAACGCTCAATATACTCTGCAGCCTCTTTTTTGCTGATGCTTAGATCCTGGCTCAGCCCAAATGAACTGATTCCATATACGATTCCGAAATTAACCGCTTTTGCATTGCGCCGCTGCAGATCCGTCACCTCGTCAAACGGGATGTGAAATACCTGGGACGCCGTGATCCTGTGGATATCCTGTGCTTCCCGGTATGCCTCGATCAGCTTTTCATCCCCGGACATATGTGCTAAAACACGAAGCTCAATCTGGGAATAATCGGCATCCATAAACTCAAATCCCTCTTTTGGCACAAATGCCTTGCGGATCAGTCTGCCAAGTTCGATCCTCATCGGGATATTCTGCAGGTTTGGCTCCGTGCTGCTTAAACGCCCGGTAGCTGTGATCGTCTGATTAAAACTGGTGTGGATCCTGCCATCTTTAGCGATATAGTTTACCAATCCGTCCGCATAAGTGGACTTTAACTTGGTAAGCTGACGATACTCTAAAATATCAGAAACGATCGGATATTCCGGTGCAAGGCGGTCTAACACATCCGCCGCCGTGGAATAACCGGTCTTTGTTTTCTTTCCATACGGCATAGACAATTTTTCAAATAAGATCACTCCGAGCTGTTTTGGAGAATTAATATTAAACTCTTCTCCCGCTTCCTCATAGATCTGCTTTTCCAGTTCAGCGATACGCACTGCAAGTTTGTCCCCATACTCCGTGAGCGCCTCCCTGCACGCAATGATACCCTCATTTTCCATATCGGCAAGAGTAAATACGAGCGGCATCTCGATTTCCGTAAACAGATGATCCATGCCCTCTTCCTTTAAGTCTGTCTCCAGCGTCTTTTTCGATGCCTGTGCCACATATGCCATATAGCATACATAATTTAAAAATGCTTCCGGTGCATCTTTCATTGCCTGCTCTATGGTCAGTTTTCCAAGAAGATCTGCCTTTGACGGTATCATCTGTCCCATATAGTCTTTTGCAATATCCTCATATGGATACTCATTTTTCAGCGGATTCAGAAGATATGCTGCAAGCACACCGTCAAAAAGATTCGACAGGCCAATATTGCCGTTTACCTGTCGCTCCAGTAAGCCAAGCGCCGCAAGCTGCGGTTTTAAATCCAGTGTCGCATAGGACGCAGCCTCACTTGCGGTAAACATGGAAAGAATCTGCTTTGCCGGAAGATTTTCCCCTGCTTTTATGAAAAAGGTTTCTTCCTCTCCAGTTGAAATGGCAGCTCCAAGGCAGCACTCCACTGCATCATTTTCTGCACTTTCTACGATGCCGGACGGTTCACTGTCTGCCCCCGGCATATCTCCTGCCGCAAACAGATTCATCTGCCCGTCCTCTTCCTCGTGGCTGTCTTTCTTTTTGCTTCCGGGAACAATATAAAAACCACAGTTTCTGCCACGAAGCTTCGCAAATACTTTCTCTGCCTCCTTACGGTCTTCCACAAGTTTAAAATGTTCTGCCGCCTGATTTTTTGGAGTTTCCACCGCAAAACGATTCAAAAGATTTTTAAACTCTAACCGTTTGCAGAGCAGGTATGCCTCCTCCGTGTACAGGCTGGAAATACCATTAAGTTTTGCACCGGAAAGATCATAATCAATGTCCGCATGGATCTCGATCGTCGCAAGCGTCTTACTCATCTGTGCCAGGTCATAATACTCTTTTAAATTTTTGCTTGCACGGGGTGGCTTTAATTCGTCCACATGTGCATAGGCATTTTCAACACTTCCATACTGTGCAATGATTGCTGTTGCCGTCTTTTCACCGATTCCCGGCACTCCCGGAATATTGTCTGCCGTATCGCCCATCAGCGCCTTGACATCGATAAACTCGATTGGTGTCACCTGATATTTTTCCTTTACCTCAGCGGCATTGTAATCCTCGATCTCCGTGCCTGTGCGCTTTGTTTTCGGGATACGGATCTTAATATGATCCGTTGCAAGCTGTAAGAGGTCACGGTCACCGGATACCACTGAAACTGTCAGCCCTTTTTGTTCACTCTGTTTTGCAATGGTTCCAAGCAGATCATCCGCCTCATAGCCGCCTTTTTCGATCGTAGTGACTCCCATCGCTTTTAACATTTCTTTCATGAGCGGAACCTGTTCCCGCAGTTCCTGTGCCATCGGCTTTCTTGTGCCTTTGTATTCTGCGAACATTTTATGGCGGAAAGTCGGTTCTGACACATCAAATGCAACCGTCAGATAATCCGGCTGCTCCTCCTCTAAAATCTTGAACATAATATTCAAAAATCCATAGACTGCATTCGTGTGCAGTCCTTCCGAATTCGTCAGATCCGGGATCCCGAAAAATGCCCTGTTCAAAATACTGTGTCCATCTATCAATACCAGCTTTTCGCCCATTGTTCTCTCCATTCTTGTCCTTTAGATCGCTCTTGTGTAGCGTTTCAGCCACTCATTTTCCTCCGCTGTCATATACGGGGAAATGGTATCATATACCATCTTGTGATAATCGTTTAACATCTTTTTCTCACGTGCACTTAATAGATCCGGGTCAATCGCATCGAGATCGATCGGTGCATAGGTGATATTCTCAAACTCCATGAACTGTCCATACTCATTTTTCTCAGCTTTATGGCATACCAGCTCATTTTCGGTACGGATACCGTATTTACCCTCTAAATAAACGCCCGGCTCGTCGGTCGTGATCATGCCCTCTTCTAAGACACCGTTGTCATGGCGCTCCGGTACGACTCTCCAACGGAAGCCGTTCGGTCCCTCATGTACATTTAACACATAACCAACGCCGTGTCCGGTGCCGCATTTATAGTCAATGCCCATCTCCCAGAGTGGACCGCGGGATAAAATATCCAGGTTCAAACCGGTACATCCATATAAAAACTTCGCATGCGCAAGGTTCATATTCGAACGGCAGACGGTCGTAAAGTGCAGACGCATCTCATCTGTGATCGGGCCAAGTGCCATGGTTCTTGTGATGTCTGTGGTTCCCTCAAAGTAATGTCCGCCGGAATCCACAAGTAAAAATCCCTCCGGTTTTAACTCAGCGTCTGACTCCGGTGTTGCAGCATAATGCATCATCGCCGCATTGGCTCCGTAAGCACAGATCGTGTTGAAACTTAACTCAATAAAGTTATCCTGCTCTCTTCTTCTCGCCTCAAGATAGTCAGAAGCAGAGATCTCCGTCATCGGGATCTTTCCGATATTGGTCTTGAGCCAGTACATAAATTTGGTAAAGGCAACACCGTCTTTTACATGTGCAGCTCTGGTGTTGTCTACCTCTGTCTTATTTTTTACAGCTTTCATAAGTTCCGTCGGGTTTGGTTTATCCACAACTTTGATTGCTTTATCAAGACTGTTCACGATACGGTAGTTGACCGTCCCGCGGTTCATCAGCACGACTGCGTCTGCCGGAATCTCCGGTACATAATCGTAGATCGCATCATACGGCTTTGTCGTGATATGGTTTTCCTCCAGGTAAGCACGGATCTTATCATCCACTACTTCCTCCTGCAAAAACCAGATACACTCTGTCTCGTTCAGCACAAGATAGGATAATACGACCGGCACATAATCAATATCGTTGCCGCGGATATTTAAAAGCCATGCGATATCGTAAAGAGATGTCAGAATATGAACATCTGCACCGTTCTCCTTCATAGCTTTCCTAAGATCTCCGATCTTATCCGCAGTACTCTTTCCGGAATATTTTTCCTCCAAAATAAATAAAGGCTGTTTGGACAATACCGGACGATCCTCCCAGATCAGATCGATCAGGTCTTCTGTCACATGCATGGACACATTTTTTTCTGCTGCAATCTTTTCCAGTCTGCCGCCCCAGGTACCGTTTACAACACGTCCGTCAAATCCGAGACATCCGCCCTCTTTTAATCGATCCTTTACAAATTCATCGACTGTCGGCACGCCCTCTTCGCCCATGCGGTAGAGTGTGACTGTGCTGTCTTTCAGCTGATTCTCTGCCTGTACAAAATAGCGTCCGTCCGTCCAGAGCCCTGCCTCATCCAAAGTGATAACGGCAGTTCCCGCAGAACCGGTAAATCCGGTAATAAACTTTCTCGCCTTAAAATGATCTCCTACATATTCTGATTCATGAAAATCAGCAGTCGGCACAACGTATACCGTGATGCCTCTCTTTTCCATCTCCGCACGCAGTGCCTTTAATCTTTCCTGTATCATTCTTTTATTTCCTCTTTCTTATATATTTCTAATATCACACCCGTTTGTCAGGCATCCGTATACTCAAAGAACTTCGTATCGATCTCCGGGTAAGAACGTTTCAATGAGATCGGTCTTCCGGAACGGTTCAAAAAGCAATGGGAACTCTTTCCGGTCGTGCGGAGTTCTCCGGTCTCCTTGTCCGTCATCCGGTATTCCACATCCATCTTGATACCATTATAGCGTGTGATCTTCGTCTCGATCACGACCGTATCATCAAAATGTACCATACTGTGATACTCGCAGGATACAGAGAGCACCGGACTGATAATCTCCATCTCCTCCATCTGTTTATAGCTGAGTCCGATCTGATCCATCAGATCCATCCTCGCTTCTTCCATCCATTTGATATAATTTGAATGATGGATGATTCCCATCTGGTCCGTCTCATAATATTTTGCATGATGCTCATATGGGCGGATTTTGATTTCATCGGCATTTTCATTATAAATTTCTATCTCTTTGTCTGACATATAAATCACTACCTTTCTCAAACTCCTCCAACGTATAGTATCTCACAGAAACGTTTTAATTTCAATGGTGCCTTTTTATCCATGCGATCAGTATCACGATCAGAATACAGGCAAGGGAAACCCCGGCTCCCACCATAAATCCCGGTGTCTGGTAGCGCAGCTCGACCGTATGTGTTCCTTCGGTAAGATATGTGCTGATAAACGCCTCACCAAACACTTCCGGATCCGTCTGTTCTCCATCAACATATAATTTCCATCCGGCATCATCCGCCACCGCAAAAATCAGTCGTCCTTCTTTTTTCACATCAATGGTTCCAGTGATTTTCGTATCGGAAAAGGAAGTCATCTCCATCGTCTGCTCATTTAACGTCTGATAAGCCGTATCTGCAGCATCGAGATTCAGGGCATATGCCGTAATATTCACTCTTTCTTCATTACTGTTTTTAATCCTCACTTGTGTGCCTGCCGTACAGTATCCAAGATCAAGTGTATAGCCATGCGAAACTTTTGTGAAAGACTTTGTCCTGCCGTCACTGATCTCTTCCGTCATGCTGTCCACAGTCGTCGATTCATAGGTTGCAAAAATGTATGCATCCTCCTGCACGTCAATCGTTGATTCCCCGACCACAGATTCGGACGGGATCTCCGTCAGCATCGGCTCATCTGCACCAAGAAGCTCTGCAAGTCTGTTCTGTGCCTCAATTTCATCTAAATCAGAATAATCCCACGCATCAATCACATCCTCATCCATCATAAAACCAAGTGGGAGCACATATTTATTTTCGTAAAGATACGTATTTCCGCTCTCTGCCACAAGAGTGCGGATCGGGTTTGCTTCCATTGCGTTATCAGCGATCACATAGCGCAGGGACATCATTGCTGATAACAGCGGTGTTGCCCCGTTTACACAGTAGAAATTCTTGCCGCCTTCCATTCCGACTGCCTGGTAAAAATGACTGACATCCAGATTCATCAGCGATGAAAACTGCGTTGCGGAACGATATCCATACAGCGCCGCATCATTTTTCGTTTTGCGCTCTAATTCTTCCGTGCGGTAAAATAATATGCCCTTATCCTGTGCCTGATTTTCCGCCTCTGCAAGCACTGCATGATAGTCATCCATGGATTTCACATAGGCAGTCCTGCTCGTCGTATCAAATCCGGTCACATTGTAGTTAAAAAATAATTCTAAAAGCATCGCTGCGCAGCCAAACGAGAGCATGATTTTTTTCAGTTCTTCCCTGGTCGCCTTTTTGATCTTTCCAATCTTTTTTACCACATCTTCCCGGATACATTCCTCCGCATAAAAATAGATCAGCAGCACCACAATATAGCTGCCCAGAAATACATAAGTTGCCGTTGCCGCGCTCTCTCCTAAGATCGTCCCATCGGAAAAATGACAGGAAACTGCCATCAGACCAACCGATGCCACTCCCGCTGCGATCACATCTAAAAATCTCGTTCCTTTGAAATGCAAAAATGCCTCGTAGGATACCGCAAGCATCAGAAATGCATATAAAAAGGTCTGTCTGCCCGGCAGGGAATCCGGGAAGTGCATGCCATGCCAGATGAAATCAAGTATATTATTCGAAAAACTGATGACAAAAAATGCTGCCAGAAGTCCGCGTGAAAGCTTCTTTTTCCAGGAGATCTCACGGTTGAAAAGATACAGTACAAACAAAAGAAGCACAAATACGCCACAGTAAATATTCGGCCAGTGGTCTTTGCCCGTATAAGGTTCTGTCATCACCGAGTGTCTCCCCAGCTCTGCAATGATGTTAAAATACCATTCCATTGTATCCGGAAATGAAATATTCTGTGAGCCGCTCGCTCCAAGGGTGATCGCCTCAGGAATGATCAGTATCGCTCCCGTCCCGCCCGCCAGAAGGGAATAAAGTGCGAAACGGATCCACGCACCGATCCCGGTCTCTTTATTTTCCAGCCATGTGATCACAAACCAGATCACCTGAAAAATGCAGACCATGATCGCAATGTAATAATTACTGATAATGCATAAAGACAGTGAAATATAATAAAGCAGTACTTTTTTCTCTTTGATCAGCTGTTCGAGTCCAAGAACGACAAGTGGCGCCAGCATCATGCAGTCTAACCACATGATATCCCATGCATAGGCTGCTGAGAATCCGCACAACGCATAGGCTGTTGCAAAAATGCTGATTGCAGCATGATTTTTTTCAAAATGTTCCTTTAAATAATATCCGAAAAACAGTCCCGCCAATGAAATTTTTAAAATCACAAGCAAGGTCATAAATTCGATCACATGATTCTGCGGACAGAGTAGCAGCAGCCAGTTTAAGGGACTTGCCAGATAATAGGCGTACAGTGAAATAAAATCTGCTCCAAGTCCGATATTCCAGGAGTAAAACATGCTGCCGCCATGTTTGATCTTATCCATCAGCTCCGTGAAAAACGGGCAGTACTGATGATACATATCGATATGTAAAATACACTGCTCTCCAAACGGATAGACGTCATGAAAAATGCAGATCACAATCAGAATAAAAAACGGCAGAAAGAACGACGCAATAAGCGGCATTCTTTCTTTCCACAACTGATTTTGGAGTTTCTTTTCTCTTTTCAAAACAAAACCTCTCTTTTTATCATTTCCTAATTAACAGTTCCATGATCAAACAGTTCATAATACTGCAATTTCCGGTAAATATCCATCTCATCTTTTTCATCCGAGGCGCGGACTTCACTGCCATCCGCTTTTACTGTACGCACCGCGGAAATAACTGGGTATTCTGATTTTAAATGTAACAGATACGAACGATATTCATCCAATGGAACACCGGCGCGCTCTAAGACTTCCGCTGCCAGATAGTTCACGCTCGTGTCTGCACCCGTTTCCTCTCCAATATCATAGTTTGCCCACACCACATAAGGAACCTGATAACGCAGTTTCTGCTGTTCCTCTGTCAAGTGATTCCAGGACATCCCGTTCTTTGCAAGAACCGTAGATGCAACGGCATCACTCGGCTGATGATCTCCGAAAAAAACGATCACTGTTTTTTCATCTGCCTCTTCAAAATAGGAGATCAGATGTTCTAACGCGGAATCGGAAAGTTTTACCAGGGATAAATACTGCTGCAGTGAAAAATTTGTAGAATCTTTCACCGAGATATCCGGTGTAAAATTGCCGTACTGATCCTGATATCCACCGTGATTTTGCATGGTCACATTAAACACAAACAGCGGCGCATCCTTTTCCTTATTTTCATAAAATTCAATAATCTTATCCACGCAGCTCTCATCGCTGATATACTGTCTGACATACTGCGGATTCACATAATCATCTTTAAACACGCTCTCATTAAATCCCAGCATCGGATAGACCGTATCTCGTTCCCATCCGCCGGCATTGTAAGGATGTGTCGCAATGGTCTGATATCCTAAAGTCTTCAGATAATCCGGAAGTGCCTTCAAATCTCCATTGATGTACTGCTGATACGGGATGCTCCCCTGCGGGAGGAATGCCATTGTATTGCCGGTCAGAAATTCAAACTCTGTATTCGCGGTATTTCCACCGCAGACAGATACGTTTAACATTCCCGTAACTGTATTTTTCTCCCCCTGCTCTAAGCTGTGGATAAACGGCATGTAATCCTCGTTGGTTTCAAAATCACCTAACACGGACAGATCCGAAAATGACTCATTCATCATTACAATGATATTCGGAAGATCTTCCTCCTTTTGTGTATCGTCTTCTTCTGCCTCAGAGCCTGATTCCTCCGACATTGCACCGCCCTCCCCGTAGGAATCAAGCACCGCCTGTGCCTCAGCGGCGCTGTAATGCTCCGGTTTGTCGATCGACATATAGGCAAGATTCATGACAAATGTGACTGCCATACCATCCACATCCGTCATGTAGACCGGCGTGAACAGTTTATTGTAAAGTCTGTGGCTGTTCTGAAAGTTCTCCTGCTGCAGTGTTCCCACAAACAATGAAAGAACCACAGCCACCAGCGCTGCCGGAATCAGCCGTTTCCAGAATACCAAACGTGTCACTTTTACTTTTATAAAACGAAATAATACGATTGCTGCAAAAAATACCAGTGTCACAACGACCATGCGCGTATCCGGCATAAAATCATAATTATCTGCAACGCTCGCAGCCGTTTTCCAGGAAAAAATATCCCACGGCACAATTGGATTCGTCCGGAAACGCACCACATAACTGTTCGCAATTCCATAAATCATTGCTGCAATGTATACGATCCGGTGCGCAGCCTTTAATTTTCCCGTCAGCACAAACAGGAAAACTGTTACCAGTTCAAACAGCACGATATTAAAAAACTGTGCCCACGGACGTACCACTGCAAATGGATTGTGCGAATAACACTCCATCAGATAAAAACAAACTGCCGGCGGTAAAATGACAAGCAGTAATGTAACAATCCCACTCCCTGTCTTTTTTAAGATATCTGTTTTCCTGTCCGTCTGTTTTGCCCTGTCCGCCTTTCTCTGATTTCTCTGCTCCTTTAATTTTTCAAAAAAACCTTTCGGTTTTGTATTTTTTCTTTTTCTGCTCGCATTCATATCAAACCTCACTTCAAAGGGAAAATCTACTTTCCCCGGATCTTTAGCCGAATGATATTTTAGCACATTCCTCATACAAATAACATCCGTTCGTAAAAAATTCATAAATTCCTAAATATTACTGCGTATTTTCCCTGAATCTAAATTTGTATGTCTGGATTTTTGCATGTTATGTCGAATCCGGCAGTTATTTTGACGCTTTATGTTAATAAAGTAACAATGTTTCTCCACAGACGTCTTTATTGTCTTGACATTTCAGGGAATATTTTTTAACATAAAACATATATGATGTATCGATTTGAATGGTGTAAAAAGGAAGATGAATATGAATAGCGAAGCTGAAATCACCCGTCTGGCAAAAGAAAATGAAACATTCCAAAAAATCATCGAAACACAGCAACATACGATCAATCTTCTCATTGATCATTTTATTTCCGGTCAGAAAGAAAAAGAGCCAGAAAAGAATTAAGTTATCACTTAAACTTTTCTGGCATAAAAAAGAGCTGCTGACGGGAATCGGACCCGTGACCTCCGCACTACCAATGCGACGC
>ERZ832317.4811-NODE-4811-length-12726-cov-8.927788_pt1 | contig 12726 bp, 5 predicted proteins | sample MGYA00519695_ERZ832317 | MGnify/ENA primary metagenome ERZ832317 (study PRJEB31850, sample SAMEA3708726) | human gut metagenome | biome: human gut; feature: human-associated habitat; material: faeces | place: China | collected 2014 ...
AAGCCGCCTTATCTGCATCCGTCCAGGTAGTATGGGGCGCGTTATTATTCCAATATCTATTTCCGGGAATCATCAATGTGTTGTTCATACGATTATCGCGTTTGGCATATTCCTGTTGAGGAGAAGAATAGTTCACTCCTACTGTAGAATTCGGATTATGAATAGGAAGTCCGTCCGCACCCAAATACATTTCGGCCAACTTACGCGTAATCCACTGTACATTGGCAAAGCAAGCTTTCGTTATATTCTTTCCAATCGGAGCAATCACTTCATCATGACGACGAGAGAAAATGTACTCTAGATTCTTGGCCTTTGTAATATTAGCCGGATTGGATTGCGCGTTTTCCAGAATGAACAGATATTTGTAAGCTGTCGTTCCCAACTCTTCCGGTTTAAAGATTTCATATTGCTTGCTGTCAATCACATCCCAGGCAGCACTTGCCGCAATATCCAGCAAATCATTAACCCGTGTTACGTCGCCCGATCTGAACTTCTGCCAAGTCCCTTCATACAATGCCACACGCGACAGAAATGCTTGAGCCGCACCTTTAGAAACACGCCCTTTATCGGCAGTAGAAATCTCACTTTCTCTCGGCAGATCAGGAATAGCTTCCTGCAAATCTCTGATAATAAGATCGGCTACTTCCGAACGGTCATTACGAGCCGCATTCATTTCTGCAGCGTCTATATCAACCGGTTTGGTCACAATAATCGCATCTCCGAAAAGCTGTAACAAGTCAAAATACTCATAGGCACGAAAAAACTTAGCTTCTGCTACATAGCGCGCTATATCATTCAGATTGGCATAATTCTCCGCATTCTGTAATAAGATATTAGCATAACGGATTTTAGTATAGGCTCCTGTATAATTACCATCCGATACAGGAATCGTATTGACTCCTTTACTATATTCATTGTAGTCACTAGATGTGATCAGGTCCGAACGCGTGTCACTATGCGGCCCATCGAAAAGAGCAGCAGCAAAATCACGCGGCCATTCATAAAATTGATTGGCATATAATTTATAATCATTCGGAGTCTGCCACAAATTCGCATCTGCCAACTGAGCCTTAGGATCAAGATCCAGACAAGAAGGAAGAGTTATCACCACTGACAGCAGCAATATTGCTTTTATTATATTTATAATCTTCATATTCTAACTATTAAAAGGTTAAATCTAATCCTACGGTACAAGTACGATTGAAGGGAAAACGACCGTTTCCTGAAACTTTACGGGAAGCTTCCGGATCCCATCCGTCGTTAATTTTACTAACTTCCCACAAGTCATTGCCCGACACATAGACACGCATCCTGCTAATCACTCTTATCTTGTTCAGAAGCGAAGTCGGGAAGTTATATCCCAATGTCACACTTTTCAAGCGCAAATAATTACCATTTTCTACCGACCAGGACGAACACTGGTAGTTATAATCGTTTATAGAGTTTATATTCGTATATGTCGGATAACGCCCGCCTCTATTTTCAGGGCTCCATACATCCCCGACCGACTGTGTAGTCGAATTTAAATGAGCGGCTTTCATCGGGATACGGTAATTATCATTGCTACTGTCGCGGAAAATGGTACGTTTGGCAACTCCCTGAAAGACTGCGGAGAAGTCAAAGTTGTTCCATTCCAGCCCCAAATTGAATGAATAAGAGATTTTCGGGTCATCAGAACCCAGATACACATAATCCTTTTCATCTAGTACGCCATCCCCATTCACATCTTCATACATATTATCTCCCAAACGAATATCGCTCGGAATACCAATCCCGTTTCCGTTGTAGTATTGATATTTATATTTACGCAATTGTTCCTCTGTCTGAATCTTTCCGCAGTACTTCAATCCAAACACTGAATTTAGGGAATATCCTTGTTGCTTGTCTATAAATCCGGATTTGAAAACTGTTACTCCTCCGTAGTCTACCAATTTATTATCCGCGTATGTAAACGTACCGCCAATGTGGTAATTTACTTTCCCGATTTTGTCCGACCATGTCAAAGTGCCTTCATAACCTTTCGCTTCAAACTTACCGCTATTGGAAGCAGGTGCCTTGTCACCCAAAATGCCCGGATAAGTTACAGCAATCAACATATTATTGTTTTTCTTCATAAACAGTTCCACAGTACCTTGAAGGCGGCTATTAAATAGTTGGAAATCCACACCCAAGTTATAATTATGGATCCGTTCCCAACTACGCCCCGTAGTAGCAATTTCACCGTTACTCTTTACGTAAGATACTCTGCCGTCACCCAGATAAGCTCCGTTCACAGAATTGAAGTTATAAAGTTGTCTGCCATCATAACGAGATATCCCGGACTGATTACCTACCACACCATACGAAAGCCTGAGTTTCAGTTCGTTCAAGAATTTCACATTCTTCATAAAATTCTCTTCAGTAAGACGCCAACCACCGGAAAAGCCATAAAAGAAATCCCAACGGTTTTCCGGAAGGAACTTGGATGATCCGTCATAACGCAAGTTAGCTTCCAATAGATATTTCGACAAATAGTTATAATTGAAACGTCCGAAATAAGACATCATCGCTTCCTGCCATTTGTCAGGCGAAGAAGTTTTGGCAGAGTTCTTTAAAAAAATATCCCCCGAGCCGTTAAGTATTTCCAGCGAACTCTGTACGTCCTTTGCCGTCACAACTGTATAATCATATTCCTTCAGATTGTACTGGGCACCTAACATCGCACTCACCGTATGCTTTTCCGCAAATGTCTGATGAAAATTCAAATAACCGGAAACAGAATAGTAGTCCGTACGCGCAAATGATTTGGAATATTCGGTCGATGCCTGATTCGGATTATAGATCGCATTGGGTTTCGCTGTACTAAGCGTCCCGTCATAAGTGTACCAGGTAATACTATTTTTCACTGCATCGCGAGTAGCAGTAGAAGTATTATATCCCAGATTAACCACTGCGTCCAAATAAGAAGTGAGCTTATATTTCAGATTCTCACTGATATTGATACCGGAAACCTTCAAATTATTATCTCCACCTAATTCAGCATACCAGTTGGGAGTATAGTTTCCTCCCCAGTGATAAGGTTTACCATCCATTGTAGAAGACGGAAGTCCCGGCTGCGGATAACTGGAGGTCAGCACACTGCCAATCATAGTAGGAGAAACCTGGTCCTGACGATTATACGCAATCACGGATTCAATTGTAAAGTCATCGGTAAGTTTTACCGTGTTAGTCAGACGAAGATTGAAACGTTTATTGCTATTATTACCCCATTTCAATGTACTATCATCATACATATATCCCACTGACAAACGATACAGAGATTTATCATTTCCTCCTGAAACGCTTAGGTTATGTTGCGTGGAACCTGCATTTCCAAATAAAACATCCTGCCAGTTAGTATCCATGAATACATAGTCGTCTACATCCCCGAACGCCGTTATTGGATTGGGGTTAACGGACAAATCAATATATCCTCCTTTATAAGCTTTCGCCAACTTAGCATACTGGATCCACTGGTCATCAGCACCTTTACCATCATTCGTACGAGCTGCAATAATAGCATCACTCCATTGGTCAATACTCATCATCTTAGGTTGCAACCCTACAAACTTATGTGTATAAGAACCACTATATTCTATCTTTGCTTTCCCTTCTTTCGCCTGCTTTGTAGTTACCAGAACAACACCTCCGGCTGCTTTCGAACCATAAATAGCGGCAGAGGCATCTTTCAAAAAATTGATAGACTCGATATCTGCCGAGTTTAACAGACGAAGTTCATTCACACTCTCATACTCCACCCCATCAATGATAACCAACGGGTCAGTAGAATTGGCAGATACAGCACCACGCAGTTTCATACCCCAGCTTTCATCGCCCGGAGCACCGGAAGAACGGGTAATGATTACCCCCGGAACTTGTCCTTGCAAGGCTTGTACGGGACTGGACATTGATCCTTTGTTTGTCAGCATTTTATCAGATACTACCGTTACGGCACCGGTCAATGTTTCTTTCTTCTGCGAACCATATCCTACTACCACAACTTCGTCCAGCACTTCGCTGTCTTCCTGCAATTTTACATTAATCACCGTTTGCGCAGCTACATCTATAATCTGGTCCTTATATCCGATATAGCTGAATTTCAGTTTGGCTCCGGCAGGTACGTTAATCGCATAATTTCCATCAATATCCGTAATAGTTCCTTCCGTACCGCCTATCACACTTATATTCACGCCAATCAACGGCTCGCCCGTAGCATCAATCACTTGCCCCTTCACTTTCTTCTGAGCCTGTGCCACTACTTGACTGTCAGTTATATTCGTATCGGCCCACGCCTGTGAGACAGGACAAAGTCCCAGCATTAACCCTAACGCAAACATTGCTGCCTTGTCAGGTCGCGAATTAAAAATTAATCCTCTTCGTTTCATAAAATTAAATTTGAGGTTTAAAAATAGTATAAAATTCTTGTTTTCTAAAATTAGATGAGGCATCTAAATGTCTCTGGATAGATTCTAACTCTTTTTCCATAAGCACAAAGGATTATATATTATATAAATAAGATTAAATACATTTTCTGAAAAACTCACGCATTTCGCGACGACCTATAAATAGATGATTCTCTACTGTACGACGACTGAGTTGCAAGGCTTCCGCTATTTCAGTAGATGTCTTGTCTCCATAACGACTTAAGGTGTAGACTATCCGACGTTGTTCGGGGAAGATAGCAAGCCGACGTTGTTCAGCCGAAGCTAAGTCATCGGCAATTATTGCCTCTTCTGTCTCATTGGACGAAGTAACGGCAAAATCATACATATAACTGTCTATCTCCTGTTTCTTATAATAACGACGGATATAGTCGATCACAATATTGCGGGCAATGGTGAACAAGAAATATTTCACTGTGTCCGGACGGAGCATTTGCTTGTAGTCCAGCAGACGTACAAATACATCCTGGGTTAGATCCTCCGCTTCGTAGCGATGAGTGATACGATAAGTAATATAGGTAAGAATCACCTGGTAATATTCTTCATAAGAACGGGTGATAATGTCGTCGTAAGTGTTAGCTGTTGTCTCCATAATACTATCTTTTTCGGTTTTGATCACGATGCAAATATAGAGGTGATTTGGGATATAACAGCCAGAAAATAAAGCAGATCAATCTCAATGAATCTAGGTAGACTCATTTAAATATACAACTCTAATTATCAATATATTACGTTTATAAAGAAGAGAGTATCACTTTATAAAATGAGACTCAAATCACTCAAATCAACGTATCTTTGCTCCACTTACGCTCGTTTGCTCCCATCCTCTTCCCCTCTTCAATTTTATTATTTGATCGTTTCATTGTCACATCAAAGCTATTAATGAAGTACGAACATTAATAGATAAGTTCCGTTTCATTAAAGATAAACTTGCTTTGCACTTATTGCAAAGTTACGTTTGATTAAGGGTAAACTATAAATGAAAGCTTCAATTATATAATTGCAAGCTTTGTTTTTATAAACGCAAGTTTCATTTATAAAAACAAAGCTTGCGTTTATAGATTACTCCCTATAAAAAACAACTTTGCAATAGGACCAAAAGAAGTTTATATAGGGAGAAGAAGAACTTATCTATTAATAGATTACGAGGAAAAGACTAGTAAAAGGAAAATCCACTTGGTGAAGGGAGGTCCTTCACCCTCTAACCCCGATGAATAGGGCGGTGTGAAGGGTGAAAGGGATATGAGTATAAAATAGTTTTGAGTGATAATAAGTCGAAAAGTTACTCTTCTTTGGCTGTTCCACCTATACTACGAATATATTCATTCGGAGTGACTCCCGTACTCTTTTTGAATGAACGGAAAAAAGAAGCACGAGAACTGAAGCCGCAAAGTTCTGCCAGTGCAGTTAATGTATAGCGGGAATATTGACTATCCACCACCATTTTCTTGAATTGAGTGACGCGGTATTCGTTTATAAAGTCATAATAAGACTGATTGAGATACTGATTCAAAAGATACGATAATGAATGCGAAGAAGTATCCAAAGCAGAAGCCAGGTCGCCCATTTTCAAATCAGGATTAATATATGGCTTTTCTTTCTCCACATAAGCAACCAATTTCTTATGAAGCTCTTTACATTCTTCTTCAGTCAGCCTGTTAGTTTTATACTTTTCTTCGGTTGCAGCGATAGAAGACTCTTCAGAAATCACTTCCGCTTGTTCTATCGTTCGGTCTTTCTGCTGTGTCTTCTCTACGGATACGGAGATTGCCGATGCAGGAGAAGTAAGCAGGCGGCGCATACGATTCCACACATAATATCGTATAAAAGCAATAATACCTACAACTAATAAAACAGAAAGTGCCCATCCCCACCAAGGTATCATAGGACACACCGTCACTTGATAAACAGCTTCCGACTGTTCATTTCCCGGAAGGCGCACACGGAACGTATAAGTTCCGGAAGATAATCCATAATAGGAAACCTCATTCTGCGCAGCCAATAGTTTCCAGTCTTTATCCACTCCTTCCAACTGATATTCGTACAGTAAGGCAGAAGGCAGACCATAAGCAAAATCCGTAAAGCAGAAAGTCAGATTATTCTGATTATATTTTAAAGACGGGTTGGTAAAAGAAATGCCATTAGCCAATATATCCGTAAACACAATCGGACGGATTTTACCACGCACTTCATCCACGCGCTTCGGATCGACATAAATCAAACCTTTGGTGTTGCCGAACCATAATATTCCTTTTTCATCTTTATAAGCAGCCCCATTCGTAAAAGTGGGTCCCGGTACTCCATCATTGAAAGTGAAGGCATCATACTCTTCTCCTTCTTCCTTTATACGTAACAATCCATCATTGCAAGCCACCCACAACCAACCCTGATTATCTTCCACAATCGACATCAGCGAATTGTCAGGAAGCGTAGAAAAGACGGAACGGTTCCGAAAACGATCCATCGTTAAAGTAGAGGTAAACAGACTCCCCTTTTCACGAATAAAATAAAGGTTGTGTCCGGCATCTTCATAAATGGTGCGCACCTTATCCCTATGCACAAATCCTTCAGGGAACACATTAGATCGTAAACTTTGAGAAGCAGGATCATATATACACATACCGGTTTCCGTGGCAATCCATCCTTTACCGGTAGAGTCAAAACTAACTTCATAAACGTTACCTTCCGGCAATTGGGAATTGGCGCTGGTAAAGTGTTTGATCTGCTTTGCCTGTCTATTATAACAGAACAATCCCTGTGAAGTGCCTATCCAGAGATTTCCTTTTTCATCCGGTCGCACACAAAAGATATGTCCTTTCTGAAACAGCTCTGCATCTCCATCTCCTCCCTGGGCAAAATATTTTAGAGATAACGTCTCCGGATTCAACACCATCATGCCTCCGCCATACGTACCAATATAATATTCGCCTTCATAAAAACAGATTGTCAATATCAAATCCGAGGTCAAAACAGGTTTCACAAAACTCTTTACGACTCCGGTAGCTTCATTTATATAATACAAACCGTCACGTGAACCGATGACTTTTTCGTGTCCTCTGTTGACAAAAGAACGAATAGAAAGATTAGCAGAGTTAAACAGAGGAGGATAAGCATAAGTTTGGAAAAGACCATTCTGATAAAGTGAGTAATCCAAACCTGCCTGAAAGTGCCCCACCCAAACAGCACCTCTGTCATCCACCAATAGTGAATAAATGGAATTACTGCGAATACCTTCTTTATCACTCACATCGTGACAAAAACGACGTGTCACTTGTTGGGCTTTATGTGAAAGGAAATGAACGCCATTACCATCTGTTGCAATATATACAGTCTCCTTTCCATCACTGGATATGTCGGAAATGACATCACAGCCTAAAGATACTGTATGCGAAAAGCTCTTTTTGTTTATATCGAAACGAACGACTCCCTGACTCATTGTACCTAAATAAAGGGTTTCTCCAATACGAGTCAGGCAGCGGAAGTAATCGGCCTCGGGAACATTCTCCTGGAAATGCCAAGAATCAATCTTACCATCTTTCAATGAATAAGAGAACAAACCTTGCACTGTAGCCAGCCATAACGCACTTTTATCTTCATTCAGACAGAGATCCATAATTCGATTACAGGCAGCCAGCATATTCCGGTCGGTCAATACTTGGAGCAATTGCCCGTCCTTTTGAATGAACAATCCTTTCTCCGTACCGATATAGAGAATATCTCCATCCGGAAGTAAAGTATTTACAGCAAAATCTATCTTTTCGGGAACAATTCTCTCCAACTGGCCGTTCGCACGATTCAGACGCCAAAGTCCGATACCGTTTCCTACCCAAAGCTGATTGTCGGCTGTTTCCGTGATGCAGTTCACCCGTTTCTTTCTGCCGGAATCCACGCCTCGAAATTCATAATGGCGAACTTTCACACCATCAAAACGATCGAGACAATTATCTGTTCCTAGCCATACAAAACCTTCCGAGTCTTTATAAATGGCATTCACCAATAACCCGGACAGTCCATCGGACATGACTACATTACGAAATGTACAATTCTGGGCTTGCAGATTTACACCACAAACCAAGTATATGATTAAAAGAATCAGATATTTAATCGTGTTCTTCACTTACAACCGTTTCCTTTCATATTAAACATGTGACAAACATACATAAAAATCTCCAAAAGAGCACATTCCTTTTCCTAAAAAAGTCTCCCCTTCGTATTTGTTGTATATGACAAGCAAATACGAAGGGGAAAGATTATTTACTCAATGCTATGAAAGATTTTATTTGCGGCTGTTCAAATAATCATTTTTATCCGAACCTTTTTCAACCAATTCAATCATATAGCTATAAGTATATTTCTTGTCAAGCAAGCGATATTCATTGTGCGGATACATTCCCCAACTATTATCTCCGCCTAATCCGCGCTGCTTCAGGTCAACGTGCAAGAAGATATTTTTTTGCGGAACAATGTCGATAGTATGCTGTAATTTACGAGTCAGACCGGGGTCAAGATCTTCCGGTGAGAAATGCAATGCGGAAAATGAGATAGGTTGCAAGCCTGTAATTTTCACTCCCAGTCCTCCGCTATCCAATAAAGTCAGCCAACGAACATCTGTTTTATTTCCTGTTTCCTGCGGACGTATATACCAATAGAATTGATTTTCTACCTTATCCTCATATCGTCCGATGAAGGCCCCCGAATAACGGTCGATATAGTTTTCAAAAGGCCCTCTACCATAATAGGTCAAGTTTTCATAAGGTTGATGCAATTCCATACGCATACCAAAACGGGGAAGTTCGGGAAGTTTCGTTCCTGTCAGGTCGATACTGCCCGTCACAATGACAGTTCCGTTATCCCGTACCAAATATTCCATCGTATAAGGCACTTGAATATCGCTTAAGACCCAATCAACCCTTACGGATAACCCTTTTTCATTATTCTCCCCTATTGTCACTTTCTTCACATAGCGGTTGACATGGGCCGTCCGCCAGACACCTGCCAAAACGGGCATTTTATTCCCAAAATCATTATCTATCGGAGCACGCCAAAAGGCTGGTTCGGGATATTGCCTGATAGGTTGCTTGCCATTTATCATATAATCAAACAAGATTCCCTTTTTCAAATCAATCTTACCTGAAACGGCACCTGATTGAAAAGACAAAATATTGTCTTTTGTTTCATAAGACAGTTTTCCCGAACAAGGCGGAAGCGATGTGAAGAAACTACTTTTATTTAATTGCATTTGCTCTCTAGCTACTTCATAGCCAGCAGGTACTAAATCGGTAGCAACCCGGGTGTGCACATAGAGATTAAGGAAATACTCATTTCCGTCTTCTGGAATAACGGGGAGAGATAAACGTATCTCTTTTTCTTCATGAGGTTTTAAATCAACATTGAAATCCCCCGTAGATATTTTTTCTCCGTTTTTGTATATTTCCCACATGAAAGCATACTCATCCAGATTGGTAAAGTCATAACGGTTTTTAATAGAAATAATTCCTTTCCCCAAGTCTTTTGCGATAAACTGAATGTACTGATACACTTTCTTCACTTCATACGCTTGTGGTTTAGGAATACCATTGGCAGAAATCAAACCGTCAGTTCCCGTGTTTAGTTCCCCTTTCTTATCTTCCAGCCATTTATAACTACCCATCTTACCATTATACGTCCAATAAGTACGTCCGTCTCTTGGTTCGGTCTTTATCTTAAATCCCTGATCCATAAAATCCCAGATAAAACCGCCCTGCAAGTTAGGGCTGTCATAAATAATATCCCAAAGGTCTTTAAAATTGCCATTGCTGTTTCCTTGGGCGTGAGCATACTCACACATGATAAACGGTCGCTGTTTGCCGGACTTCCGATATTCTGTTATTTTCCACATATTGGGATACATCGGACAGACAATATCTGTATTCCAATCTTCCCAAGCCTGCTCGAACTGTACAAAACGACCGGGGTCATATTTCTTCAAACGTTTATACTCATCGTGGAACACGATTCCATTGCCACATTCGTTTCCTAATGACCATCCGATGATACATGGATGATTTTTATCCCTTTCGACCATTCGGGTGATACGGTCGACATGAGCAGCATACCATTCGGGACGATAAGCAGGATGCGGAATGGTATCTTTAAAATAAGGAACCGAACCCATTCCATGAGTTTCAATATTGGCCTCATCCACTACATAGATACCATATTGATCACACAATTGATAGAATAATGGATGATTGGGATAATGACTGGTACGAACAGCGTTCATGTTCAGTTGTTTAATCAGTCGCAAATCATTCATTATGATTTCGCGAGTCTGCGTATGTCCCAAGCTGTCGTTATGTTCGTGACGGTTAACACCTTTTATATAGGTGGGTACACCATTTACCAGTAGCCGTGTATTCTTAATCTCAATGCGACGGAATCCGACTTTATGAGCCACTACCGTCTGTTGCTTGTCGTCATTGGCTCGAAGTGTCAGAATACAGTCGTAAAGCGAAGGGTGTTCAGCGCTCCATTTCCGTACATTGCGCACAGTGCCTTCGAAAGTAAGTGTAGTACTTATATCTGAGATACAATATGCTTTCTGCGCAGATAAGACAGTCTTCCCCCCTGCGTCCTTCAATTCGAGTGTAAGTGTCCCTTTTTGTAGAGTTGCATTAGCATTGAACGAACGCAAGTCTACAGTAGCCCGAAATTGCCCGTGTCGGTAGGTATCGTCCAGTCCTGCATGCAAAAAGAAATCCCAAATGGTCGTTTGGGGATAAGCGGTCAGAAAAACATCGCGTTCGATACCGCTTAGACGCCAAAAATCCTGGTCTTCCATATAGCTGCCATCGTGCCAGCGATACACCTGTACAGCAAGTAAGTTCTCTCCTTTTTTTAAATAGTTTGTCACATTAAATTCTGCCGGAGTCTTGGATGCTTTAGTCATACCCACCTGCTGTCCGTTCACATAGATACGGGCGTAGCCGCTGATGGAACCGAAGTGCAACAACACTTCACGCCCCTGCCAGTTTTGAGGAACCGTAAATGTGCGCCGGTAAGTCCCCACAGGATTATCAACGTCGATATAAGGTGGATTGGGTGAAAACACATACTGAATGTTGCGAATTATCGGCTCACCGAATCCTTGGATTTCCCAGTTGGAAGGGACAGTAATTGTATCCCAATCATTGTCGGATAAATCTGTACAATAAAAATCTTTTATGCTTTCTGCGATAGAGGGAGCATAAACAAATTTCCACGTACCATTCAACGAGTATTGCCAAGACGATTTTTGTGGATTATCGTTCACAGCATCATCTGTCCGCTCATAAAGGCGAAAGTCAGCGTGTGGTTTCTCTTTGTTCCACTCATATTTGGTGGGATTTTCCCACTCGTTGTTTTGCGCCTTTGCCGTTTGAGATAAACCACCAAAAAGACAGGAAAGGAATAATAAGGTAGAAAATAATCTATTTATCATAAGATAAAGGGTTGTGAGGGTTTCCATTGAGTAACGTCAAGGAGTTAAGAAGCCTAACCTCTTAACTCCTTGAAATCAGTAAGAAAATCTCAAAAAGTTATTCTTCAGTATACAATAATGTTCCAAACCCCAAATCACCGGCTTCGGCAGTACCACGCTCGCCATATCCTTCGGGGCGTTCTTTTTCGGCAAAAGCTTGCGAATATGGAGCATTCATACCTTTCACCTTGGCATAATGGTTGTAAAGGAGTTCCCATCCCGGACGGGCACGCCCTTTACCGTCGGCCGACACCTTCTCGTGCCAACCGTATTTGGGGTGATAGTAAGGTTCGAAAGGCATTTCCACATCTTCGGCCGAAGTTAAGTTATACTTAGCCGTATATTCGCAGAGGTCAAGAATGATGTTGTCGTTGTAGGCAAAAAGGTCGATGCCCATGTTATAGGCTGTACGGCAGAAGTAAGCGTGCAAGCCTACGTTGAGAGTAGCGTGCCCCTGGTCGCGTCCCATCTCCTGGCTCTGTGCCAAATGTCTGCCTTTCACTTTTCCCGCAGGATCCTCGTGCATGCCTTTCACCGACCATTCGATACAGCCCATACCTTTTCCGTGATAGAAAAATTCCAAGGCTTGTTTAATCTTGGCATCGTCATCGTTCAGCACGCCGATAGAAAGAATCGTGAGCATGGCGGGCAGATCCCAACTCATCCAGCCCGAAATGGCTGAAGAATTAAAGTGGTTATCCAAAAAATCATCACAGATAGGATAGAAAGTTTTATCTATCCATTTCTTGAAGACTTCAAAATCTTCGG
>ERZ832317.4815-NODE-4815-length-12721-cov-13.743486_pt1 | contig 12721 bp, 10 predicted proteins | sample MGYA00519695_ERZ832317 | MGnify/ENA primary metagenome ERZ832317 (study PRJEB31850, sample SAMEA3708726) | human gut metagenome | biome: human gut; feature: human-associated habitat; material: faeces | place: China | collected 2014 ...
AACCTTCGGATTATTCCGGATCTCCTCCGGGGTACCCTCCGCAATGGGCTTTCCAAAATCCAGCACGTAGATGCGGTCGGAAATCTCCATAACCAGATCCATATGATGCTCAATCATAAAGACCGTCAGGTCAAACTGCCTGCGGATCTTATCAATGAACTCCGTCAGCTCCAGGGTCTCCTGTGGGTTCATACCAGCCGCCGGTTCGTCAAGAAGAAGCAGCTTCGGTCTGGTAGCAATTGCGCGTGCGATCTCCAGCTTTCTCTGAATACCATATGGAAGGGAGCCCGCAATCGCATCCTTATAGGGAAGAAGATTCACGCGGTCGAGATATTCCTGCGCTTTTTTCTTTGTCTCGCGATCTTTTCTTCGAGCATCTGGAAGCCCAAGAAATGCAGAAATGATTCCATAATCAGCAACACTATTGATACCGATTGCAACGTTTTCCTCAGCTGTCATCTTGGAGAACAGACGGATGTTCTGAAAGGTTCGGGCAATGCCTGCCTTGTTGACCTGCATGGTGTTCATGCCATGGGTGTCCTTGCCGTCCAGCAGGATGGTTCCCTTGGTGGGCTGATACACCTTGGTCAGCAGGTTAAAAACCGTGGTTTTTCCCGCGCCGTTGGGGCCGATGAGGGCCACGATCTCCCCCTCGTTGACCACCAGCTCCAGATCGTCCACAGCCACAACGCCGCCGAACTGCATGGTGATGTGATCCAGTCTCAAAAGCTGCTCACTCATGGCTGTACCGCCTCCTTCGTTGCTTTTTTCTGCCGCTTTTTCAGGAGATCCGGCAACTCTTTATCTCCCATGATGCCCTTCCGGAAGAACAGCACCACCACCATGATGATGACGGAAAACACCACCATGCGGAAGCCAGTCCGCAGGAACGGCACCTTGAAGCTGCCGATGTAGGTCTCGGTATCCAGAAACCGCAGCCACCACTCGCTGGCCGCCACGTACAAAAACGCCGCAATGCAGCTTCCGGAAATGGAGCCGATGCCGCCGATGACCACGATCAGCAAGATCTCGTAGGTCATGGCCGTGGTGAACACCTTGGCCTGCGCCTGATTGGCGAACATGGCGAACAGGCCGCCGCCCACTCCGGCGAAAAACGAGCTGATGCAGAAGGCCAGCCGCTTGTGGCGGGCCAGATTGATGCCCATGGCCTCTGCCGCCACCTCATCGTCCCGGATAGCCTTGAAAGCCCGGCCGTAGGTGGAGTTGATCAGCAGCACGATCACCGCCACGCACACCCCCGCCAGCAGAAACGGTACGAAGGTGGACAGCCGCAGAATCACCTTGCCGTCGGCATTCTGGATATTGAAGCTGGAGAAGGTGGGGAAGCTCTTCAAGGCGTTGGCGCCGTTGGTCACAGGGCCGAGGGGGTCCCACTGGAAAATGGCCCGGATGATCTCCGCGAAGCCCAGAGTGGCAATGGCCAGATAGTCGGATTTCAGACGCAGCACCGGCAGGCCGATGAGCCACGCCACCGCTGCCGCCGCGCAGCCGCCCAGAAACAGGGCCAGCAGAACGCCCAGCACCAGCCCCACAGCCCCGCCGCCGAACAGCTCCGGCAGGGAGAAATTCACGGCGGAGCCGTTATAGAGATAGTACACCGCTTCCCGGTCCGCCGTGGGAATGGTGAGAATGGCGTAGGTGTAAGCGCCCAGCAGCATGAAGCCCGCCTGCCCCAGAGAAAACAGGCCGGTGAAGCCGTTGAGCAGGTTCATGGACACCGCCACCAGCGCATATACCGCGCCCTTTTTCAGAACGGTGAACAGCATCCCCGTGGGCTTCATGGTGTTTTCCAGCAGGATGACCAGCGCCAACAGTGCCAGCGCGCAGAGCAGGGCGATCACCGTGCCCCGTTTGCTTTTCTTTTCGTTCAGCACAGTCGATCCCCCCTTACACTTTGTCCGTGACCTTTTCGCCGAACAGACCCGTGGGCTTCACGCAAAGCACCACGATCAGGATGGCGAAGGTAAAGGCGTCGGAAAAGACGCTCCAATCGGAGCCCTTGATGACGCTCTCGCAGATACCGATGAGAAACGCCCCCACCACAGCGCCGGGAATGGAGCCGATACCGCCGAATACCGCCGCTACGAAGGCCCGCAGTCCCGGCAGGGAGCCGGACAGGGGGACGATGGACTGGTAGTTGGTGAAGTACAGCAGGGAGCCGATGGCCGCCAGCAGAGAGCCGATGATGAAGGTCACGGAGATCACGCTGTTGATCCGGATGCCCATGAGCTGCGCGGTTTCAAAATCCCGGGACACGGCCCGCATGGCCATGCCGATCCGGGTGTGGTTGATGAGCTGGGTCAGGGCCGCCACCAGAAGCACCACCAGCACCGGCGTGACCACCGTCACATACTTGGTGGATACCCCCGCAATGGTCAGCTGGTTGGACAGACCGGGCAGGGCGGGGTACATCTGGGGCAGGCCGCCGGTGACATAGGTCGCCAGATTTTGCAGCAGATAGCTGACGCCGATGGCGGAGATCATCACCGACATCCGGGGGGCTGTCCGCAGAGGCTTGTAGGCCGCCCGCTCGATGATGAAGCCCAGCAGCACCGCCAGAATGATCATCAGGGGAATGGCCGCGGCCAGCGGCAGGCTGGCGCTGAGGTAGACCATCATCAGACCGGCTACCATGAATACATCGCCGTGAGCGAAGTTGATCAGCCGCAGGATGCCGTAGACCATGGTGTAGCCGATGGCGATGAGGGCGTACTGCCCGCCCAGCGATATGCCGGAGAGCAGAATGGAGATGCCGTATTGCACGGGGAACCCTCCCTTTTCTTTCAAGTTTTACGCGGAAGGCACACGGCGGAGCCGTCTTGAAAAAAGCCGCGGAGCGGCTGCTTTCGGGGCGGTCCCGGCCTTGGGGCACTTTTACGCGAACCGTCTGTAAACGGTAAGACCGCCTGACGGGGGAGTCCCCGCCAGGCAGGTCGGCAGGATCGGATCAACCGGCTTTCTGCATCGTTTCCAGAGCCCAGGCGTTGTTGGCGGTGTCAGCCACCTTGATGTAGGCAGTGTCGCGGATAGCGTCGCCGATGTCGTCAAAGGCGATGTCGCCGGTGACGCCGGTGTAGGTCACACCGGGCAGCGCGGCCTTTACAGCGGCGGGATCGGTGGAGCCGGCGGCCTTCAGAGCCTCCAGCGCCACATAGTAGGCATCATAGCCCATGGCAGTGACGGCTGCGATGGTGTCATTGCCGCCGTTGTTGGTCATGGCGGTGGCGTCCTCGTTCAGTCAGGCCTTGATGCCCTCGTCGAATTCGGGAGAGCCGCCCTCCTGATAGAACGTAGAAACATACAGCTGCACATCGGAACCGGCAGCCGCCTCCAGCACCTTGTTGCTGTCCAGCGTATCGGAGCCGAGGATGGGGATCTCCAGCCCCATGGACGCGGCCAGCTTGATAATCTGTGTCGCATAGGCAATGGACACCGGGCAGAAAATGACCTCAGCCCCCTGATCCTTTGCCTTGGCAAGATACGTGCTGAAATCGGAGGTGTTGGTGGGGAAGGAGTCGGTGATGACCTCGCCGTCAAAGGCGTCGGTGAAGTACTTGATCAGGCCCTGATCGTACTCGTTGCCCAACTCGCCCAGGCAATAGGCCTTCTTGGCGGAGAACTTTTCCTGCGCGAAGTTGGCCAGAACGGTGCCCTGGAAGGGGTCCAGGAAGCAGATGCGGAAATAGTAGTCATTGCCCGCAGTGACGCCGGGGTTGGTGCAGGTCACGCCGATGGCGGCCAAACCCGCTTCACCGAAGATGGGGCCGCCGGCCATGGCGCAGCTGGAGCCGTAAGTACCCAGCACCAGAGAAACGTCCTTGCTCACCAGCTCAGAAGCGGCGGTAGGAGCCTTGGCGGAATCGGAGCCGTTATCGGCATAGACCAGCTCTACCTTGTAGGTCTCGCCGCCGATGTCCACGGTGGGGGTCATGTGGTTGGCGTACTGCATACCCAGCATCTCCTGCTTGCCGCCGGCGCCGGAGTCGCCGGTAGCAGGCTCAAATACGCCGATCTTTACGACTTTTTCGCCGGAAGCGGCGTCAGAACTGCTCTGGCTGTCGCTGCTGGCATCGCTGGAGCTGTCAGCGCCGCAGGCCGCCAGACTCATGGACATAGCCAGCGCCAGCATGATGGAAACAAACTTCTTCATTCAATTCATCCTCCTTGCGAGATCCGGACTGCTCAAAGCGTCCGCCTCTTGTAGATGGATGTTTTTTATGCAGATACAATACCGCCCGCAAGAGAAAATCCGCACAAAATTTTTCCTGCGGTTTTCGCAGGCTTTTCACCAAATGACCATGAGGCGTAATCAAATGTGTTTGATACACGGACAAATTGGCTGATTTCAGAAAATACAGCTTTTTTCGCTGTCCGTCAGAAACGGACAGTGCCTCTGGTAATTTTGACTAAAAAAATTTGAGTTTCTTGGACGAAACGTAAAAGCAAAGGGCGGCCAGCACTTTGCGGACAGTGTTTCTGACCATGAAAAAGGGGCGGCAGATGCCGCCCCTTGCGTTTGAGATCTTTTGCGTGTCTGAAACCCCGCGATATGGAAACGGTAAGTGCCCTTGCATCTGCCGCCTGCGAAGCAGACGATTCATTTATACCGTGATTGTCAAAGCCTTGATATAAGAAACTGGTAGGTTATCCGAAAAAGATAACCCACCTGTTTCTAGCTTTCATTATTTTTTAGAAAGCGTAGTATTCATCCATATGTCTCTGGTGGTGCGCACGCAAGTATTGCAATCTGCACTCTGAACTGCAGCAGACAAACCGGCTCTAATTCTCTCGAACCTTTAGCAGGCCATTTGCTGCTCAAATTTGAATCGTTAAATCTCCTTGAAATGTATAATGAGCATTAGATTTGCCAGCAGCACATAGTGCGGCAATCTGTGTATTCATGTCCTCATTATAATTTTTTTCATCCACGCTGACTACTAAAATTTGAGGCTTCAGAATTTTTTGAACATACTCCGAAAAATAGCGAGAGTTAATGCCATGGTGAGATAATTTTTGGAGGTGGGGGGTTATAATATGTCCACACAATGCTGCGCGGAGAGTCTCATCTGTACTGTCTCCTGCAAACAGGGCTAAATCTTCTTCATTTCTTTTAAGTAGCCAAATGCTACTGTCTTCATTACAAGTTTGCTTATGAATATCTAACGCCCATTTCATTGATTCTTCAGTCAGATTTTGATCACACAGTGCCATTGCATATACTACGGAACGCATGGTACTGTTTTTCAGCGGATACAGGCATTCCAGCATATAATCCCCAAAGCGAAACATCCTCTCAGCACATTCTATTGATGGAAGCAGCTTTGCGCCAGAGCGTTCCAAATACTGGAAAAATTTGTGGTATTCTCGATAGTATTCCTGAGTCCCAAACACCGGATACACACAATCAGCAAATTGAAGATCTCCACAAGGAGCAACTGCCTCTCGTACAGCAATTTTATCCACTAAGTGGACAAAGCCGCCAAAATGATCCTGATGCAAATGCGTCAGAATTAGCAAGTCAATAGTATTAATGCCACGTCCAGTCAAAAATTCTAAAAGCGGACGTCTCCCTTTATAAAATTTCCCGCCACCATCAATCACTACACAGCGAGAACCATCTGGCGTATCCAAAAGCAGTATTGTACAGTCTGCACGCCCAACATCAAGAATATGAAGTTCACTCATATGTTCAGCATCACCTTATCACCTTCGCAATATGCATTATGATTTCGGTAGCGCACTTCCAAAAGCTTGCCATCTGCACAGTTTGTCAGTATCATGCGCACCTCCATGCCTTGACATTCAAATCTTCAGATTTCTTTTCTTGCGGGTATTCTACCAGAGCATTCTTAGAAAGGCAACGCTTTTTCCTTTTCAATCGCTGTTGCTCAGGCGCCAACATGGAAAAAATCTGCCTCCGGCAAGCCAGCACTGTTCATGACGCAGACATGTGAATTCACGTAAAGAAAGCACGCAAAAAATTCAAAAAGTACGCAAAAATGTGCGTGCAAGCGTTTGACACAAGAAAATTGTATAAAAATTGTTAGAATCATGAATTGACGCTCTAAATGAAGGAGGACTATTATAAAAACATACAGTTGCAATACGCAACTTACTCCGATATCCGATGAATGTACTCTTATCGGAGTAAAACAACCAGACATACTGCAAAGGAGGATGTTTAATGAAAAGGTTCCCCGCAAAGGTCGTGTCACTGGTTTTAGCTTTAGCAATGTCACTGTCCCTGTTGACCGTAAGCACCGTCGCCGAAGAAAATGGATGGTGGACTGAGGAAATATGGGACGCAGAGACGTTGATATCTTTGGGGGCCAAGCCGCCCCTGTTCAACAAAAAAACAGGCTACTATGAAATTGAAACGCCAGAACAATTACTGTATTTGTCTGGCAATTGGAAATCTACTGATACCAATGGTGATGGTCAACCGGATGCCCCGCGTAATGGACATTACGTATTGACAGCAGATTTAGACATGGGGCCACTGATGAAGAAAATCGGAAAAACGATCACAGAGGCATCCGGTAAAGAAACAGATGGCTATATGTTGCCGCTCTCTGCCAATAAGAAGGAAAATGCGGACAAGACAGACGGTTGGTTTATGGGTACGATCGATGGCCAGTATCATACGATCTCTAATCTTCGCATCTGCCGTCAAAACGGCAAATATACTGGCCTGGTAGGATATCTGGGCAACGAAACTCTTACCACACCGACGATTCGGAACTTGGGCCTGATTAACCTGAAGATGGAAGGCAAAAAGTCCTGCGGTGCTTTTGCAGGCGTTTGCTTTGGCACTGTGGAGAATTGCTTTGCCACTGGTACCATCAAGGCAAAGGAAGCTGTCGGTGGCTTAGTTGGAAAGTGCGAGGGTGAGCTGCGCAACTGTGTATCCTACATGAAGGTAAAGGGCAAGTCGTTAGTAGGTGGTTTAGTTGGAAACATATTAGGTGGTGCAGTAGAAAATTGCTATGTTGGAGGCTCTGTCACGGTGAGTGGAGGCAAAGCCTCTGCCGGCGGTGTTGCCGGTACATTCGCAGTAGCCACTTATCTCAGAAACGTGGCTTCCGTCATTCGTGAGGTCAGTGGAGATGCGGGCGCATCTGATATTGATCGACTGGTTGGCACACTGGAGAGTGAGAGCGGCATCAACATCACCAACAACTATATCTGGGAGGGTGCAATCCTGAATGGCAATGCACCCGTAGAGCATCCTAACCGCTCCATTGCTCAGGCGGTCTCTACTGAGACTTTGATGAGTAGGTCTCTGTACGAAAAAAATCTGGGCTGGGAGTTTAATAAGATTTGGAGCTGGGTTGGTACTTCTGCTCAAGGATATCCTATGTTGACAGGTTTTGTGAAGGCGGGGAAGGCGCCAGATCTGCTTGAAGAAATTCTGACAGATTTGACGATAAAGCAGCCTGTGCTACTGATCGATGACCCTGTAGTGAACTGGGTTGCTAAGGGAGAACAGGCTACAATCCATGCTCGGCTGTCACTTCCCGAAGGCACAAAGGTCGACAGTATAAAAGTCTTTTACGGTGAAAATAGTGACGGAAAAACTTTTAAAGACTTTGTCGAGATGACTGTTAACAAGGATAGCTATCAGGCTGTCTTACCACTGAAAAATCCCGGCAGCTACCATTACTTTGTGTCTGCTAATGTGGACGGACAGATAATCACTGTTCCTGCCGATATTTCTGCATCTTTACCGCTGCAACTTGATGACGGTGTTGTGGACGCAACTCCAAGAGAGGTCCTTTGCCAGTTGGGTGAAACATACCAGGAAGTAGGCTTTAACTGGATCACGGATCCCGCAGTGAAGGATTCAAAGGTTTGGTACAGAGGCAAGGGAGACAGTACTTGGAACGTTACTGATGGAGAGAGTGTGCGCCATTATCTAACTGAAGGCTGGGAAGAAATCCAGAGTCATTGGGCAACGATAACTGGTTTGGCTGCGGAAACCACCTACGAGTATGCGGTCGGCGGCATTTATGATGGTAAAGAGGTTCGAGGGGACATCCATACATTCACTACACTCCCTGCCTCAGGCGCATTTACTTTCATGCAGTACGGTGACCTCCAAGCAAAGAAACCAGAAGGCTATGATCCCTTCCTGAATACCATGGAACAGTTTGTGAATACGCTACCGGTACAACCAGATTTCCTGCTGAATACCGGCGACATTGTGGATGCTGGATATAAGAGTACACAATGGGCAAGCTTCTTCGACGTTGCTGAAACTTATATGGCTGACCGGCTAAATATTTTGCTGCCCGGCAACCATGAAAATACCGGTGATCTGCTCTACAAACAGTATGGCGCGCGAACGAGCCTGCCAAATGAACTGGAATACGGTCCGCTTGAGGGAACCGGTTGGTGTGTTGTTGGCGATGCATGCTTTGTCTTTGTCAACGCAGATCCGTACTCCGGTCAGGTAGGGGCAGATGTTGAAGCAGACCGAGCAAGATTCTTTACCGAGCAAACCGCGTGGGCTAAGACTGTTTATGAGAAAGCAGACAAAACCTGGCGGATTATGGCATCTCATGTGGGTACATATATTGTAAATTTCAACGATCCATCTGACTATCCCTATATCCCCGAGATGTGCGATGAACTGCAAGTGGATCTGTATTTGAACGGTCATGACCACGAGTATATCCGTACCACAACCAAGGATAACGTAATCTGCCCCATAGGCAGCGGCACAACCTATATGACCTGTTCTTCTTTGGGTGAAAAGCTGGACGCGTTTGAGCCGGGAACAGCCGGCGGTAAGTATGCGGTGGTTCATAAAGACGGCGCTGACAATTCTCAGCAGATTTTCAGCATGGTAACAGTGGATGGAAACGGCATCCACGCTACTGCATATCAACGTGGTGTCGAAGAAGATTGGTCCAAGTTTGATATTATTGATCATTATGATATCACTACTAGTCTGACCAAGGGTAGTCAGGCACCCACCGAAGTCACGGAGCCTGCTGGCCCTGAAATAACCGTGTTGCCCACTTATACTGTTCAGCCCGGCGACTGCTTATATCGCATTGCAAAGATGCTCTATGGCAACGGTGAAAAATGGAACGATCTGTATGAAGCGAATCGGAATATCATCAGTGACCCTGCATGTATCTACATAGGCCAAGTGCTGAGAATTCCAGCAAAATAAATTTCAAAGTGCACCCATTATAAATAACATTTAGTGAACCTCACCACCCAAGCGTAAACGCTATCAAACCACCGCAGATAGGACTAACAAAGTAAGTCCTATCTGCGGTGGTCGCATTGTCTTGACAAAGGCAACCCCCGGCTATGCCGGGGGAGAAAAAGAGCTTATAGCGAGGGGCGGAGTAGACAAGAAAAAGTCTCCAAGTTAGAGTGAATGAAAGGTTTGCCGACCAAATTCACAAAAACAAGGAGACTGATTCATGAAAAATCCAGATATCAGTAGTTTAGAACATACCAGTTGGCGGTGTCAATACCATGTAGTATTTGCGCCTAAGTATAGAAGGATGGAAATCTATCGGGAAATTCGAGCGGACATAGGTGTAATCATAAGAAAATTATGCCAACAAAAGGGAGTAGAGATTATAGAAGCAAATGCGTGTCCGGATCATATCCATATGCTAATCAGTATCCCTCCAAAGTATAGCGTATCGCAGATCATGGGGTATCTAAAGGGAAAAAGCAGCCTGATGATATTCGACCGACACGCAAATCTCAAGTACAAGTATGGAAACAGACATTTCTGGGCCAGAGGGTATTTCGTAGATACAGTAGGGCGAAACAAAAAAGCAATTAAAGCTTACATCCAAAATCAACTGCAAGAGGACCAAATAGCCGACCAGATAAGCATCAAGGAATTCGTAGACCCGTTTACGGGTAGCAAGAATACCAAGGCATAACAAAAACCCCTTAAGGGGTAGCCCGAGAAAGCAATGCGATCGGCAAATCTTTTCGGGCCCCTTAAGGGGCTTTGTCCGCATAAAGCCCTTATAGGGCTTACTCAAGCCTCCGGCTTAGCCGGTGGTTTTGATTTTAGGATGAAATGCTACAATGGTCGGAAAAATATAAAAGAGCTTGACGCACCTCGATAAAAAGAAAAGCGGAGCCAGGTTTTCCCTAGCTCCGCCTGATTATGTGGCTTTCAAAAATATTACAGAATTCTTGCAATCTCAAGCGCTTCGCCGATGGCTGCGATGACACCCCCGTTCGTTTTTAGGGCAGGTAGTACAAATACTAGATAGCTCAGCAACATCCAACATCTGCATAGTTGCAATCCGGGGTGTGGTATCCTTTATCCCAGCGTTGTCCAGAAATCGCGCACCTTGTTGATATTATAGTAAATGTCTTCAGTGCTCACATGGCTCAGGTTCCAGTCCTCCAGAGGCACTGAGCCCTCTGCCGGTTCAATATCATCGCGGATAGGCCAACCGCCCAGGGTGTTGAATGGATCATTGCCGCTGGTATCACCATCCGTACCGCCCATCATAAAGCGGATTAGGAGCTTTGCTGCATTGGGATGCTGGCAGTTGTTGACAACATATAGGCTGTTGATTTGCGGAATACCAACAGTAGGTTCCAGATTGATAGGAACCAAGCACCAATTATTATCTTTATTTTTGCGGAGCTTTGTGGAAGAAGCAAAGCCAATGGGCGGAGTGGACTGTCCACGAGTACCAACGCCTTCGGCAACATCATCGGAAGAAGACGTAAAAATCGGCTCGTTCTCGTACAGACGCTTCAAAAATTCATAACCGGCATTCTCACAGCCCTCAGAAAGGACTAGGTCCTCGCCAGTTAAATCCTTATATGCATCCTCCAGCATGGCAGGAGTATCCCCCACACAGAAACCTGTTGCCCAAGATGCCCAAGCAAGGTCATTCAAAATGTTTTGCATCATTACGCGGCCTTTCCACTCGGGCTGTGTGACTTCCCAAATGTTGGTGACAGGGGGCTTATCAGGATATGCATCGCCATTGTAAAACAACTGTGTCATCTCAATATAGAGAGGCGTGCTGGTCTGCTTGTAAATATCGTCTACATGGGACAGAATATCTTCCGGCCGATAGTTATAGAAAATGTTCGACTCTACGTATTCAGCGTAGATAGATCCGTCTTGATCTTTATAGTGAACCACATCCGCCACATACCGACCGGCCTCATACTCGCGAGTTACCTTTTCCAGAAGTTCGCTACCGCTGATATCGAAAGCGGTGCAGACAACACCGGGATACTTAGCGTTAAAGGCGTTAGCCACCTTGCCGCAGCGAGAAGAAATAGAATACAGTGTAACACTGCCTTCCTGCTTGGCCAACTCATACAGTTCCTCTTCTGTTTCATCGGTATTAAAGATACCAGAGGACTTTTCCCACTCCGTCAGCTCCGCCTCAGCGCCTTCCGTCTGGGGTGCATCTTTCTGCTCAGTGGAAGATTCTTTTGAGCCACCGCATGCGGTCGTCAGCAGAAGCATTGCTGCCATCAAGCCGCAAATTGAACGTTTTTTCATTGTCGTCATGCAAGAGACCCTCCTTTTATATTAATGCATCTGGTTGGGTGGCACACCCTATGCATTATTTATAACGCATATAGGAACTAAATTCTATTGATAAACAGAACAAAGAACAAAGTTTCATTTTGCACATTATTCCGAAATTGAAGCTGATAGTTGATTTTTGTTCCGTCACAATGTACAACTATACCAGAAGCAGAAGAATGGGGGCACATCCATGGAAAAAAATCCGTATGAAATCATTCGCACTAATTATCCTAGTTATTCCAAAGTCTTTCGTGTGATTGCAGACTATATTCTGAATCATTCGGACGAAGTGCTGAAAACGAATATCCATAAACTGGGCCGAGATCTCGATATTGCGGAATCCAGTATCGTTCGGTTCTGTAAGGCTCTTGGATATTCAGGCTTCAGCGAGTTAAAAATCATGTTGGCAAAATATGGCCGTCAAAGCTCTAAAATTATTTTTGAGAATTTGAAGGACGGCTCTCCGGAGGCGACTTCTCGAGATGTTTTTTCGCTTAGCATTGAAACCCTTCAAATTGCAGCAGAACAACTTGATTTTAGTACTATTAAAGAAACCGCGGATCTATTGAGCAAGGCGGAACGCGTCGTAATCTGTGGCGTTGGTGCTTCTGCAAGTGTGGCGGAAAGCTTTGCCGCACATCTTCTACGGATTGGTATTACAGCGGAGGCTGCAACAGACAGTGAGTTGATGCAGCTGATTGCTCGGGCCGCGAATGAACGCACGCTATTTATCGCTATTACAAAAAGCGGGCGAAACATTCCGCTGGTCCATGCGTTTGAAATTGCTAAGTCCCACGGAGCTATGACTGCCTGTATGACGGGTTTTGAATATACACCTATCAAGAAATACTGCGATGTACAGATTGTTCATTACTGTCCTACAACAATATTGATGTCCGCCCGCATTGTTCAAAACACCATCATCGACTGCATCTGCATCAACGCAACCATTCAGCGACAAGACGAGATTGAAAAGATATGGGATGAGAATCGAAAAGTTATTGAGTGCCTTCGCATATAGAAAAAGTAACCATAAAGGAGGAACTGTGTCTATGGAACAAAAAAACAGTCGACAGATAAAATTCAAACGCCTGAAGAATCAGGTCAAGGCAGTCGTAACCAACCCCTATAACGTGATCGTGCTGGTTG
>ERZ832317.4822-NODE-4822-length-12713-cov-24.566203_pt1 | contig 12713 bp, 10 predicted proteins | sample MGYA00519695_ERZ832317 | MGnify/ENA primary metagenome ERZ832317 (study PRJEB31850, sample SAMEA3708726) | human gut metagenome | biome: human gut; feature: human-associated habitat; material: faeces | place: China | collected 2014 ...
CCATCGTCATCCGCGAGGGCGACCAGCTGATCGAGGCCAAGCTCACCAGCGGCAACGCCGAAGTGATGATTGCGGCCCGCGAAGGCAAGGCCATCCGCTTCAACGAGTCGACGGTGCGCCCGATCGGGCGTGTCGGCGCCGGTGTGCGCGGCATCTCGATCGAGGAGTCCGACGAGGTGATCGGCATGATCTGTGTGGAACCCGATTCGACGCAGGACGTACTGGTGCTGAGCGAAAACGGTTACGGCAAGCGTACCGACCTCGACGAGTACCGCATCACCAACCGCGGCGGTAAGGGTGTGAAGACGATCAACGTGACGGAGAAAACCGGCAAACTTATCTCCATACAGGCCGTTACGGACGACAACGACCTGATGATTATCAACCGTTCGGGACTTACCATACGTACGGCCGTGTCGCAGATCCGCCTGGCGGGTCGTGCTACGCAGGGCGTGCGTATCATCAACCTGCGTGACGGCGATGCCATTGCCTCGGTGATGGCCGTGCCTGCTGCCGGCGATGAAGAAGAAGTACAGTCCGCAGAGGCTACCGGTGCCGGGGACGCAACACCCGATGCAGGACAGCCGGCGGAGGAATAGATGAAATGAATTTGAAAAACTTTAAATTAAATTTGTTATGAAGAAAACATTTTTGACGGCTTTCGCTGCCCTGCTCATGGCAATCCCCGCTGTTCAGGCGCAGAAAGTCAACAAGAGCGGGCTCCTCTCCAAGATCGAGAAGAGCGACGCCGACATCGCCGACGCGAAGAAGAACGCGAAGGCCTCCACGTGGATCAACCGTGGCAAAGCATTGTACGAGGCTGCCGTGGAACCGACCAAGAGCCTCTTCGTCAACATGGACGCCGCGATGCTGAAGCTGGCCGTGGGCGAACCTTCGGCCACCAAGCAGGTGACGCTTCTCAACGTTCCCTACGAAGCGTGGGAATACCCCTATTTCATCGCCTATATCAAGGACGGCAAGGTAGTTACCTGGACGCAGACCGACTGGGTGCTGAAAGAGGCCCCTGCCATGGCCATCGAGGCTTACAACAAGGCTTACGAGATCGACCCCAAGAGCGCTGCGAAGGCGAAGGACGGGTTGCAGCAGATCAGCGATTTCTGTTCGCAGGTCGGTAATACGGGCATCGACACGGGCGAGTACGTTGCAGCCGCCGACGCCTATGCCACGGCTTTCCAGGCGCAGTCGAGCCCCGCTTACGGCGCAGCCGCAGACCCCGCGCTGCTTTACTATGCCGGTTACCTGCGCACGGTGGACGGTTCGGCGCACCCCTCGTCGTTCGGACAGGGTGCCGAGTACCTCAAGAAAGCGATCGACCTGGGGTATACCGACGAGGAGGGTAACATCTACTACTACCTCTTCCACTGCTACTACGGCCTGAAGAACGTCAGCCAGGACAATGTCATGCTGGCCAAGGACGCCCTGATCACGGGTATCGGCAAATTCCCGAAGAACGAGCGTATCCTCGACGGCCTGATGCAGCTCTACACCTCCGAAGAGGGCGTGGGCGACCCTGCCGACCTGGTAACGCTGATCGACTCGGCCATTGCCGACAACCCCGAGAACGTAGACCTCTGGTTCGGCCGCGGCCGTATCTTCTATGCGCTGAAAAACTACGACGAGAGCATCGCATCGTTCAAGAAGGTCGTGGAGCTGAAGCCCGACCTGTTCGAAGGCAATTATTACCTGGGCGTGTTCTACACGATCAAGGCCGACGAGATGAACAAGGTGATGAACGAGAAGCAGTACAGCAGCCAGACTGCCTACGATACCGACCTGAAGGAGGTGAATGCGGTCTATATGGAGGCGGTGCCCTGGTTCGAAAAGGCATACGAGCTGAAAAAGGACGACGTCAATACGCTCGACTTCCTCAAGTCGATCTGCTTCCGCCTGCGCGATGAGGAGGGCATGATGGACAAGTACAACAAGTACAACACCCTGCTCAAAGAAGCCAAAGGCGAAGAATAATCCCCTGCGGGAGCGGCGCTGCCGCCCTGCGCTTACAGGAATCCCGGCTCCGAAACGCGGAGCCGGGATTTTTCATGCGCCGATGCGCCTGTCGTGATGTCCGTGCCGTCGTGTTTGTAGGGTAATATCCGTGCAAGACGTCCGTGCAAATCCTGTGCGGCATCCGTGCGAAATGCCTGTGCTGTTGTGCCGATCTCCGGGCATTCTGCCTGTGGCGCGACCCGCGCTTCAAGGTTTCCGGATGTCGAAGCCCAACTGCCGGAGCATCCCTTCGTGGTCGAGGCAAAAGCGTTTCATCAGCAGGTAATGCGGCGTCTGCTCCAGTTCGGTGAGTTGCAGTCCGTTGTCCGCGATCTCGTAGATGTCGGCGCCGGGGTAGGCCATGACGATAGGCGAGTGGGTGCTGACGATGAACTGCGATCCGCTTTCCACGAGTTGTTTTATCCGGCACAGCATATACATCTGCCGCGACGGCGAGAGGGCGGCCTCGGGCTCGTCGAAGATATAGAGCCCGTTCCCGCGGAGCCTGTGTTCGAGCAGGCTCAGGAAGCTTTCGCCGTGCGATTGCCTGTGGAGCGACTTGTCGCCGTAATAGCGGTGTATGCCGTCGGCTATCTGGTCGATTTCGGTGGCGACGTTGTAGAAACTTTCGGCACGCAGGAAATAGCCGTCGCGCGGCTGCAACCCGCGTCCGAGCACGAGGTTCCCGTATAGCGGGGAATGAGTCTCGCGCGTTGCGAACCGAAAGTTCTTCGACCCGCCCTCGGCATTGAATCCCGCTTTTACGGCGATGGCTTCCAGCAGCGTCGATTTGCCCATGCCGTTCTCGCCCACGATGAACGTCACCGGGCGGCGGAACCGCAACCCGCTGAACCCCGCCAGCGCGGGCACCGTATAGGGGTATTCGTGCGGCAAATCTCCGGCCTCTTTCAGTCGGATATATTTGATATAGAGTGCGTTTTCGGATAAGATCATGGCGGGTTTTTGGGGGGTTCCGTTCCGCTAATTTAGTGATTATCCCCGGATATGCGGCCTGTTATCGCAGGAAACCTTCCTGATTCCGGACGTTGCCTCTCCCGGGCCGTTCCGGCCTCTCCCTGCCCGGGGATTCACCGCCCCTTCCTTATGCGCCGGCTTTGCGGTAGATTGTCCGCAGGCTGTGCGTCATGAAGTATTGCAGCACGCCGCGCAGGAACATGTACAGCGTGAAGGCGAGCCACAGGGCGTTGTTGCCTATGAGCGTATGCCCGATATAGAAGATGCCGAAATAGGCTGCCGTAGCCCAAAACATCGAGTTGCGCATGACGCGCGTCTGCGTAGCGCCCACCATGATGCCGTCCATGATGAAGGGCATGGCGCTGGCTACGGGGATCAGGATGATCCATACGATATACCGTCCGGCGACCTCCACGATCGTCGCGGCGTTTGCGGCCGAATCGTCGATGAACAGCCCCACCAGGTCGCGCCACCAGACGATGTAGATTCCCACGAACAGTACCGACACGGCCGTGCCCCATGCGATGCAGCGCCGCAGGCAGTCGCGCAGCGCCTTTACGTCCCGGGCGCCGATGAACCGTCCGGTCAGCGCTTCGGCGGCATATGCGAAGCCGTCGTTCATGTACGAGAAGAGCGTGAAGAGCTGCAACAGCAGGGTGTTCACGGCCAGCAGCACCGGGTCTTCCATGCGGGCCGAAGCCCCCGTGAAGAAGGTGTAGACCGCCACGATGCAGAGCGTACGCAGCATGATGTCGCGGTTGACGATGAAGAAGGTTTTGAGCGGTTTCATGTCGAATACCTCGGCCCAGTCGATGCCCGTCAGCACCTTGCGGTAGCGCAGCATGAGCAGCAGCAGCGAAAGTCCCACGCCCGTCCACTGTGCGATCACCGAGGCGTAGGCGATGCCGACGATCCCCATGTCCATGCCGAAGGCGAACCAAAGGCTGCACAGCACATGCACCGCGTTGACCGAAATAGCCGTGAACATCGGTATCATGGCATTCTGCATACCCGTGAACCAGCCGTTGAACCCGAACAGGAGGATGCCAGCCGGTACGGCCCAGATGCGGGCGTAGAAATATTCGCGCGTCATTTCGTTGCCGTTCAGTCCCCACAGGGCCAGCTCGCCCAGCGGGTATTGCAGGGCGAGCATCAGCAATCCCATGCCCGCCGCCACGACCATCGCCCTTACGAGCATGTTGGTGCATTCGCGGAAATTCCCGGCGCCGAACGCCTGTGCCGTGAGTCCGCTGGTTCCCATGCGCACGAACGAGCAGTTCCAGTAGATGAAGTTGAAGATCGAGACGCCGATGGCCAGCGCGCCGATCGTGGCGGCGGAGTCGGCTCCCCAGTGTCCGGCGATGGCGGTCGATACGATGCCCATGAGCGGCACGGTGATGTTCGAGACGATATTGGGGAGCGCGATGCGCAGTATTTCGCGGTTCATGTTCATAACGCAGGATCGGGTGTCGCAACCGATGCCGGGCGGCGCGGGGCTTCTGCCGGAATGCCGCCGGTCGTCGGGGAGTTATTTTTCGGCAAAGATACGGCAAAAGCAGGCGTTTTGTCGCCTTCCGGCGCAATTATTCCCAAAACGGTTGAAATCGGGCACGTTATGTGTTATAATCCGGAAAAATGGATTACCTTTGCCGGGTGGAAACCGGCTCGGACGGGCTGCGTCCGGTATCACGCGCGTGAACCCGGTCGGCACGTTCCGGTCCCTGCCCCCGATAATTTATTAGACGAATAGAAAATGAAAGATCCTAAAAACGACTCGACCCCGGTGCTCGAACGCTTCGGACGCGACAAACGCAAGCGCACCGTAGTGGCTACGGCGGAGCGTGTCGAGCGTCGCCCGCGTTTACAGCGTGATGCTGCCGATTCGGAGCAACCGTCCAGCGAGGGGCCCCGTGGGCGGGCCTCCTACAATCCCCATTTCACGGCGGACAATCGCCCTGCATTCGACAAACCGCGCCGCCAGTTCGGCGACAAACCGGCTTACGGCGAGCGTAAGTCCGGCGATAAACCCCGCTATGAGCACCGCGACGGCGACAAACCGCGCCGCCAGTACGGTGACAAGCCCGCCTATGGCGAGCGCAAATTCGGCGACAAACCCCGCTACGAGCACCGCGACGGCGACAAGCCGCGCCGCCAATATGGCGACAAGCCCGCCTACGGTGAACGTAAGTTCGGGGATAAGAAATACGGCGACCGTAAATTCGGCGACAAACCCTATAAGCCGGGGCCGAGGAAGCACGACGACAAACCGGCGTCCTACCCGAAATTCACGCCCGAAAAGCAGGTCGGCGAAATGCGCCTGAACCGTTTTCTCGCGCAGTCGGGCCTCTGCTCGCGCCGCGAGGCCGACGATTTCATCACTGCGGGCCTCGTTACGGTCAACGGCCAGATCGTCACCCAGCTGGGCACCAAGGTGCTTCCCACCGACGAGGTGAAATTCAACGACAGCCGCGTGCAGGGCGAGAAGAAGGTCTACCTCGTGCTCAACAAGCCCAAGGGTTATGTCACGTCGCTCGACGACCCCCATGCCGGCAAGACCGTCATGGATCTGGTCGAAGGTGCCTGCACGGAGCGCATCTACCCCGTAGGCCGTCTGGACAAGAACAGCCTCGGGTTGCTGCTTTTCACCAACGATGGCGACCTTACGAAGCAGCTCACGCACCCCTCGTACCTGAAAAAGAAAATCTACCAGGTGACGCTCGACAAGCCCCTGGCGCGTGCCGATATGGATCGCATCGCCGAGGGCATCACACTTGAAGACGGCGAAATCTTCGCCGACGAAATTTCCTATGTCAAGGAGAACAAACAGGAGATCGGCATCGAGATACACTCCGGCCGCAACCGTATCGTGCGCCGTATTTTCGAATTCCTGGGTTACACGGTCACCAAGCTCGACCGTGTCTACTACGCCGGCCTGACCAAGAAGAACCTCAAGCGCGGAGCCTGGCGTTTCCTCTCCCGCGAGGAGGTCGAACGGCTCAAGTCCGGCCAGTACGAATAATGAAAAAGGGTGATTCCTTACGAATCACCCTTTTTCAATTAATGCGTATCTCGGTACCAGCTCGTCTGCTTGTTCTCTTCGGTGTATTTGTCCGATGGTTCGCTGAACGACACTCCCGAATAGTAGGCGACGGGGTTCATCCGGCCGTTATATGCCGAGTAGAATTCCGGCGTATTGAGCCGTGCAGCTTTTGGGAACGCCTTGTCCAACTGCACTTTGAACTCCTCTTTCAGCCCAGCGTCGCTGCAGGCCAGTTCGACCCAGTGTCCCAGATCGTAGAATATGTGCGAAGACATTCCCTCGTAGCTTTGCAGCTCTTCCGCATAGGTCTTTTGGGGCGCGGCGTTGATATGCCGCATGATCTCCTTCATACCTTCCATTTCCGCCATCACGGCCAGCGAAATGCAGCCCGATTTGGTCGTTGCATCGTTCATGTAGAAGTTCCAGAACGCTTCGCATACCTTTGTCAGGTTGTATTCTTTGCCACCGTCGGTGAAGAACCACGGCATCGCCCGCTCATAGGGGAATCCTTGTGCCATGATTTCGCAGGGCGCGGCAATTACGTAGTCCGTGCATTCGCGCAGGTCGTACAGCGTCTCTATATTGGCCATAAAGCAGGCATCGAAAAGCAGGTAGTCGGGTCTGTAATTTTGGGCCTTGACCGCCGCCGCGAAATTCGTAATGTCGATCGACCGCCCCGTGTCGCCGAACGAACGGGTTAGCAGTGCCCCTGGCATCGGAATCCATAAATCCTCCAGCTCATTCGTCATCCGGGCCGAGTAGCTGAGTGCCCCATGATCCGCGGGCACCCACGCCTTGCCGTGACAACCGACGATGATCCCGTAATGCTGCGCAGGGGCGAGCGCTGCCACGTCGCTCAGCATGCGCTGTACGCATGCGGGATCGGCCGCCGCGAAATCGTCGTAACTTTTCAGCAGCGTGAATGCGGCCGCCTGCTTTTCGGCGTTGAAATACGCTTCGTACATTTCGGCCTGTGAGTGCGTATTGGGCTGGTAGCAGACTAATATGCGGCCGTCGCCCGGAACATTTGCGTCGACAGCTTTCAATACACCGTCGATATTTTGTTTGTAGAAATTCAGCAAATCCCGCCCCGGCATGTAGAGCAGCATGGTCTGCGTCGCAGTCGCCGGGCTTTGCGATACGGTGACGCTACACTGCGCACCTCCTGCGGTCAGGTTCAGCATCACTGTCCCTAACTTGATGCGGCTGTGGCCTGTATTGTCGTCCTGTGCCCTCACCGTTACCGTCGTCTCCCCGCGGCCGCCTCGGGTGGGGGAGACGTCGAAGCCGCTTCCCGTGGTGGTGAGCGACCACGCTTCGGTCGACGACACCGTGAATGCCGCCTCCGAACCCGCCGTGCTGCGCAATACCACTTCGTCCTGCGTCGTGGTCAGCCCTGCGCGTTCCTCTGTTTTTTCGCACCCGGCGAGCAGCGTCACTGCCAGCAGCAGCCACAGCGTGCGCCGGATTATTTGTAGGTACGGGGTTTCAGGTTGTTGAATTGCCATGTGCGGTCACGTTTATAGGTATATCCTTCGGGCTTGTTCCAGTATACGCGGCCGAAGTCGTAATAGAGCCCTTTGCGTTTCTTGTCGCCGACCATCCGGGGCGCCGTGAAGGGGATGAATTCCACCGTACGGCTGATGATGCGGCTCTTGCCGTAGGTGTAACCCTCCGATGCCATCACGTCGAGCGCATGGTCGAACATCAGGATATGGCGCGGGGTCTTCTGCGTGAGGGCATCTCCCGAATCCTCGATCGCGCGGAGCACCCCCTTCACCTTGTTGTAATACATCTTCTCCTGCAGCTTGTTGCCCAGCGCCCCGTGGGCATAGGCCATCAGGTTCAGGATCTTGGGGCTGAACGGGTCGCGGGCGAGCGCATCTTCGCCCACGTAGAGCATCGCGTCGAGCGTTTCGGCCAGCGGGTTGTCGGGATCGAGCCCCGATGCCAACATCAGCAGCTTGTCCAGGTCGGGGTTCGCCTCCATCGGTTTGTAGCTCTCCTGGTGGGCGTAGCCGTAGTAGAGGTAGTGGTAATCCTCGTCGGTGAGCGTCTCGTCGCCCGCGTTGTAGCGCATCATCAGCGATGTGTAGTAGAACGGCGAATCGGGGTCGGACGTCTTGGCGACGATGTCCTCCTCGACGGGGACTTTCGCCGCGGCCAGCGCCGGGAGCAGGAGCAATGTCAGCAGTAAATTTTTCATATTCGTATTTTAGGCACTAACGCTCAAATCAGCGCAAATCGTATTCCGCGATCAGTTTGCGGAACTTTTCGCGCAACGCCCCCGAACCTTCGACCAGCGGCAGCCGCATCGTCGGGCCGATTATGCCCATTTCGGCCAGTGCGCACTTCACCCCCACGGGATTGCCCTCTTCGAACAGGGCGTGCACCGCTTCGTCGAGGCATTCGTATGCCTTTTCCGCACGGTCGAACTCCCCGGCCTTGGCGTAGTTCACACACTCCATGAACCGCTTGGGAAAAGCGTTCGCGGCCACCGAGATCACGCCGTCGCCGCCGCGGCGCATCAGTTCGAGCGTCATGCCGTCGTCGCCCGACAGCACGATGAACCCTTCGGGGCGCCGGTCGAGGATGTGCTGCATCTGTTCGATGTCGCCCGATGCCTCCTTGATGCCGATTACGTTCTTCATTTCGCGAGCCAGCCGCAGCGTCGTCTCGGCCGTCATGTTGACGCCCGAGCGTCCCGGGATGTTGTAGAGGATCACCGGCAGCGGCGAGTGCTCCGATACGGTGCGGAAATGCTGGTAGAGCCCCTCCTGCGAGGGCTTGTTGTAGTAGGGCGTAACGCTCAGGATGGCGTCGGCGCCCCGCAGGTCGAATTCGCGCAGCTGATCCAGTACCTCCGACGTCGAGTTGCCGCCGCAGCCCATCACCAGCGGTACGCGCCCCGCGATGTGGTTGGTGATGAACATGGCTATCACGGCGCGCTCGGGCATGTAGAGCGTCGGCGTCTCGGCCGTGGTGCCCAGCGCCACGATGTAGTCCACGCCGCCTTCGATCACATAGTCGATCATGCGTGCCAGCGCCTGGTAGTCGACTTTTCCTTCGGGTGTAAAGGGGGTTATCATGGCGGCCCCCACGCCGCAGAGCTTGTGTCGTATCATATGATTCTGTTTGGCATTATGTAGTTTTTTATGCGTATTCCTTTTCCGCGGGGCTCAGAACAACTCGCCTTGTTGGACGGGTTCGCCGTCCCCGCCTTCCGTCGCGGCCGGGGCGCCATTGTTCCTGCCTCCGGTATTTGCCGTTGTTGCGCTGTCGGCTTCCGTCCCGTTTGCCGCCGGGGCTTCCTGCCCGCCGACCATGGCGATGAACTCCTCTTCGGAAATGATCTTCACGCCCAGCTTCTCGGCTTTCCTGAGCTTCGCCGGGCCCATGTTGTCGCCCGCCACGATGTAATCGACGTTGGCCGATACGGCCGCGAGGTTCCTGCCCCCGTGCATTTCGATCAGCTCCTTCATTTCGTCGCGGCTGCGCGAGAACTTGCCCGACACCACGAAACTGCGGCCTGCGAGCGACTCCGACGCCAGCTCCCGCGCCTCCTCCTCGAACTTCAGCCCCGCGGCACGCAGGCGGCGGATGATGGCGTGGTTCTGCTCGTCGGCGAAATACTCGATGATCGCGTCGGCGATGCGCCCGCCCACCTCGTCGGCCTGGGTCAGCTCCTCGCGCGTGGCCCGCATCACGGCGTCGAGCGAGCGGAAATGCTCCGCGAGGTATTTGGCCGTCGTCTCGCCCACGAAGCGGATGCCGAGTCCGAACAGCACGCGGCGGAAGGGCACCTCGACCGATCCGCGGATGCTGCGTATGATGTTGTCGGCCGACTTCTCGCCCAGCCGCGGCAATTCCGCCAGCTGTCCGGCCTTCAGGTCGTAGAGGTCGGCCACGTCGTGCACCAGCCCGTTTTCATAGAGCAGTTCCACGGTCTCCTCGCCCAGCCCTTCGATGTCCATCGCCTTGCGGCGGATGAAATGGATGATGCGGCCGACGATCTGCGGCGGGCATCCCCCCTGGTTGGGGCAGTAGTGCTTCGCCTCGCCCTCGTAGCGCACCAGCGGAGTGCCGCATTCGGGGCATACGGTGATGTATTCGAACGGTTTGCTGTCCGCAGGCCGCTGCGAGAGGTCTACCCCCGTGATCTTGGGGATGATCTCGCCGCCCTTCTCGACGTATACCATGTCGCCCGGGCGGATGTCCAGCAGGGCCATCTGCTCGGCGTTGTGCAGCGTCGCACGCCGCACGGTCGTCCCGGCCAGCAGCACCGGTTCGAGGTTCGCCACAGGCGTTATGGCTCCCGTGCGTCCCACCTGGAACGACACGCTGTCCAGCCGCGTGAGCGCCTGCTCGGCCTTGAACTTGTAGGCCACGGCCCATTTCGGGGCCTTGGCCGTGAATCCCAGCTGCCGCCTTACGGCGAAGTCGTTGACCTTGATCACCACGCCGTCGGTCGGGAAGGGCAGGGCATGGCGCCCCTCGTCCCAATGCGCGATGTAGGCGTCGATCTGCTCCGCAGTGCGGCATATGCGCGCCGCGTCCGAGACTTTGAATCCCCACTCGCGGGCTTTCTGCAGGCTTTCCCAGTGGTTCGTGAAGGGCAGGTCGTCGCCCGCCAACTGGTAGAGCGTGCAGTCCAGGCCGCGGCGTGCGACCACCGACGACGCCTGCTGCTTGAGCGTCCCCGCCGCGGCGTTGCGCGGGTTTGCGAAGAGCGTCTCCCCGGCCGCCTCGCGCTCGGCGTTGATTTTGTCGAACGAGGCGTAGGGCATCAGGATCTCGCCCCGTATTTCGAAGTAGGGCGGCCAGTCGTCGCCCCTCAGGCGCAGGGGAACCGTGCGCACCGTACGTACGTTGGCCGTCACGTCGTCGCCCTGCGTGCCGTCGCCGCGCGTCACGGCACGCAGCAGCCGCCCGTCCTCGTAGGTGAGCGATATGGCCGTGCCGTCGAATTTCAGTTCGCAGACGAACTCCGTTGGCCCTGCCTCCTTTTCGATGCGGGCGATGAATTCATGCAGTTCGTCGAGCGAATAGGTGTTGCCGAGCGAAAGCATCGGGAACCGGTGCTTTACGCTCCGGAACTCCGACGTGATGTCGCTCCCGACACGCACCGAGGGCGAATTGGGGTCGGACAGTTCGGGGTGCGCCCGTTCCAGATCCTGCAATTCGCGCATCATCGTGTCGAATTCGAAGTCGGAGATCTCAGGGGCGTTTTCGACGTAATATCTGAAGTTATGGTACTCGAGCTGCCGCCGCAGCTCTTCGACTCTCTCGCGTATCATAATATAAGTATAACCTGCGTAAAGGTACGTATTTTGTTTATAACATCCTGCAAATTCAAAAAAAATGCAAAAAAAAATTACGGATGTGGTGCGATATGTAAATTTTGCTTATAATTGCAGAAAATTTCCAAGCATTACTATGGCTAAACAGAATACGACGAAGAAACATATCGTAACGAGCTTTCACAACTTGACTCCCGAACTGCAGGATGCCGTAAAGGAAAAATACCCGCTGGGGTTCACCGAAGCGATGATGCGCGTGGACAAACCCAACGGCGATTTTTTCTATGCCGTGCCGTTCGATACCGACGAGATCGCCTATATGGTGAAGATCGACGTGAAGATCGACGACAATGCGCAGGAGGAGGACGACAAGGATTACTACGACGACGAAATCAAGGGCGCCGACGAAATCCAGGACGACGCCAATTCCGACGACGGCGGCGGCGACTCCGACGACGACGTGAATATCTGATCCGGCCATGCTGCGCTTTATCCCTGTTCTCGCTCTGTTGCTGTTCACGGCCTGCGGCCTTGCTGAGAACGAGCAGGATGATAAGAACAAGCGTATTTATATCACCTTCGCAGATCCCGCCTTCGAACGATTCTGTCTCGGAATGTTCGATTTGGATCACGACGGACGCATTTCGCGCTACGAGGCGCAGCGCGTCCTGGCGATGGATTGCTCCGGCCGCAACATCTCCGCGATGTGGGAGATCGGCGAGTTTTCCCGCCTGCGCGAGCTCGATTGCAGCGGCAATAATCTCACGCGGCTCGACCTGCGCAAATGCCCCGACCTGCAAAAGCTCGATTGCGGCGACAACGAAATCACGTCGCTCGACATCGACGGCCTGCGCGGGCTTACGCAGTTGGACTGTGCCGAAAACCTGCTCGCACGCCTCGACCTGAAATCCAACTCTTCCCTGCGCTCGCTCGATTGCCGCGGCAACCTGCTGGTGACGCTCGACCTGCCCCCCTGCTCGGGGCAGTTGCAGGCCGACACGCGCGACAATCCTTTCCTTACGACCGTCTATTGCCTCGCTTCGCAGGGCGTCGACCGCAACGGGCCGACCGAGGTGGTCGTCCGCTGACCGCCCCCCCCCGCATCGTTTTCCGCTGACTGCCCGCGTCGCTTCCCGTCACCTGCCCGCATCGCTTCCTGTCGGTTGCTGCGTTGTTTGCTGCTGCCCCCCCCCGGCACTGTCATTTGCCTTCCGCGGCGGGTTTCCGGTACGCTTATTTCTGATACATTGTTGAAAAGTCGCCGCCGCGGGTTGGGTATTTCGGATAATAATTCTTACCTTTGGGTGCAAAAAATGTCTTTTGCGCCATAAATATTACCGGATACAATGAAAAAAGTTGACGTTATCCTCGGCCTGCAATGGGGTGACGAG
>ERZ832317.4856-NODE-4856-length-12620-cov-4.480621_pt1 | contig 12620 bp, 10 predicted proteins | sample MGYA00519695_ERZ832317 | MGnify/ENA primary metagenome ERZ832317 (study PRJEB31850, sample SAMEA3708726) | human gut metagenome | biome: human gut; feature: human-associated habitat; material: faeces | place: China | collected 2014 ...
GTAATAATTTCTATTTTAGGAAACAGCAAAATTTTAGAAATATTTTCATACCTATTATACATACCATTAAAGCTCTTAAATATAGATTTATCTTTTGCAAAACCAATCATTTCAGGAATTATAGAACTAACTAATGGAGTATTGCTTGTAAGCTCAGTTACAAGTAAAGCCCTTTCTTTCAATATCATCATTTGCGCATTTTTACTAGGGTTTGGCGGAATATCAGTATTACTTCAGGTTTTAAGCATAACATCAAAATCAGATTTATCTATAAAAAAATACATTTACGGAAAACTTTTGCAAGGAATTATTGCAGCAATTTACACATATATTTTAATAAACCTAATACCAATCTTTTTCTTAAACTTGTAATTAATTTATTGCTTATTATGGCTATTACTCTACATTATTACTTAGTTACTAAAAAACACCTAATTACAACCTCGTTTGATAAAAAATACATCTATTTTAATATTAACTTGAGTATATCTTTTTCTTATTGGTTTATAGGTAAAACCTTAAAAAACCTAAATACATTATAAGGAATTAATTCTATGGATAAGAATGTTGACTATAATTATTACGGAATGCCTCCATTTTCTGGGCCAAACATGTACGACATGAACGCAGACCCAACAATGGACTCAAATGCTATGTTTAATCCACTTATGCAATACGAGCAAGCCTACATGTATTATAGGTATTTATCACAACAAATGGAATATAAAATAAAATGCAAGGAATATGAAAATTTATATAAAAATGAAAAAATTGCCAAATAAACATTATCTTTAAAAATAAAAAAACATATTTGAAATTTTTTTCAAATATGTTTTTTATTATTTAAAATCAACTGGTAGCGAGAAATGGATTCGAACCATCGACCTGCCGGGTATGAACCGGATGCTCTAGCCAACTGAGCTATCTCGCCGTCAACGATTAATATTATAATTGTTTTTTTATATTTTGTCAATAATAAAAACGAAATAATTTAAAATTATTTCGTTTTTATTTTACTTTTAGTCTCTTTCTCGACCTTGAGTATATGAATCTCTTTCATTTCTTATATTTTGCTTATTAATTTTATATTTTGTATTCTTAGTTGAATTTTCATCCTTTTTTATTGTTCCTGTTTTTATTTGTATATTTCTTAAGTCTTCTAAGAACTTATTTGTATCTTGATTATTTAATTCTTCAATTTCATCATCATTTTCTGGTTCTGTTAATTTTTTCCATATATCTCTAAAGCCGACAAGTTTCCATATTCCTCTTCTTGTTTTTACTTTTTTTTCCATTTGCGATATTTCGCACCTCCATATTTTTATAAAAGATATATTTCTATATTAACATAAAAAGAGAAAAAAATCAATACTTTTTAATGAATTTCTTCAATTTAGCTTGATTTTCTCCCTTTTTATATATTTTTTAATTATTATTAATTCATATAATCTTTTAATTTTTTACTTCTGCTTGGATGTCTTAATTTTCTTAATGCTTTTGCTTCAATTTGTCTTATTCTTTCACGAGTTACTTTAAATTCTTTTCCAACTTCTTCTAGTGTTCTAGCTTTTCCATCTTCTAATCCAAATCTTAATTTTAAAACCTTTGCTTCTCTTGGTGTTAATGTACTCATTACTTCTTCTAATTGCTCTTTTAATAATGTATATGCTACAGAATCTTGTGGAGCTGGTGAATCATCATCTTGTATAAAATCACCTAAATGGCTATCATCTTCTTCTCCAATTGGAGTTTCTAATGATACTGGATCTTGTGCTATTTTTTGTATTTCAACAACTTTTTCTACTGGAATTTCCATTTCTTTTGCAATTTCCTCTGGGGTAGGCTCTCTTCCAAGTTGTTGTAATAAGTGTCTTGATGTACGAATTAATTTATTTATTGTTTCAACCATATGCACAGGTATTCTTATTGTTCTTGCTTGATCTGCTATAGCTCTTGTTATAGCTTGTCTAATCCACCAAGTTGCATACGTACTAAATTTATATCCTTTTGTATAGTCAAATTTTTCTACTGCTTTTATCAATCCCATGTTACCTTCTTGAATTAAATCTAAGAATAACATTCCTCTTCCCACATATTTTTTTGCTATACTTACAACTAACCTTAAGTTTGATTCTGCAAGTTTTTTCTTAGCGTCTTCATCTCCAGCAAGGACTCCTTTTGCAAGTTCAATTTCTTGTTCGTATGTTAAAAGTGGTATTTTACCAATTTCCCTTAAATACATTCTAACAGGATCATCAACACTAACACCTTCGATATTATTTACATCTATTTCTTCTAATTTTATTTCTTCTACTTCTTCTAAATCTTCTAAATCTGGCTCATCATCATCAGTTTCTTCTTTGTATATGTTTATACCATTCTTTTCAAATTTTTCAAAAACTTCTTCTATTTGCTCAGGTGTTACATCTCCAAGCTCTAATGCAAGTTCACCATATGTTATACTTCCAGCTTTTTTAGCCTTTTCTATGATTTTATCTATTTTATCTTGCTTATCTTCAGATTTTTTTGTTGTTACATCTTTTTTTGTTTCTGATTTTTCACTTTTAGTTGTTCCTTTTTCAACTTTTTCAGAAATAATTTTTATTAAAATCATTTGATTTTTCTTATTAAACTTCCAGGCAATATTATCCACTAATGTTTGTTCTTCAACATTTACTTTTTTCCCATCTTTAATAATATTTAATTTCAATTTTTTAATATCAATTTCATTATTATCTCTTAAAACAACATTTACATTTATTGTTTTATCAGCACATTCTATTTTATAAGAATTTTTTTCTCCTACTTCTTCTATTTTTTCTTTTAATAAAAACATTCCATCTTTATTTTCAGAAACTTCTTTGTCATTAATTTTACAAATAAATTCTTTACCATTTATATTTTTTCCAGATTTATCTATAATTTCAATTTCTATTCCATAATTTTTCATTTAGACTTAATACCTCCTACTTCATTCTAGCTAATTTTATTATTGAATCACTTAATTCTTTTTCTAAACTAGCTATTTCATCCTGTGTTAATTTATCTGTATCTTCAAGTTTCTTTATAATGTCATTTCTTCTTGTTATTAATTTTTCTTTTTCATAGTTAATAATTATATCATCAATACATTTTGTAACTTCAGTTATTTCAAAATCTGTTGCCATTATTCCACTTAAATAATTAACTATAGACTCATCTGTAAAAATATCTAAAATATTTACTATATTACTATCTCCTTTTTCTAATTGTTCATACATTTTTTGTATAATTTCTCTGTTTCTATCTGATTTAATTTCATTAATGCTTATATTATCTTTTATTTTTTTGTATGCCAAATCTGGATAATTAACAAGTAAATAAATTATAAGTTTTTCTCTTTTTAAAATTGCCTGACTAATATTATTATCAACTACTTCTAACTGTGGCTTAACTGTAGTATTTTTCTTTTCTAAAGGTTTAGTATTGCTGTTTTTTGAATACATAATTTTATTTATTTCAGCATATATTGCTTCTTTTGAAATTTTATAATCTAAAGAAATTTTGTCTATGTATACTTCTTGTTCAATACTATTTGTAACTTTAGCTAGCTCTTTTGCTATTTCTGTTAAAAATTTTATTTTGTCATTTGCTACATCTAAATTTAAGTCTTTTTTTAAATTTTTAATTTTGAATTCAACTAATGATATTGCATTATCTATGTATTTTTGTAATCGTTCGGGTCCATATTTTAAAATAAACTCATCAGGATCTTTTGCTCCTTCTATTTGAAGGATTCTAACATCACATCCTAAATTTTGTAATATTTCTAAACCTCTTAAAGTCGCAGCTTGTCCTGCACCATCTGCATCATAACCAACAATTACTTGTTCGCTTGATTTTCTAAGTAATCTACCTTGTGCCTCTGTTAAAGCTGTTCCTAATGATGCAACAACATTAGTTATTCCTCTTTGATGAAGAGAAATTGTATCCATATAACCTTCTACTATTAAAACTTTTTTTAGTGTAGGTGTGTGTGCAGCTTTTTTTGCTGCATACAAACCAAAGAGATGTCTTCCTTTTGAATATGCTATGTTTTCTGTAGAATTTATGTATTTTGCTTGTTTCTTAAATGCCAATTTTTCTTCTTCACTAGCATCTGCTTTAGGTGGATCAATTAAAATTCTTCCTCCAAAAGCTATAAATCTTCCTCTTTCATCTTGAATTGGAAACATTAGTCTTTTTCTAAATCTGTCAATAAATTCCCCTTTTTCGTTTTTGTTGACTAATTTTGATTCTAATATTTCTTCATCTTTAAAGCCTTGTGATCTTAAAAACTTATATAATTCATTATAATTTCCAGAATATCCTATAAAAAAAGTTTTTAGAGTATTATTATCTAGTTTTCTCTTTTTTACATATTCTTGCGCCTTTTTTGCTGATGAATTATATAAATTTTTATGATAAAACATTGCTGTAGCTTTGTTTATTTCATATATTTTTGATCTTATGTAATATAATTTGTCGTCTTCATCCGATGACTGTGAAACTGGTAATGCAATATTTGCTCTATTTGCCAACATCTCTACGGATTCTCTAAATCCTATTCCTTCTATTTTACTTACAAAGTGAAAAACATTGCCTCCTACTCCACAACCAAAACAGTGAAAAATTTGCTTGTCTGGTGATACTGCAAATGATGGTGACTTTTCATTATGAAATGGACATAACCCAAAAAAGCTTCTTCCGCTTCTTTTTAATGCTACATATCCTGAAATTACATCTACTATGTCATTTCTGTTTTTTATTTCTTCCAAAAGTTCATCACTATATCGCACCCTACAAACCTACCTTTCTTTCATTGTCATATTATATAATTCGACATAAATTATCGAAATCCTTCTATATTTACATAAGTTGTGTACTTTTTTAATTTTTAGTTGATTAATAGGAAAGCTTTTTGCTTTCCTATATACTAATTGTGGGCAGACAATCTATATATTTATAGAATCTACCCAACATTTTATTTTTGTGATGTTCCTGTGCTTTCTGCATTGAAAGGTATGAATTTGCTTACTATATTGTTAGTGCTTATTTCTGTATTTATTCCTTCATGCTCTCTGTTTTCTTTAAATGAAACATCAATTTTATTATCTACTAATTTTTCCATTTCTGCATTTGTAGTATTTTCAACTAATACTAATTCACTTACTAGTATTTGTTTTGCATTGTTTAACATTTTTTTCTCACCAGTAGATAAACCTTTTTCTTTTTGTTTAAAACTTAAATTTCTTACAACATCTGCAACTTCATAGATATCTCCGCTTTTCATTTTATCCATGTTGTCTCTGTATCTTTTGTTCCAATTGTCAGACATTGCTGTTTCATCTGTTTCTAATACACAGAATACTTTTTCGACATCATTTTGAGAAATTATATTTCTTAAACCTTGCTTTGACGCTTGATTGCTTGGTACCATTACCTTTACTCCTCCAGGCATTGAAATATTTATATATTCTACCTCTTCATCTAAAATATTTTTCTTATCAATTGAATCTATCGTTCCAGCTCCGTGCATTGGATATACGACTTTGTCCCCTACATTAAACATGTAAGTCACTCCTTCCTTAAGCTAAATTTTATTGAAGTCAATAAAGGTATCGTTCTTTTTCAACTACATTTATTATTATACTACAAAAGATGGCAAAAGTCAAAACATTTACCATCTTTTTTATTTTATGTTATTCTTATTTTTCGTTGATTTTTCTACATTTTTTTTGGCATTTCAAAAAAATTTTTTTTATTTTGTTTACCAGATATTGTTTATTTGCTTGTTGAACCAAAACCACCAACTCTTTCCCCTGATGCATTATCTGAATCAATTATTTCATATTTTTTAAATATTGCCTGTCCTATTACATCACCTTTTTTTATTTGAACATCTTCGGCAAAGAAATTATAAAATGCATACATAATTAAACCATCATTATCTGGATTTCCATAATAATCTGCATCTACAATTCCCACACTATTAGCTAATATTAAACCTTTTTTACCTGGATTAGAGCTTCTATTACATAACATTAAATATTCATCATTTTGCATATATGCTTTTATACCTGTTTTTACAAGTACTGGTTTTTGTCCTGGTTTAAAAGCTGGTATTACGCAATCTTCAGCAGATTCTATATCATATCCGGCTGAATATTTTGTCTTTCTTTCTGGTAAATTAATTCCTTTATCTTCAAAACCTTTTGCAATTTCAAATCCTCTTGTTTTTTCCATCTTTTTCCTCCTAATTTTTAATTTATGGTCTCATTATATTACCTAAAAAATTTTTTTTCAACAAATTTTAAACTTTTTTTATTTTATTCATATTCTATAATAGGGGGGTTTATGAAAACATTAAATAATGCAAATTTAAATGAAACAGTAATTATAGATTCTTTAAATTGCTCTGGAAAATTGCATAGACGTTTTTTAGATTTAGGAATTATTCCTGGTACTCAAATAACTCCTGTTTTTTCAAGTATTTTTAATGATCCTGTTGCATATGAGGTTAGAGGCTCTATAATTGCTATTAGAAATGAAGATTCAAAAAAAATTAATATTTTATAATTTATAAAAGAAAAATGAGACTGGCACAGTTGTACCAATCATCTTTCTTTTTCTTGGGAATTTTTTCATCACTTTTCAAGCATTCGCTTTACTACCATTGATGTTAAACTTCCACTTTCTTCAAGCATCCATAATTTCATTAACCGATTGTATGACTCACGATAAATATTTCTACCAGAATCATATACAAATGTTTGAAAATTAAGGAACTCTATTTTGCCACATTCAAGAAACGGACTATTTGCAATGCTAATATAGTTCCTTACATCTCCATTGAATTGCGATTTTACCTTCTGCTTATGTAGTTCGAGAATAAGATTTCCTCCAGAAAAATCAACTTCATTTAAATTTACACATCCTGCAAAAGCATTGTTTCCAATTCTTTGCAAATTCGCATTGATTTTTACTGAATTCAAACCTTCACATGAAAGGAATGCTAAATCACCGATTTCTTGAAGTCTTTCACCAAATGTCAGCTCTTCAATATTAAAGCATCCTGCAAAAGCCTTCGCCCCAATTGAAACCAAGTTTTCAGGCATAATCACTCTTGTCAAAGATTCACAACGGTAAAAAGCTTCTTCCTCAATTTTAAGAACATTTTGAGAAAACACAACTTCTTTCAGAAATTTGCAATCTTCAAATGCTCCTCTTCCAATAATCGGGACATCAATGATTGCTGTCTTTATACTAGAATGTGCAAATGAAAATGGACCAATTTCCTCTGCTTCCTTTTTGACGATAATCATATCATCTAATTCATCAAGAATTCCAGTATTTTTTCCTCTTGCAACCTCATCCTTTTTTTCGTATATACGCAACTTTCTTTCCTCCTTAATTGGCATTTCAGGTTGATGTTCGGATGCTTTTTTGCAAAACACAAAAAAGTTGTATTTGATATTATATATTAATACTATAGCTTTTGCAATACTTTTTATTTATTTTTATTAACTATACATGTTTACTAAACTAATTTTTACTTTATTTTTTTAGGACCGTCCCCGTTTTTAGTATAATAAAGTTAATTTGTTGCCATTCTTTTTTATAAATCCTTCATCTTTTAAATTTCTTATTTCTCGCATCATTGCACTTCTATCTACACTTAAAAAATCTGCTAAATCTGTTAGTGAAAAAGGTAATTCGAATGTTCTTGATAAATTTCTCATTGAAAGTATTGAAAAATATCCTAATAATTTATCTCTAATTGTTCTTTTTGTTAATACTTCTATTCTCGTATTTAAATTTGTAACTTTATTTACAACAATTCTACAAAACTTTTCTGTTAATAATTGATGAAATTTACAGTTTTGTTTGCATCTTTCATATATATTGTTATAAGAAAAAAATAATACTTCACAATTTTTCTTTGCCTCTACTAACAATTCATTATTTACTGTCACTATATAAAAAGCTTCCCCAAATATATCATTTTTTGTATAATGCTCTATTATAGATTTTCCGCCATTTAAATCATATCTAACTAAATCTGCCTCTCCTGTTAATAAAACGCAAATTTGATTTCTCTTTTGAATATATGATGTTATTATTTGACTTTTTTGAAAGAATTTCTTTTGTACATTTTTGCAATTATTTGAAAATTCTTCAAAAAAATCAGTTAATTCTAGTTCATTCCTCATATTCGTTTCTCCTATTTTTTTGTATATACTCGAAATTATACAATATTTCAGTTGCAAATGCAACAAATTAATGTAATAAAAATGTAATAATTTTCTTTTCTTAGAGCAATCTTATTTATATGCTTTTAAAAATTTTTTTTGCTAATTTGGTGCTTTTGCAACAGAAAAGTTTTTAAGTTGAGATATAATAAACGCATACGAAATAAAGGAGGTAACTTGGAAATGAAAATAATCAAAAGAGACGGAAGAATAGTAGACTTTGACAGACAAAAAATTATGGTAGCAATTCAAAAAGCTAACGAAGAAGTACGAGGTAGACAAAAAGCTAGTAAAGAGGATATAAAAGGAATAGTTAATTATATTGAAGATTTAGATAAAAAAAGAATGTTAGTTGAAGATATACAAGATATTATTGAAGAAAAATTAATGGAAATGGAAAAATATGAACTTGCTAAAAAGTACATAGTATATAGATATACAAGAGCACTTATTAGAAAACAAAATACTACTGACGAAACAATTTTAGGTATTATTAGAAACGAAAATAAAGAATTAGCTGAAGAAAATTCTAATAAAAATACAATGCTTGCATCAACTCAAAGAGATTATATCGCAGGTGAAGTTTCAAGAGATTTAACAAAAAGATTGTTATTACCTGAAAAAATTTCAAAAGCAAATGAAGAAGGGGTTTTACATTTTCATGATGCAGATTACTTTGTTCAACCAATTTTTAACTGTTGTTTAATTAACATATCTGATATGCTTGATAATGGTACAGTTATGAATGGAAAGATGATTGAAAGCCCAAAAAGTTTCCAAGTTGCGTGTACAGTAACAACCCAAATAATTGCTGCTGTTGCAAGTAACCAATATGGTGGACAATCAGTAGATATGAAACATTTAGGAAAATATTTAAGAAAAAGTTATAATAAATTTAAAGAAGAAATTGAAACAAAATATAAAGATAAACTAAGCCAAGATATTATTGAAGACTTAGTTCAAACAAGATTAAAAGCTGAACTTAAAGCTGGTGTTCAAACTATTCAATATCAAATAAATACATTAATGACAACAAATGGCCAATCTCCTTTTGTTACATTATTTTTACACCTTGAACCAGATGATCCATATATAAAAGAAAATGCAATGATCATTGAAGAAATTTTAAGACAAAGATACGAAGGAATAAAAAATGAAGCCGGAATTTATGTTACACCTGCCTTCCCTAAACTTGTATATGTTTTAGATGAACACAACTGTTTAAAAGGAGGAGAATATGATTATTTAACAAAACTTGCTGTTAAGTGCTCTTCAAAAAGAATGTATCCAGATTACATATCAGCAAAAAAGATGCGTGAAAATTATGAGGGAAATGTATTTAGTCCAATGGGCTGTAGAAGCTTTTTATCTCCTTGGAAAGATGAAAATGGAAATTATAAATTTGAAGGTAGATTTAATCAAGGTGTTGTAAGTATAAACTTACCTCAAATAGCAATAATTGCTGATGGTGATGAAGAAACTTTCTGGAAACTTTTAGATGAAAGATTAGAGCTTTGTAAAGAAGCATTAATGTGTAGACATTATGCCCTACTTGGTACAAAATCTGATATAAGTCCTATTCATTGGCAATATGGAGCTATCGCTAGACTTGAAAAAGGTGAACCAATTGATAAATTATTGTATGGTGGATATTCAACAATGTCTCTTGGATATATCGGTGTTTACGAGATGACAAAACTTATGACTGGTTTATCTCATACAGACCCTATTGGTCGTGAATTTGCTATGAAAGTTATGAATCACTTAAGAGAAACAACTGACAAATGGAAAGCTGAAACAAATATTGGATTTGCTTTATATGGTACTCCAGCTGAAAGTTTATGTTACAAATTTGCTCGTATTGATAAACAAAGATTTGGTACTATAAAAGACGTTACAGATAAAGGATATTACACAAATTCTTACCATGTTGATGTTAGAGAAAAAATTGATGCTTTCGATAAATTAGCATTTGAAAGTGATTTCCAAAGAATATCTTCTGGTGGTGCAATTTCTTATGTGGAAATTCCAAACATGCAAAATAACATTTCTGCACTTGAAGAAGTTGTTAAATTTATTTATGACAATATTCAATACGCAGAATTCAACACTAAATCAGATTTTTGCCATGTTTGCGGATTTGATGGTGAAATTATAATAAATGATAATAATGAATGGGAATGTCCAAATTGTGGAAACAAAGATCATTCAAAAATGACTGTAGTTCGTAGAACTTGTGGTTATCTAGGTGAAAATTTCTGGAATGCTGGAAAAACTAAAGAAATAAAACAAAGGGTTCTTCATTTATAAAAAAATCTGAGAAAAGGGGACGATTCTTTTTTCCCAGAAAATTAAAGGAGGAGATATGTGTGAATTATGCGGATATAAAAAGAGTTGATGTTGCTAATGGCGAAGGTGTTAGGGTTTCGGTTTTTGTTAGTGGCTGTAATCATCATTGTAAAGGATGTTTTAATCAATGTGCTTGGGACTTTAATTATGGCAACAAATTTACTGATGAACAAATTGATACAGTTTTAAAATATTTGGATCATGATTATATTTCTGGTTTATCTCTTCTTGGTGGTGAACCACTTGATCCTAAAAATCAAGAGGGTTTATTGCCTCTTGTAAAAAAAGTAAAGGAAAAGTTTCCTGATAAAAATATTTGGTGTTATACAGGATTTGATTTTGAAAAAGATGTTGTTGGGAAAATGGTTAAAGTAAGCAAAACTTCAAATGAATTGGTTCGTTATCTTGATGTTGTTGTTGATGGGAAATTTGAAGAAGATAAAAAGGATTTAAAACTTCGTTTTAGAGGTTCTTCTAATCAAAGAATTATTGATGTTAAAGAAAGTTTAAAAGAAAATAAAGTTGTTGAATTTAAATTAAAATAAGATCTAAAAAAATAGAGAGTTGAGAAAAATTTCCTTCAACTCTCTATTTTCTAGTTCTTTAAAAAGAAATTGCACATATCCCGTGCAATGCAGTTATAGCAATGTGGATGTATTTCATCTGTTGCCATAGACGCAATAACACAACTTTCTGTTTCTTTTACTTTGAATTCACTCAATTTTTCACAGCATTTTTGTGCTTTGCAGTTTTGACACTTTATTAGATTTAAATTTTCCACAGTAGCATTGCATCTTTTTAAAGATCTTTTTACTGCAATTTTATTTGCAATTTCATCTTTAATCATTTTGAGCAGCAAAATAACTCTCCTCCTCTTTATTACTAAGATGTCTAATAATATTACCATAATTTTTGCTATCTGTAAATATCATTCACCATTTTTTCTAACTTTCCTAAAACAACAAATGGGAATTACAAATTGTAGCTATAACTTTAAAGAGATTTTATTTATTATTTTACATATATTCTATTAACTCGTTTACCAATCAAACATATTACTTCATACGGAATTGTATCTAGGTATTTAGCAACCTCTTCGATATGCTCTTTATCTTTTAGTACATATACCATATCATGAGTTTTAACTGTATCATCCACTTTTACAAACATCATATCCATACATACATTTCCAACAATTTCATACTTTTTGTCATTTATATATACAAATCTACCTTTATTTTTTCTTATAACTCCATCAGCATAACCAATAGCTACAACAGCTATTTTTTCATTTTTTTCTGCTGTATATGTGCCATTATACCCCACTGTCTCCCCCTTTTTTATTTCATTGATTTGAATTACTTCACTTTTTAATACGAATGTAGATTTTAAATTTAAATCTTTTGGTCCATAAAATCCATACATTACTATTCCTAATCTGCATCCATTTGCAAAATCTAACTTTGGATAATTCATTGTTGCTTCACTTGCCGATATATGAACTATTTTTATATTTCTAATATCTATTTTTTTCGTTACATTTTTAAATCTTTCCACCTGTTCTTCATAGTGCTTTTTATTTGAAGCATTATATATATGTGTATATATTCCTTCTATTTCTATGTTATTATCTTTTAAAATTTTAACAACTTCCTCTAACTCACTTCTATTAGAAATTCCCAATCTATTCATTCCTGTATTTATTTTTAAGTGTACCTTTATTTTTTTGTAATCTTTTAACTTTAAATTTTTCAAATAACTCAATGAACCTATTGTTATTGTGATATTGTTTTCCTCACATATTTTTAGAAATTCTTCATCTATAACACCTAAACATAATATTGGAATTTTAGTATATATTGCTCTTATTTTTATTGCTTCTTCAAGAGTCGCAACAGCTAAATAATTACAACCGCCATCAATAACAGCTTGAACAGTCTTTTTATACCCATGACCATAACAATCTGCTTTTACAACTCCAAAGTAATAATTATACCCTTT
>ERZ832317.4864-NODE-4864-length-12592-cov-29.773550_pt1 | contig 12592 bp, 10 predicted proteins | sample MGYA00519695_ERZ832317 | MGnify/ENA primary metagenome ERZ832317 (study PRJEB31850, sample SAMEA3708726) | human gut metagenome | biome: human gut; feature: human-associated habitat; material: faeces | place: China | collected 2014 ...
TGAACACATCGTCCACGCTGGCCAGCTGGTTTGCCTTGGGCACCAGACACGGCTCTACACCGGCGGCCACGCTGCCGTCCTTGCCAAGCTTCATCCATGCGATCAGCTTGATAACGCAGCCCAGCTTTTCGGCGCTGGCCACATCGGCGGCGGTAATGGCGCGGATGCCCCGGGTGGGGATGTTCTGGGGGTAGATCTGATGGCCGCACACCATGGAGGACAGGATGGCGATCTTGCGGCAGGCGTCGCGGCCGTCCACGTCATCGCTGGGGTCCTTGGTCTCTGCGTAACCCAGCTCCTGCGCAATTTGCAGCGCATCCTCAAAGCCCAGTCCCTCCCGCACCATCTTGGTGAGCATGAAGTTGGTGGTACCGTTCACGATGCCCTCCACCTCGGTGATGACGTTGGCCGCCAGGCACTGGTGCATGGGGGTGATGATGGGCGTACCGCCGCCCACAGAGGCCTCGAACAGGAAGGCGCAGCCGTGCTCCTTGGCCAGTGCCAGCAGCTCTGCACCGTAGGTGGCCACCATCTCCTTGTTGGAGGTGCACACGCTGCGGCCGCTCTCCAGACACGCCTTGACGTAGGGGTAAGCAAAGCGGGTACCGCCGATGGTCTCCACCACCACCCGGATCTCCGGGTCCTGCAGGATCACGTCGATATTCTTGACCACCAAGGGCTCCACCGGGTTGCCGGTAAAATCCTTCGGGTCCAGAATATATTTTACCTCCACCGGTTCGCCAGCCCGGCGGGAGACGCTTGCAGCATTGTGGCACAGCACCTCGTATACGCCGCTGCCCACCGTGCCAAAGCCCAGAATTGCAATTTTAGCCATACTCTCTTTCCCTCGTTTCCTGCTTTGTTACAGGTTATACCCGCAGCGCACACCCACGACCATGCGCTGGCGCGAAAGCTTTTCGGTCAGTTCCTCCGGGGACATCTGCATGGTATCGGTGCGGATGGTGACCGCCACCAGCGCAGCCCCATTCTCCGGGGTGGACTGGTTGATGGTCACAATACTGGCACCTGCGGCGCTGATGCCGGCCAGAAGGCTTTGCAGCGCACCGGTCTCGTCCCGCAGGGTGGCCATGACCGTGATGACCTCACGGCCGTTCTCTGAATCAAAAATACAATCCTTATACTTATAAAATGCACTGCGCGAAAGCTCTACGGCGCGGGTCGCAGCCGAAATGCTGCGGGCTTCGCCGCTGGCCAGCAGCTCCTTGGCGCGTACCACCTTGAGAAAAACCTCCGGCAGCACCTGCGCATCCACCAGATAAAAACGGCGTTCCAACTTGTTCACCTCTCAAACACAAGTGTTCTTGCAGAAAATATAATAGCATCCGAACCCCTGCAATGCAAGAGCCCGGATGCTATTTTGTCACTTTGTCCAGTTTTGTCTTGTGAAGTGCGCCCTGTCCTTGCCGGATTTTTCAGCAAAGGGGTGAAAAAGTACGATTTTTGTCCTTATTCCGTGTCCAGTGCACTGGTATCGGTGGGGATGACCGGCTGGGTGGGCACAGCATCGTCTGTGTTCTCGGCAGGGGCAGCAGCCTGCGGTGCGGCATGGGAATAGGTGCAGGTATCGGGCAGGTCATCGGCACGGTAGTAGCCCACGGCAGTGCTCGGGCAGCCTGCACCGGCCAGCAATCCGCTCTGGGTGCAGTAACGGCGCTCCACCACGCCTGCGGAGGCGGGGAATGCCTTATAGGGCAGGTCTGCCTGTGCCTGCTCCATCAGTGCCTTCCACGCCATAACACAGGTGCGGGTCTTGGCCTGCTGCTTGGACAGGGTCTTGGTCATATCGTAAGGTGCATCATATCCCCACCACACAGCGGTGACATAGTAGGGTGTGCCGCCCACGAACCACAGATCCTTTTCGTCGCTGGCAGTACCGGTCTTACCAAAGGCCTCCATGCCGTTGGAGTTGGGGTAGCGGCCGCTGGCAGTACCTACGCTGGAGAACAGAACATTCTTCAGCAGACGGTTCATGACATAAGCGGTATCGGGGGTCAGTGCCTGATAGCTGGTGGCGTTGTTTTCCAGATAGATGTTGCCTTCCCGGTCCAGCACACGGGTGTACAGGTGCGGGGTGGTGTACTCGCCGTCATAGAAGATCTGGAAGGCTGCGGCCAGCGCCATGGGCGTAACGCCCTTGGTCTGGCTGCCCATAACCATCTGCGCCAGACCCACGTCGTTGGTGGGGTCCAGCGTATTCAGTTGCAGAGTGTTGTAGACGAAGTTGAAGATATTGCTTGCGCCCACAAGGTCGCCCACGCGGACTGCGATGGTATTCAGCGAGCGGGCAAGGCCGTTCCACAGCGGGAGATCGCTGCCGTCGCCATAGTTGCCGCCGTAGTTGCGCGGCCAGCTGCGCCATGCGTTGGGGTAAGCGCGGAGCTGCTTGTCGGAGAGTCCCATCAGGCCATTCTTGCGGCAGTAGTCCTCGTCCCGGATGATCATATCCTGCTTCTGATACAGGGGGGAGTTGTTGAGCATGGTGGACCAGTTGACCAGACCGTACTCAATGCCCAGCGCATAGGCACCGATGGGCTTGATGCTAGAACCGGTCTGCCGCTCCACATTATAGGCGCGGTTCAGGGAAAGGCTCTTGGTCTTTTCGCCCAGGCCGCCCGCAATGGCCAGCACGTTGCCGTCATAGTCCAGCGTGACCATAGCAGCCTGCGTGCGCACGTTGCGGTAATAGTAGACGGTGCCATCTTCGCCGGTGCGGGTCTTGGGGGTACCGTCCTCGTTGAACACCTGCACATCATCGTCCGAAATAGAGGTGACCTCTTCCTCATGCCAGCCCGCCGGGAAGTAGGCATCGTCGGTGTTCAGCATCAGGTTTTCCATCTGGGACTGCAGCTTGGTGTTGACAGTGGCTTCGATGGTAAAGCCGCCGGTGTAGAGCAGCTTCTGTGCCTCGGACTCGCTGATGCCCTCCTTGGTCATGATGTCCTGCACGACCTCATTGAACAGTGCATCGGTGAAGTAGGAGGTGACGGTGCTGGGCTTTTTGCCGCTGTCTTCTTCGGCCAGCACAAGGGGCTGTGCAGCGCCGTTGCGGTAGTCCTCCTCGCTGATCACACCCTGCTGCCACATATTGTACATGATGAAGTTGCGGCGGTGGATCAGATTTTCGGGGTTCGTATAGGGGTTATAGTTGGTGGGGTTTTTGGTAATAGAGGCAATGGTAGCGCACTCCCACAGGCTCAGCTGGCTGACGTCCTTGTTGAAGTACTCGTTGGCCGCCGTCTGCACACCCTGAATGGTGCCGGTAAAGCTGATGGTGTTCAGGTAAGCCTCCAGAATGGTCTCCTTGGAGTAGCTGCGGCTCAGGCAGAGGGCGCGGTAGATCTCGCGCACCTTGCGCAATGCGCCATCGATACCGCTGGCGCTGTTGTCATCGGTCAGGTTCTTGATGAGCTGCTGTTCCAGTGTGGATGCGCCCTGCTTGGAGCTGTAAATGGGCAGCAGATACTCATTGATCATTGCACCGATGGTGCGCTTGAAGTTGACGCCAGGCTCTGAGTAGAAGTCCTTATCCTCGGTGCAGATGAAGGCATACTGCAAATTGGAGGGAATCTGCTCAAGGTCTGCCCATACGCGGTGGCTGTTGGAGGAGCGCAGGGTGGCATACTCCACCTGTGCGCCGGTATCCGGGTCGGTGGCTACCACCATACTGGACTGGCTCAGCTGAATGTTGTCCAGGTCCAGCAGGTCACCGTCGTTGGCAGTAGCCTGCACCACATAGAACACCATGCCCACGGCCACCACGCTGCCCAGCATAATGCCAAGGCAGAGCACCGTAGCGACGGTGCGGCCAACGAACCGCAGGATGGGATGCTTGCTCTTTTCCTTTGGCGGCTTGGGGCTTTTGGGTGCCTTGGGCGCGCGGGTACGGTTTTCCGCTGCGGAGTGTACCTCGCGGCGGCTCTGGGAAACATTGACCTTACGTCCCACCGGGCGGGCAGGCTGCTCCTCGCCGCCCCGGTGGATCTTTCTCATCTCATTGTTGGAGATAGGGATCGCCTCCTGACATTTCAAGACTGTTGCCGGGCATAGCTGCACCGGGCTTTATCCACATCGTTTGTGACACGAAATTTCAAACTGCAATACCATATTATAGCACGCAAGCCCCAGCCGGGCAAGAACCAATCTTTGCGCGCTGAGCAGATATAAATAGTATAACACACTCTCTTGTGGAAAGTACAGTATCTGCGTGTGAAAATTGTCTGCCATCCGCCAAAACGGGGCATACTTACCGGGGAAGGGAGTGTTTTTTATGCGCAAGCTGTCTGTCTGCCTGTTCTACGGGCTTTGCGTATTCACCATTGTATTCAGTCTGTTCTGGATGGCGCTGCCAAAGCTGCCGCTGTCTCAAAGCCCCGCCGGGTCTGAGACCGACCCCGCCTCTCCCCTGAGCCTTGCCGCGCAGGCAGTGCCCCAGACGGACACCGCCCGCTACTGCCTGCAAGACAGCGGCGGGCGGGTGGCGGTGTACACCTGCCGCGCCGACGGCACCCCGGGCACCCTGATCCGCGTGACCGGCATCTACACCAATCTTCTGCCCGAAAACGACGCCTTACGCATCAAGCGCGGGCTTGTGGTCAACAGCCCCCGGGAACTCGACCTGCTGCTGGAGGATCTGGGGGAATAAGTATAAGAGGCCGCTGCAAACGATGTGCAGCGGCCTCTGTTATAAATATGACTTACGCTTCCATTTCTTCCAGCGGCACAAGGTATTCCTTGCGGCACTGCTCGTACTCCAGCATATAGTCCTTGCTGGGGCTGTGGTGCATGATGTTTTTCAGGGTGTGAGAGTCGTAATCATCGCCGGCCTCCATGCCCACCATGCGCACCGCAATGTTGGAGCAGTGGTCGGAGATACGCTCAGCGTTGTTCAGCACATCAAGGAACACCACGCCAGTGTCGATGGAGCAGATCCCGTCCTTCAGACGGAGGATGTGCTGGTCGCGCAGACGCTCCACCATCACATCAATGATCTCCTCCAGCGGCTCCACCTGTGCTGCCTTCTGAACATCATCGTTTTCAAAGGCCTCGTCCGTCAGAACCAGAATGCGCTCCAATGCGGCATCCAGCAATTGCAGTTCCTTTTTGGCGCTCTCGCTGAAGCTGGCTTCCTTGTCGTACAGCTCCTCGGCCTTTTCCATGATGTTCACGGCATAGTCGCCAATGCGCTCGAACTCGGTAACAAAGTTCAGCAGCTCGGTCACCGCGTGGCTCTCGTCGTCGCCCAGCTCCTGATCGGTCAGCTTGATCAGATAGTTGGTGATCTCCACCTCCATGCGGTCGATCAGGTTCTCGCGCACCTTAATGGCGCTCACGGTCTCCTCGTCCATCTTCAAAAGCAGCGGCGCGGCCAGACCCACGTTGCGGGCGGCGCGGCGGGACATCTTGATCACCGCATTCTTCGCCTGCTGCAAGGCCACTGCCGGGCTCTTGTACAGACGCTCGTCCAGCACCGGCATGCTCAGCTCCTGTGCTTCCTCCACGCTACTGGGCACCGTGAGCATCGCCAAGCGGCTCAGCACTCCGCTGCAAGGCAGGAACAGCAGCATGGCGCATACGCTGGACAAAGTATGGATGTTTGCAATGGAGCTCTTGTTCATCACATCGCCCCACATGGGGATGCCGATGGTGAACTGCACCGCATAGATCAGCGCCAGCAGGATCACGCTGCCGATGACGTTGAAGTACAGGTGGATGAGCGCTGCCCGCTTACCATCCTTGGAGGAACCGCCGATGGTGAGCAGCGGGGTGAACGCCGTACCGATATGTGCACCCAGAATGATGGGAATGGCAGAGCTGAAGGTGACAAGCCCTGTGCTGGACAGTGCCTGCAGAATACCCACCGAAGCGGAGGAGGACTGGATGATCACGGTGACCACCACGCCCACCAGAACGCCCAGAATGGGGTTGGTCATGGTGACGAACAGATTCTGAAAGACGGCGCTCTCCCGCAGGGGAGCAACGCCGGTATCCATCAGGCTCATGCCGGTAAACAGAATGCCGAAGCCCAGCATGATCTGACCGATATTCTTCTTTTTGGCATTGCGCAGGAACACATAAAAAATGCAGCCAATAAACGCCACCACGGGGGCAAAGGTCTTGGGCTGGATCAAGGTCAGCCACAGGCTGTCGCCTGAGATATCCGCCATGCGGATCAACTGACCTGTTACCGTAGTACCAATATTTGCACCCATGATCACGCCTACCGACTGCGTCAGTGTCATGATACCGGAGTTGACCAGACCGACACAAATAACCACCGTACCAGCCGACGACTGGATGACGCCGGTGATCAGTGTGCCGAAGATCACGCCTTTGATGGTAGAGGAGGTAAGCTTTTGCAATACGCCCTGCATCTTGCCGCCTGCCAGCTTTTCCAGACCGGCGCCCATGATGGACATGCCGTACAGGAACAGCGCAACGCCGCCCAGCAGAGAGGTAATGTGTGTGATATCCATAACGATACTCCTAATATGAAACTTCCCTTTTAATCCTTTACAGCACACAGCCGCCGGAACCTTGCACGCGCAACGCCTGCCCTGTTCCGGAAGCCGCTTACTTTTATTATACCATCAAAGGGGGCGTCTCAACAAGGTTTATTTTACAGGAAAGTTACTTTTTTTACACATTCCGCAACATATTTCCGGGCGGCAAACAAAAAGATTTCCGTTATTTTACATACATTTTACATTCAGCTTTCCCAGATGCGATATGCCGCCGCTTACCCGGCCAGCTCTTCCATGGCCTCCCGCACTGTGTCGGCCGAAAACAGGAACACACCACTGCCGGTGTATACCTCCACATGATTGCCCACATAACGCAGCTCAAAATCCTTCATGGTGTCTCCCTCCTGTGTTTCTGTTTTGTTCCGGGGCTTTCCCGGTGAACACAGTATCGCACAATTTAGATACCATAAAAAGGACTTTCAAACGTTTTTGCGGATTTTTTGCGTAAAAAACAGCGTATGCTCCCCCAGTCTGCTCACACTTTCCTCGGAGATCAGGTCTTTGGCAGTCCCACACAGCGCCGCATTTCCGCAGGAAACAGGTGCTGGAGCTGCCGTTTTCCGTCATTACGTCACGCCTCCTCCTGTGAAAATGGGATAGCGGAGCGTCCGCAGACGCTCCGCTATCCCGAAATTAAAAATAAATTTTCCTCTGATCATGCCCAAAGCACACGCGGCGGGCATTCCAAATCGTCCCTCTGCGCCAGCATTATTCTGCCGCATCCGTCACCCGGACGGGGTAGCCTGTCCGCACACAGCGCACCGCGTAGCGGGAACCGCCGCCGGAGGTGCAGGTGAACAGGGTCAGATCCCAGTTGTCCGTCTCGGTATCGGTGGTCATCTCCTCGATCTGGGTGGGGCGCAAAGTCTCCACGCTCTCCACCTCATAGCTCCAGCGCAGACCGTCTGCATCCGTAAAATAGACCGAGCTGCCGATGGCCAGCCACTTGATGGGGCTGAAGTGCATTGCGTAGTTGTGGCCGCAGATCACAAGATCATCGCCATAGGTGGTGCCGCTGTACCGCCCGGGGGCGATCTTCAGCCCGGCGTAGCTCCACTGCGCCATCACCGGCAGCTCCCGTTCTACCGCCGGGATGGAAAGCACCCCGATGTAGTCCCGCCCTTCCACCTCCACGGTGGTCATCTCCTGCGTCGGGTCCAACACCGGCTGCGGGGCTGCAGTCTCGTTTTCCTGCTGGTACTCCGTAATGGTCTTTTGCATGGTCTGCTCCAGCTCGCCCAATACTTCCTGCGAAGCCTTTTCTGCCCGGGCGGCATCCCACCGGTTGTAGCCCAGCAACCCGGCGGCGCATAAGATCAGCACCGCGCCCAGCACCATGCACAGCCTGCCGATTTTCCGTTTCATTGCATTCCATCCTTTATATATAATAGTATCGTCTGCTTCAGTATACCATTCCCCGCTCCGGTTTACAACCGTTCTTCCGGTCGTTTTTTATCCGGCAGCAGCGCGCAGACCAGCCGCACCATCTGCCCGGTCAGGGGCAGCCACACCAGCGCGCACAGTACGTTGAATAAGGTGTGTGCGTTGGCGATCTGCCGGGCGATCACGGCGCACTCCACCCCTGCGGGCGAGCACAGCCGCACCAACGCCGCAAAGGGCTGCAGCAGTGCGCAGCACACCGCCGCGCCGCTCAGGTTAAAAATGGCGTGGGCTGCCGCCACCCGCTTGGCGTCTCTTCCCTGCCCGATGGCGGCAAGCACCGCCGTGATGGTGGTGCCGATGTTATCCCCCAGCAAAATGGGAATGGCCGCCGTCAGCCCCAGCAGGCTGTGCACGCCGTCTGCCCCGGGCTGCGCCGCCATGCTTTGCAGCAGCGCCACTGTGGCAGAGCTGCTTTGCACCGTTAAGGTCATGCAGACACCCGCCAGCAGCCCGTGCATGGGACTTTGCCGCACCCGGGCAAGCTCCAGCCGGAGCAGAGGGCTTTGCAGCAGCGGCTCCATGGCGCTGCGCATCACGGTGACGCCTTCGAACAGCAGCCCAAAGCCGAACACTGCCTCGCCCACGCAGCGGCCCCGCCAGCCTTTACAGGCCAGACAGAGCAGCACCCCGCCAAACAGCAGCAGATACCGCCAGCTTTCCACCCGGAACGCCAGCAGCTGCGCCGTGACCGTTGTGCCGATGTTCGCCCCGAACACCACCGGCACCGCCTGCCGCAGCTGCAACAGCCCCGCCGCCAGAAAGGCAATGACCATAACCGTGACCGCCGAGCTGCTTTGCAGCACCGCCGTTACCGCAGCACCGGTCAGCAGCCCTGCCGCCGGGTTTGCGGTGCACCGCGCCAGCAGGCTGCGCAGACGCCTGCCCGCCCCCTGCTGTACTGCCCTGCACAGGCTGTCCGTTCCATATAAAAACAGCGCCAATCCGCCGAATACCTGCAACAACACTTGGAATCCCTGCTCCATCCGCACCCTCCGTTTCTGCCTGTCCTTTATTTTTATGCAGCGAGAGCCGGTTTGCGCATTGACAAAACCTACAAGTTTTTTGTGAATTTTTGTTTAATATTTTCCCATTCCCTTGCAATCCGGCTGCAAAAGGAATATGCTTATCAGGCGTTAATACTTAACAACTGTTAAGTATCCAAAAAATGCAAACGAGGAGGGACTGTCGTGTCCGAGCCAAGCACCCCCAGCTTTCAGGGGATGTGCCACTATATCGGGCAGCTGAGCAAGGCATCCAAGACCGGGATGCGGGCGGCGCTGGCCGATTGCCCCAAATGCCACTTCAATATGCTGGAAGGCCTGCTGCACGCCATCAACTGTCACGGAAAGGACGGTGCCATTTATGTCTCCGACCTTGCCCGGGAGATTCGTCAGCCGCTGCCGGCGGTCTCGCGCGGGCTGCGGCTCATGGAGCAGGACGGCACTGTGGTGCGGGAACCGGACCCCGCCGACCGCCGCAAAACGCTGGTGCGCATCACCCCCAAGGGGTACGAGCTGTGCCACCAGTGTGAGCAGGCTCTGCGCGACTACTTTGCCAGCGTGCTGGCACGGTTAGAGCCGGAGCAGGTAGCCCAGATGGACGCGCTGCGCGGCGCGCTGATGGATGCCATTCTTGCGGAAAATGCCGCGCGCAACATTGACCCGAAGGGAGAAACGAACCATGACAAAGATCTTTAAGCAGCTGGCCCGGCACTGGGCGGTCTGCCTTGTGGTGTTCGCACTGCTGTTCGTGCAGGCGTACTGCGACCTTGCCCTGCCGGACTACACCAGCAAGATTGTGGACACCGGCATCCAGCAGGGCGGCATTGAAAGCCCCCTGCCCCAGACGGTGCGCCAGAGTACGCTGGACGCGCTGAGCCTGCTGATGAGCGAGGAAGATGCGCAGAAGCTGCAAAACGCCTACCAGTACTATCTGCAGGACGATGGCGTGTTGCAGCTGCGCTCCGACCTGACCGAGGACGAGCGCACCGCACTGGAAGAGGCCGTGACCACCCCGGACATCGTGCTGTATATGGCTGCCGCACAGGCCGCCAACACCCCCGCTGGACAGAACAGCATGGGCATGACCGGCCTTGCCGAGACGCCCTCTGCCGCTGCGGACGCGGACACTGAGACCGTCACCCCTACGGCAGCGGATCTGGACACCGTTTGCAGCCAGTTTGCCGCCATGAGCCAGATGCCCGGCTTTGACCGCAGTATGCTGCAAAAGCAGCTGGACGGTGCCATGAGCCAGCTGGACAGCACCCTGCTGGAAAACCTGAAAAGCCAGTCTTTGCTGCTGGTGCAGCTGGAATACGAGGCGCAGGGCGTTGCGCAGGATGTGCAGATGGGTTACCTCTTCCGGGTGGGCGGCCAGATGCTGGCGCTCACCCTGCTGATGGTAGCCGTGGCTGTGGCCGTTGGCTTCCTTGCCTCCCGGGTATCCGCCGCCATCGGCCGCGACCTGCGCCGGGAGACCTTCTCCAGCGTTATCGGCTTCTCCAATGCAGAGATTGAGAACTTCTCCACCGCCTCCCTCATCACCCGCACCACCAACGATATCCAGCAGGTGCAGTTCGTCTGCGTCATCCTGCTGCGCATGGTGGCCTACGCGCCCATTCTGGGCATTGGCGGCGTGCTGCACGTTGTGGGCAGCAGCAGCGGCCTTTCCTGGATCGTGGTGCTGGACGTGGCACTGCTCTTGTTGCTGCTGCTCTTCCTGATGAGCGTTGCCATGCCAAAATTCAAGGTGATGCAGCAGCTGGTGGACCGGCTGAATCTGGTCAGCCGCGAGATCTTGACCGGCATCATGCCGGTGCGCGCCTTCAGCCGCGAAAAATTTGAGGAGCAGCGCTTTGACAAGGCCAACCGGGAGCTGATGGGCACCCAGCTGTTCACCAACCGCGCTATGGTGGCTATGATGCCCTTTATGACCCTGATCATGAACGGCACCAGCCTGCTCATCGTCTGGTTCGGCGGCAAGGCCATGGATGCCGGCACTATGCAGGTGGGCGAAATGATTGCCTTTATCACCTACACCATGCAGATCGTCATGTCCTTCCTGATGCTGGCCATGGTGGCCGTCATGCTGCCCCGCGCCGGTGTGGCTGCGGATCGTATCGACGAGGTCATCCGCACCAAGGCCACCATCCGCGACCCGGACGAAGCCGCCGCAAAGGCTGCACAGGCGCACACCGACTGGCAGGGCGTGGTGCAGTTCGAGGATGTGAGCTTCCGTTACCCCGGTGCAGACAGCGATGCGCTGGAGCACATCAGCTTTACCGCAAAGCCCGGCGAGACCACCGCCATCATCGGCTCCACCGGCTGCGGCAAGTCCACCCTGCTCAACCTGATCCCCCGCTTTTACGATGTGACCGGCGGCAAGGTGACCGTGGACGGCATTGACGTGCGCGAGATGCCGCAGGCACAGCTGCACGACCTGCTGGGCTATGTGCCCCAGAAGGGTGTGCTGTTCAGCGGCACCATTGACAGCAACCTGAAATTCGGCGGCGAGGATATCACCGACGCACAGGTGCACAAAGCCGCCGCCATTGCACAGGCCACTGATTTTATCGAGGCAAAGCCCGAGGGCTACCAAAGCCCCATTGCACAGGGCGGCTCCAACGTATCCGGCGGCCAGAAGCAGCGGCTTTCCATTGCCCGGGCAATTGCCAAGGACCCCAAGGTCTATCTGTTTGACGACAGCTTCTCGGCGCTGGACTACAAGACCGATGTAACCCTGCGCCGCGCTTTGAAGGCACAGACCGACAACGCCACCGTGATCATTGTGGCACAGCGCATTTCCACCGTGCTGCACGCAAACCAGATCCTTGTACTGGACGAAGGCAGGCTGGTGGGCAAGGGCACCCACGCCCAGCTGATGGTCAGTTGCCCGGAATATCAGGAGATCGCCCGCAGCCAGCTGAGCCAGAAGGAGCTGGCGCTGGATACCCTGAATACAGAAAAGGAGGGTGAGTGATATGCCCAGACCCGGACGTCCCACCACTGAGCGCGCCAAGAACTTTAAAGGCACGCTGCGGCAGCTCATCCGCACTATGAGCCACTACAAGCTGCCCCTTGCGGCAGCCATGCTGTTTGCTGTTCTGTCCACCATCTTCAACATTGCAGGCCCCAAGGTGCTGGCAAAAGCCACCACCGCCCTTGCCACCGGCTGGATCGCCCGGCTGCGCGGCACCGGCAGCATCGATTTTGTGTATATCGGCCGCATTCTGCTGTTTTTGCTGGGAATGTACCTGCTGAGCAGCGCCTTCAGCTTTATTCAGGGCTGGCTGATGACCGGCCTTTCCCAGAAGGTCTGCTACGACTTCCGCCGCCAGATCAGTGAAAAGATCAACCGCCTGCCGCTGGCGTACTTTGAAAAGCGCACCGTGGGCGAGGTGCTCTCCCGCATCACCAACGATGTGGACACACTGGGCCAGAGCTTGAACCAGAGCATCACCCAGCTGATCACCAGCGTGACCACCATGATCGGTGTGCTGGTGATGATGTTTTCCATCAGCCCCCGCATGACCCTGATTGCCCTGCTGATCTTACCGGTATCGCTGGCGCTGGTGCTGGTGGTGGTCAAGTTCAGCCAGAAGTACTTCA
>ERZ832317.4874-NODE-4874-length-12581-cov-3.468306_pt1 | contig 12581 bp, 9 predicted proteins | sample MGYA00519695_ERZ832317 | MGnify/ENA primary metagenome ERZ832317 (study PRJEB31850, sample SAMEA3708726) | human gut metagenome | biome: human gut; feature: human-associated habitat; material: faeces | place: China | collected 2014 ...
CTGATCCGTGTCAATGATATTCTTTCGGAGCTTGAGAAGCAGGTCGGCCCATTGGAACGGCAGTCTGAGAAAGCAAGAGAATATCTGAAGAAAAAAGAAGAACTGAAGACTTATGATATCAATATGTTTCTGTTAGAAGCAGACCGCCTGAAAGAGCAGATCCGGGATGTGGAAGCAAAAGATAATCTGACAAAGGCTCAGATGGGAGAAGCAAACCGCTTGTATGAAGATACAAAGCAGGAATATGAAAGTATTGAAGAACAAGTCGATACGATGGACGCGTCTATTGAGACTTATAATCGCAAGCTTACTGAGACAAGCATGTTAAAACAACAGTTGGAGAATCAGATTGCTCTTTTGAAGGAGCAGATCCACAGTGCCAGAATGAATGATGAGCATTACGCGAATCGTGCCCAGTCCATTGAACGGGAACTTTCTGAGCGTGAGGAACAGCTTGGTACTCTGATTTCGGATCAGACAAGACTCCAGGCAGAATTAGATTCCGGCCGAAAAGCAGAAACACTTGAAAAAGAGAATCTGAACAAGCTTCAGATCCGTATTGCAAGTCTTAGTTCTGATATTGAAAAGAACCAGAATGATATTCGGGAAATTCTCGGAAACCGTGCATCCACAAAAGCTCAGATCCAGAAGTTCGATACTATGATGGAACAGATTCAGGTGCGGAAATCCGGACTGAACCAGAGATATTTTGGTGCGCAAAGTGAAGCCGGTCTTCAGAAAGAACAATATGAGACATTTTATGCGGAATTAAAAGAAGTGTCAGATCAGATTATTTCCTTTGCAGAAGAGAAGAAGAACTATGAATCACAGATTCAGGAACTTCAAAAGTCTTTAAATGAAAAAAATGAGCAGATCCGTGCAAGTCAGAGCGCTTACCACAGAGAGCATTCACGCCTGGAGTCTCTTAGAAATATGACTGAACGCTATGACGGATACGGTAACAGTATTAAGCGTGTTATGGATAACCGCAGTCATGAAAAAGGGCTGTTAGGTGTTGTTGCAGATATTATTAAAGTAGAAAAAAAATATGAGACAGCCATTGAGACGGCTCTTGGCGGCAGTATCCAGAATATTGTTACAGATAACGAACAGACAGCAAAACGTATGATTGAATTTTTGAAAAAGAATAAATTCGGTCGTGCAACATTTCTCCCACTGACGCAGATCCGTTCCCATGGAGGAATTGCTCAGCCACAGGCATTGAATGAAGCAGGAGTTATCGGTCTTGCAGACACTCTTGTTATGGTGGAAGACAAGTACCTGGAACTGGCAGGCTCTCTGCTTGGCAGAACACTGGTTGTCGATCATATTGATCACGGACTTGCCATTGCAAGAAAATACAGGCAGTCTATTCGAATTGTAACGCTGGAAGGTGATCTGATCAATCCGGGCGGTTCTATGACTGGTGGAGCATTCAAGAATTCCAGCAACCTTTTAAGCAGACGCCGTGAGATAGAAGAGCTGGAGCAGGCTGTCCAAAAACTCCGTGCTGATGTAGCAAAGACAGAGCAGGAGATCGCGGAGTTGAAAAACAATCGTTCCGGTTACTATGATAAAATCGAACAAATCAAAGATTTACTACAGAAAGCATATGTCCGCCAAAATACAGCGAAGATGAATGCCGATCAGGCAAAGAGCAAGATCGAAGCAGCGAATCAGACTGCGCTGGAAATTCAGAAAGAGACACAGCAACTGGATCAGGAGATCAGTGACATCATGGATAATCAGCAGTCCATCAATGTGGAGCTGGATACGTCTGAACAGTTAGAACGTGACCTGAATAAACAGATTGAAGAAGGGCAGACAAAGTTGGATGATCTGAAACATCAGGAAATATTACAGCAGCAGGCTTCGGAAAATGCACATTTATCCTGTGCTGCTACAGAACAAAAGGTTCTGTTCGTAATGGAAAATGCAGAACGTATTCAGGAAGAGATGCAAAAATTCCGCGAAGAGTTGAAGGGGCTGGAAGCAAGTAAAGGCGGTACGAGCAAAGAAATCGAGGAAAAAGAATCTCAGATTCAGGAACTGCGCCAGACGATTGAGAATTCCGGAGAATTATTTGTGGAAATTCAGGATGAGATTGAAAAGGCGAAGAAGACACGTGAAGATCTGAACCAGCGTCATAAAGATTTCTTACAGAAGCGTGAAGACCTCTCCAGGCAGATTTCTGATCTGGATAAAGAAATCTTCCGTCTGGAGAGCCAGAAAAACAGTTATGAAGAAGCTGCCGAGAAGCAGATCAATTATATGTGGGAAGAGTACGAACTGACGTATAATCATGCACTGGAAATCCGGGATGAGAGTCTGACAGATCCTGCCGAGATGCGAAGGCGGATCCAGGAATTAAAGACGGAGATCCGGAAACTCGGATCGGTGAACGTCAATGCGATCGAAGATTTTAAAAATCTTTCCGAGCGGTATGAATTTATGAAAACGCAGCATGATGATCTGGTAGAGGCAGAAGCAACGCTCAAGAAGATCATTGAAGAGCTGGACGAGGCGATGCGTAAGCAGTTTACTGAGCAGTTTGCAAAGATCAGCCAGGAGTTTAATCAGGTGTTCAAACAACTGTTCGGTGGTGGAAAAGGAACTCTGGAACTGATGGATGATGAGGATGTGCTGGAAGCCGGAATCCGGATCATTGCGCAGCCGCCGGGTAAAAAACTTCAGAATATGATGCAGCTTTCCGGTGGAGAAAAGGCGTTGACGGCGATTTCGCTGCTGTTTGCAATCCAGAATCTGAAACCTTCCCCGTTTTGTCTGCTGGATGAGATCGAGGCGGCACTGGATGATTCTAATGTCACGAGATTTGCACAGTATTTGCACAAGCTGACGAAAAATACACAGTTTATCGTCATTACACACCGTCGTGGTACGATGACAGCGGCAGACCGGCTGTATGGGATCACTATGCAGGAAAAAGGGGTATCAACGCTGGTATCTGTGGATCTTCTGGAAGATGAGCTTACAAAGTAGTGGATAGGAGGATATGATGGCAGAAGAAAAAATGGGATTTTTTAAGCGTCTGGTAGCAGGACTTAACAAGACGCGCGATAATATCGTGTCTGGAATGGACAGTATTTTTCATGGATTTTCAAAGATAGATGAGGACTTTTATGAGGAACTGGAAGAGGTTCTGATCATGGGAGATCTGGGGGTAAAAGCAACTTACGCGATTCTTGATGATCTTCGTAAAAAAGTAAAAGAACAGCATATCAAAGAGCCGATTGAGTGCAGACAGCTCCTGATCGACAGTATCAAAGAGCAGATGGATGTAGGCGAGACAGCTTATGAATTTGAAAACCAGACTTCTGTTGTTCTGGTGATCGGAGTAAATGGAGTCGGAAAGACGACTACTATCGGAAAACTTGCCGGTAAGATGAGAGGTCAGGGCAAGAAAGTTGTGCTTGCTGCAGCAGATACTTTCCGTGCAGCTGCGGGCGATCAATTAAAGGAATGGGCACATCGTTCGGATGCAGATCTGATCGGCGGACAGGAAGGTGCAGATCCGGCAGCCATCGTTTATGATGCGGTAGCGGCTGCAAAAGCGAGAAAGGCAGATATCCTTCTGGTGGATACAGCCGGAAGACTTCACAATAAAAAGAACCTGATGGAGGAACTGAAGAAGATTAACCGTGTGCTGGAAAGAGAATATCCGGAAGCATACAGGGAAACTTTGGTCGTTCTGGATGCAACGACCGGACAGAATGCACTTTCACAGGCAAAGGAATTCAGTGATGTTGCGGATATTACAGGAATTATCCTGACTAAGATGGATGGAACGGCCAAAGGTGGAATTGCAGTTGCAATTCAGGCAGAGCTTGGAATTCCTGTTAAATATATAGGTGTCGGTGAGACAATCGATGATCTGCAGAAATTCGATTCCGACGAATTTGTACAGGCATTATTTACAACAGAAGAAAAGAAGGAAGAAGGAGAAGAATAATAATATGCTGACATTGGAAAAATTTGAAGAAGCAAGCGAGATCGTAAAACGTGTGACACGTCCGACAAAGCTTATCTACAGTGAGTATCTCAGTAGCCAGACCGGGGGAAAGGTCTATTTGAAACCGGAAAATATGCAGTACACAGGTGCATACAAATTAAGAGGAGCTTATTACAAGATCAGCACACTTTCTGAAGAAGATCGTGCAAAAGGTCTGATCACAGCTTCAGCAGGAAACCATGCGCAGGGTGTGGCATATGCGGCAAAAGCGTTTGGATGTAAGGCGACGATTGTTATGCCAACTGTCACTCCGCTGATCAAGGTAAACCGTACCAAGAGCTATGGCGCCGAGGTTGTTTTACACGGAGATGTCTATGACGATGCCTGTGCAAAGGCCTATGAGCTTGCAGAAGAGTACGGATATACTTTTGTACATCCGTTTGATGATCTGGATGTAGCTACCGGACAGGGAACGATTGCAATGGAAATCTTTAAGGAACTGCCGACAGTAGACATTATTTTGGTCCCGATCGGTGGTGGTGGACTGGCAGCCGGTGTTTCAACACTTGCTAAGCTGTTAAATCCGAACATCAAAGTGATCGGCGTAGAGCCGGCAGGCGCAAGCTGTATGAAAGCATCTTTAGATGCGGGCAAAGTAGTTACACTGCCAAATGTAGAGACAATTGCGGATGGTACCGCTGTTAAAACTCCGGGAGATAAGATTTTCCCATATATACAGAAAAATATTGACGAGATCATTGCTGTTGAGGATGAAGAGTTGATCGTCAATTTCTTAGATATTTTGGAAAACCATAAGATGTTAGTAGAAAACTCAGGCTTGCTTACTGTGGCAGCATTAAAGCATCTCGACTGCAAGGGCAAACGGGTCGTTTCAATCTTAAGTGGCGGTAATATGGACATTATTACGTTGTCTTCCGTCGTTCAGCATGGACTGATCGCCCGCGGCAGAGTATTTACCGTTGCCGTACAGTTACCGGACAGACCGGGTGAACTTGTCAACGTAGCGGATATTATCGCAAAAGAAAAAGGAAATGTTATCCGCTTAGAGCATAATCAGTTTGTCAGCATCAACCGTAATGCGGCAGTTGAGCTTCGGATCACGCTTGAGGCATTTGGACAGGAGCACAAAAATGAGATCTTAAAGGCGCTTCGTGACAAGGGATATGACGCAAAAGAAGAGACACCGACAGGTATGTATTAGAAAGGAATGGTTGTTTTATGGCAGGAACAGAAAATACAAAGGCATCAGAATTGTTGCACACACCCGGTGGAGTGCGGGATATTTATGGCAGTGCTTGTGCCAGAAAGCTGGAGGTACAGCATTCGTTAGAGCAGGTGATGCATTCCTATGGATTTCGAAATGTGCAGACACCGACGTTTGAGTATTTTGATATTTTTAATAAAGAACGTGGAACAGCTGCATCCAATGAGATGTTTAAGTTCTTTGACCGTGGCAACAATACACTAGTATTGCGACCGGACATGACGCCGGCGATCGCACGCTGTGTTGCCAAATATTTCCGTGAGGAGACTGAGCAGATGCGTTTCTGCTACACGGCACAGACTTTTGTCAGTACCGGACAATACAAGGGTAAATTACAGGAAGTGACACAGGTTGGAGCAGAGCTTTTTATGGATGACAGCTCCGATGCGGATGCAGAGATGTTAGCATTGACGATAGAATGTCTGTTAGAGAGCGGTTTGAAGGAATTTCAGATCGAAGTGGGACATGCCGATCTGTTCCGGGCTTTGGTAGAGGAAGCAGGCTTTGAGGAGGAGACGATCGAGACGCTGCGTGATCTGATCGAGAGCAAAAACTTCTTTGGCGTGGAAGAATTGTTAGGCAAGCTCACGGTACAGCAGGGGTTAAAAGAGGTCTTTGTGAAACTGCCGGAGCTATTAGAGAATTTAAAAGAGGCGGCAGATTTTGTGCGTGCGAGAAGTAAGAGCGAGCGCGTATATAAAGCATTAGAACGCTTGGAAAAATTAGAAGAGATCTTAAAGATATATGGTTTAGAAGATTATGTCACGATTGATCTCAGTATGCTGAGTCATTACAGCTATTATACAGGAGTTGTATTCCGTGCTTATACATATGGAAATGGTGAGGCAATCGCCAGCGGTGGCCGCTATGACGGTTTGGTGGCACAGTTTGGCAAAGAGGCGCCGGCAATCGGTTTGGTTATCGTATTAGACCAGTTGATGATCGCAATGGAGCGTCAGAAGCTGTTTGGAGAGACTGCACTTGGCGGAACACTTTTGGTGTATCCGAAAGAGGTGCGTGCGCAGGCTTTGCAGGAGGCTAAGAAAATGCGTGAAGGTGGACAAGTTGTTCAGATGATGCGCAAATCTTCCAAAAAAGAAATTGAAGAATATGTTGCTTACGCAAAACGCAACGGTAATGATTCTTTGATCTACCTGACGAAAGATGGCGAAAAACAGCAGATGATAGAGGCGAAATAAGTAGGAGGATAGCGATGAAATACATAACATTTGCCCTGGCAAAAGGGCGTTTGGCAAAACAGACATTAGCGCTGTTAGAGCAGATTGGTATTACATGTGAGGAAATGAAGGATGAGAAAACGCGTAAGCTGATCTTTGTAAATGAAGAACTTGGTTTTAAGTTTTTCCTTTCGAAAGCATCGGATGTTCCGACTTATGTTGAAATGGGCGCTGCTGATATTGGTGTAGTCGGTAAGGATACCATTTTGGAAGAGGGCCGCAAGTTATACGAAGTATTGGATCTCAATTGCGGCAAATGCCGTATGTGTGTTGCAGGACCGAAAGAGGCGAAGGAACGCTTGAATGACGGTTCTCTGATCCGTGTGGCAAGCAAGTATCCTCGCATTGCAAAGGACTATTTTTATAATGTCAAACATCAGACAGTTGAGATCATTAAACTGAATGGGTCGGTAGAGCTTGCTCCAATCGTTGGTCTGTCAGAAGTGATCGTGGATATTGTTGAGACAGGTTCGACACTGCGTGAAAACGGTTTGGAAGTATTGGAAGAGATCTGTCCGTTATCGGCGAGAGTGGTTGTTAATGAAGTGAGTATGAAGATGCAGCATGAGCGTATTACAAAGTTGATCCGAGATTTGCGGGAAGTTATTCCACAGTAACATAGAAAGAGGAGGAAATTACGATGAGAATTGTAAAGCTGACACAAAAAGAGCGCGAAAATATTTTGGAAAATCTTTTGAAAAGAAGTCCGAATCAATATAGCAAATTTGAGACAACGGTTCGCGATATTTTGGATAAAGTGAAAGCAGAAGGTGACCAGGCACTGTTTGCGTATACAGAACAGTTTGATGGTGTAAAGATCACTGAGGAAACCTTCCGTGTTACCGAAGAAGAAATTGCTGAGGCATATGAAAAAGTAGATTCTCATCTGATTGAAATCATTCGTAAGGCGTTAGTGAATATTCGTGATTATCACCAGAAACAGGTTCGTTACAGTTGGTTTGACAGCAAACCGGATGGCACGCTGTTAGGTCAGAAAGTAACGGCATTGGAACGTGTTGGTGTATATGTTCCGGGTGGTAAAGCAGTATATCCGTCATCGGTTCTGATGAATATTGTTCCGGCAAAGGTGGCAGGAGTAGAACGTATCGTTATGACAACACCGCCGGGAAAAGATGGCAAAGTATATCCGATCACATTGGTTGCAGCCAAAGAGGCTGGCGTCGATGAGATTTATAAAGTGGGTGGAGCACAGGCAATCGGTGCTTTGGCATATGGAACCGAAAGCATCAAAAAGGTTGATAAGATCGTGGGACCAGGCAATATTTTTGTGGCACTGGCCAAGAAAGCGGTATATGGACATGTCAGCATTGACTCGATCGCCGGCCCGAGTGAGATTTTAGTACTGGCAGATGAGACAGCCAACCCACGTTATGTAGCTGCTGACTTATTGTCACAGGCAGAACATGATGAGATGGCATCTGCAATCTTGATCACGACTAGCGAAGAGCTGGCTGATAAAGTATCCGAAGAAGTTGATGGTTTTGTGAAAAAATTATCCCGTCAGGAGATCATCCAAAAATCATTGGATTCTTACGGTTATATTCTGGTTGCAGATACGATGGAAGAGGCGATTGAAACAGCTAACGAGATTGCTTCAGAGCATTTAGAGATCGTTACGAAAAATCCATTCGATACAATGACGAGAATCCGTAACGCCGGAGCGATTTTCTTAGGAGAGTACAGCAGTGAGCCTTTGGGTGATTATTTTGCAGGACCAAACCATGTGCTTCCGACAAATGGCACTGCGAAGTTTTTCTCTCCACTGTCGGTCGATGACTTTATTAAGAAGTCCAGTATCATTTCCTATTCCCGAGAGGCACTGGAGCTAGTACATCAGGATATCGAGGACTTTGCAACTGCTGAGAAGCTGACTGCACATGCAAATTCAATCGCTGTTCGATTCGAACAATAATTGGAATACAAATTGCAAACTTTTGAAAAATCGGGTAAAATAAAAGGAAAAGCAAAGAAATGAGGATTCCTATGGAACAGAACGTGAAGTGCCGTCAGGCTGAGGTGACAAGAAAGACCGGAGAAACGGATATTACAATCCGTTTAAATTTGGATGGAACAGGGAAAGCTTCTATTCAGACCGGGATTGGATTCTTTGATCATATGTTGAATAGTTTTGCCAGACATGGGTTGTTTGATCTGGAAGTACAGGCAAAGGGTGATCTGGAGGTGGACTGCCATCATACGATAGAGGACACCGGAATTGTTTTGGGTGAGGCGATCCGTCAGGCTGTAGGGGATAAAAAGGGAATCTGCCGTTTTGGCGAGTGCATCTTGCCGATGGATGAAACGCTAGTACTATGTGCATTGGATCTGTCAGGCAGACCATACCTGCGCTATCATCTGGACCTTACAGTTCCATCTGTGGGACAGTTCGATACAGAGATGGTTCATGAATTCTTTTATGCAGTAAGCTATGCAGCAGGAATGAATCTTCATGTAAAACAGCTCGATGGAGAGAACAATCATCACATTATTGAGGCTGCTTTTAAGTCGTTTGCAAAAGCATTGGATCGTGCTGTGAGTTATGACGGACGTATATCCGATGTATTATCAACCAAAGGAAGCCTATAGGAGGACGATTATGAACCACAAAAAGATAATTCCTTTTATTAATGCAGAGAATGAGTATCCTGCAAATGTCATTCAGTTGGCAAACCGCTATTCCTGTGAGGGAGCGGACGAATTGTTTTTATATAATTATACCGGAGATGAAGCTTCCAGAGAGGAGTTTTTGTCTACCGTGCGGGAGATTGAAAAACAGATCGACATTCCATTTACGGTTGGAATCTATGTATCACGGTTTGAGGATGCCAAAAAGGCACTCTATACCGGAGCAAGTTCTGTTGTGATCCGTAAGGCTTTGCTGCCGGAGGAGAAAGAATTAAATGAGATCCTGCGCCGTTTTGATCGTGATAAACTGGCTGTGGAAGTCGACATGAAGGCTGATTTTCAAAATGCGGAACAGCTCAATGCTTTTTATGAGCAGGGATTTGGTACGGTCGTGTTAAAGCATATTGATACGACAAAGAGTTTTAGTGATGCAATCGATCAGTGCAAAATGACGGTTTTGATCCGAGATGGATTGATCCGTAATGATCTAAGTGAGCTGCTTTCCTATAGCAATGTATACGGTGTATCAACTAATTATTTTGAGGACAAAGATATTTATAAAGCAAAACGTGCATTGAAGCAGAATGGTATAGCTGTGGAAGTTTTCGAAAGCCTGATCGATTTTGCTGATTTTAAGCTGGATGCCAATGGGTTGATCCCGGCAATTGTGCAGGATTATCGCACCGGTGAAGTTCTTATGCTTGGATATATGAATGAGGAATCTTATGCGAAGACGATCGAAACAGGCCGCATGACATATTTCAGTCGAAGCAGACAGAAACTTTGGTTAAAGGGTGAAACTTCCGGTCATTTTCAGTATGTTAAATCATTGTCGTTAGATTGTGATAATGATACGATTCTTGCTAAAGTGCGTCAGATCGGTGCTGCCTGTCATACCGGCAATCGAAGCTGTTTTTTCAAAGAATTGGCCAAGAAAGAATATATTCAGACGAATCCTCTTACCGTATTGATGGAAGATTACAACGTTATTATGGAACGAAAAAATCATCCAAAGGAAGGTTCGTATACGAATTATCTGTTTGATAAGGGAATCGATAAGATTCTTAAGAAATGTGGAGAAGAGGCAACGGAGATTGTGATCGCTGCCAAAAATCCGGATGCAGAAGAGCTGCGCTATGAGATTGCAGATTTCCTGTATCATATGATGGTCCTGATGGCAGAATGTGGTTTGGACTGGAATGATATCACGAAGGAATTGGTGAATCGCAGGTAATAAGAAGGAGGAGAAGATATGATTGGTGTTTTGTTAGCAAAGGGGATTGCTGATCTGTCCTTTGGAGGTGCGCTGCTCTGGTATGTCGTTAAATATATCGTCAGTGCTGCTCTTGCCGTCGCAGCGGTTATGTTGGGAATCCGCCTGCGCAAAAATAAAAACGCAAAGACAGAGCAGTTAGCAGTGGATAAGGAAAGTGCTCATGGAAATTGAGAAAAAATATCAGATCAAAGAAATGCCTTGTTTGGATGGGGCTATGACAAAGGAAATGGAGCAGGGGTATCTCTGCACGGATCCGGTAGTGCGTATCAGACGAAGCAATGACAAGTATATTTTGACCTGTAAATCCTTTGATGGAATGATTGGCGAAAGACGGGCGGATGTTCGTATGTGCCAGGAGTATGAGATAAACCTGCCGGAGGAAAGTTATAAGCATCTGCGCCAGAAGGTAGATGGCGGCTTGATCTCTAAGACACGGTATATTATTCCGTTAGCAGATGGGCATATTGCGGAATTAGATGTATTTCATGGTCCCTTAGAGGGACTTCGTTTTGTTGAAGTGGAATTTCAGGATGAGGAAGATGCAGATCTGTTTGTTCCGCCGGAATGGTTTGGTCAAAATGTAAGTGGTGATAAACGTTATTCCAACAGTTTTTTGTCAACGCAGACAGGGCTGGAAGCGTTTTTGTAAATACAAAGTAAATCCGAATGAAGACAAAATAATGCGACTACAGGGAAATTCGGTTACTGCAATAAAAAATAATGGAGGCACATTATGTTTAAAATTTTAAAGAAAGAATACCTTGCCAATAATATCTGGCTTATGGATATTGAGGCACCAAGAGTGGCAAAACACTGTCAGCCGGGTCAGTTTGTCATTGTCAAGACCGATGAAAAAGGAGAGCGTATTCCGCTTACGGTATGTGATTATGACCGCGAGCAGGGAAGTGTTACGATTGTATTTCAGACAGTTGGAGCATCTACTACGGAGATGGCAAAGTATGAGGTAGGAGAATCCTTTATGGATTTTGTAGGACCGCTTGGATGTGCATCTGAGTTGATCAAGATGCCATTAGATGAATTGAAAAAGGAGAAGATTCTTTTTGTATGTGGTGGTGTAGGTACTGCACCGGTATATCCACAGGTAAAATGGATGAAAGAACATGGTGTTGATGTCGATGTTATTATCGGCGCCCGCACAAAAGATATTATTATTTTGGAAAATGAGATGCGCGAAGTAGCTGCGAACCTTTATATTGCTACCGATGATGGTTCTTATGAGTTCAAAGGTAACGGCTGTGACAAGATCAATGATCTGATCGGACAGGGTAAGGAATATACGAAGGTTGTAGCGATTGGACCGATGATCATGATGAAATTTGTATGTAAGCTTACAAAAGAGCTTGGTATCCCTACGATCGTCAGCATGAATCCAATCATGGTCGATGGAACAGGTATGTGTGGTGCGTGTCGTTTGAAAGTTGGCGATGAGATCAAATTTGCCTGTGTAGATGGACCTGAGTTTGATGGACATTTGGTTGACTTTGACCAGGCAATGCTGCGTCAGCGTATGTACAAGACAGAAGAAGGCAGAGCAATGCTTAAATTGCAGGAAGGTGATACCCATCACGGTGGATGTGGCCAGTGCCATTAATGATAGAACAAAATAGAATAAACACTTCGAATGGAGGATAACAATGGAAGTAGATGTAATGAAGAGAGTTCCTGTACGTGAGCAGGACCCGAAGGTACGTGCCAAGAACTTTGAAGAAGTATGTCTTGGATACAATAGAGAAGAGGCAACGGCAGAGGCATCTCGCTGCCTGCAGTGTAAAAATCCGCAGTGCGTGAAAGGCTGTCCGGTAAATATTGATATTCCGGGATTTATTAGCAAGCTCGTAGAGGGCAGTGTAGAAGATGCTTATCATGTGATCAGTAAGTACTCTGCACTTCCGGCTGTATGTGGTCGTGTATGTCCACAGGAGAGCCAGTGTGAGTCCAAATGTATCCGTGGAATCAAAGGTGATGCTGTTTCTATCGGTAAGCTAGAGCGCTATGTTGCAGATACAGCAAGAGAAGAAGGCATTAAGCCGGCACCTGCAGAGACGAAGAACGGCAAGAAAGTTGCTGTGATCGGTTCCGGACCTGCAGGACTTACCTGTGCAGGAGATCTTGCAAAGCTTGGTTATGATGTGACGATTTTCGAAG
>ERZ832317.4877-NODE-4877-length-12573-cov-3.029478_pt1 | contig 12573 bp, 11 predicted proteins | sample MGYA00519695_ERZ832317 | MGnify/ENA primary metagenome ERZ832317 (study PRJEB31850, sample SAMEA3708726) | human gut metagenome | biome: human gut; feature: human-associated habitat; material: faeces | place: China | collected 2014 ...
GAATTACGGAGGATGGAAAAATCCAGACAGTACCGCTCTATTTGGCTGGTAGGATTAGGTTTGATAAGGGCGTATGATTGCTTTTAAAAACAGGTGTTGCTTTCGATGATTGGAGGTAGCACCTGTTTTTAGGCATAAATTGAATGGGGGGGGCGGCGTATCATGTTCCGAAACCGTATTATAATACAAACAGGGACAGAACCTTAAATTGGCATTACCCTGAGCAGCGAATGAGATTTACAAAAACCGTAAAATGATCTTAATTATTTCTGGTCGATTTTGGATTCAGAAAGGATATATTCTTCAACCGATCTCTTTGGTATCTTCCATAGGCGTCCGATGCGGAACGCCTTTATTTTTTTCCTTCGCAGAAGTTCATAAGCTACATTTTTGCCAATAAAAAGCATTTCACATAATTCTTCTATAGAAACAAGATCTGAATAATTCTCAAACATATAGTGCACCTCCATGTGATTTTTATAGAGATGTGTATGATATAAAATTTAAAAATGATAAAATGTATATAGTAAAACCATATAATACAAGAAACTCAAAGATCATCTGAAATAATTTTTAAAAATATTATAACATTTTCATAAAAGTAGAATGGGAAGTCTGTAGGACATTCCCACCTACTTGCTAGAGTATTGCCAAAAGGAGGAAAAAGAAATGACAATATCAATTCGACTTACAGAAGATGAGGAGAAGGTACTTAAACGGAAAATGGAACAGACTGGATTACAAAAAACTCAATTGATTAAACAGAGCCTGTTTGTGGAAAATCCAGTACAAATCGTAGATCATAGCCGGGAAATATATACGATGCTTCACCATTTGCGTGAGGAATTAGAAAGGCTGGAAGGAACTCAGAACATAAGGATTTCGGATAATATAAAAGAGGAGCTGTGGGAGATATGCCAAAAATTGTTTGCGTAAACAAAAATAGCAAAGGTTATAATACGCCAGAGGATTTACAAAAGATTATCCATTATGCATACAATCCACTGAAAACGACAGAGGATACAATTAGGCCAGGACATGCGATTGGCGACTATACGGGATGCTATCCATTTATGGGGCCAGAGTACTTAACCCATGATGAAGCTGCTGTATCGTCATATATGATTTTGAACAATGCAATCTATGGGAAATCTCATGGAAATTTGATTCGTCATTGGGTGATTAGTTTTCATAAATCCGACTATGTTATGCCGTGTGATGCGGCCAATTTGGGAAATTTTTTAATTCACGTTTTAGGGCAGAATTATATTTCAGCATTCGGAGTCCATATGGATACATACTATATTCATATCCATTTAATAATCAACTGTATCAACTGGCATGATGGAAAACGCTATGATGTTCCATATGAAGGGAAGTGGATTAATAGTATGGTAGAAGGCTGGTATCAAACCCATATGGATAATCTGATAAAGGATGTGGAAGCAAGAAAACGATACGAGGCATATTTATATGGAGAGTATTAAAGGTTTTGAAAGTTTACATTCTCAATTTTTCCATAGAATATATGCTTTTTGCTTTTTTAAACCTTAATTCGGATAATTTATTTAGGACAACTGCAGAATCTTTGCTTATTGAAAAGGAAGGATAGGAAGCTACAGATACTTAAGTCATGTAGCTTCCTTTTTACTATTTTTATTATGCAACTATTTTGAAGTCAATAAGAGATTTATAATAGAATAAATGGCGTCTTTTTCTTTTTCCGATAATTGGTCCCATTTAGTTAATAAATTTTTTTGATCTTTGGATAGACCATTAAAATCTTCATAGGAGAAGAAATCATGTAAAGAAATTTGGAAGGTATTGCATAGGATTTCTATCTTGTCTATCGGGGGATAGAGATTTTTTTGATACCATGTAGCAATTGTGGATTGTGGAATACCAGATAACTTTGCCAATTTATATACAGACCATTCTCTACTTTCTCGTAGTTCTTGTATGCGAGCTAAAACGTCAAACAAAGAATGCCCTCCTTTAATGTTTATCTATATTTCGATATTTTAAATCGAATTTACGGTAGTCAATAGATGGATATTTGCGTTACAATGTATCGTATAAACGATACATTGGTAAAAGGAACTAAGCAAAACCCAATTTATTTTTAAAATAAAATAACAAAAAAGGAGAGCAGGAGAAAACTATACAGATGGAGAGATTTCCTAGCAGATGCTTAAGATGAGGAAAACCTCATTTTAACTTGTACTAAATCTTGACATAGTACCATACGCTGTATTGCGTATTGGAATCTTCATAATACCATGCTAGAATAATTTGGAGGAGGAAAGACATGAAATTATTTGCTGAAAATCTAAAGAGAATGCGAAAAGAAAGAAACATGACACAGGATCAATTAGCACGTATTTCTGCTATTCCGAAGGGAACAATTTGTAATTATGAGCAGAATCGAGGGGGCTGTGATCCATCTCTTCATAATCTAATGGTTTTGGCGGATATATTTAATGTTACCCTTTACAATTTATATTATGGAGGAAAAAAAGAAATGACTACAAATTCTATTTACATGGATGAATTGTTAAGTGAACTTTTCCAGCTGAATCATGGTGCGATAGGAGAGATTCACGATAGTGAACCTAATGGAATTAGTTTACCTAAGTTGAGTATTTCAGATGAAATAATAACTAAGCTTACAGAGCGTTGGAACACTGGCATTGCCTATCCTAAACGTGGTTTGTATAGAAATTATGTTGAGCAGACTATTGTCAGATATGCACAGGATAGACAAGGGTGGAAAAAGAAATTCGGATTAGACCAATAGTATTATTTATTAGGCGCCTTGGAGGAATCCAAGGTGCTTATTTTATAGACTTTAGGTTTGTCCCTGGGTGCCCGGACGCGGGCTAGGATAATTGCTGTGCCATAGTGTTCAGCCATTTCCTGATAGACAGCATTTATACGCTGATCTTTCCAACCCTTGCTGTGATCCATAGCAGTGCGGTAGTTATCCAGCACAAGGATTTTGGCAACACCACCAAAGTACTTATAGATGTGGACATGCGTAGCAATCTACGAGGGCTGCTTCTCGTCCATAAAAGCACACGATCTGAATATTTACGGATATCTTAAATTTCTGCTGGAGCATCAGCTGAGTAAAGATATGACCGATGAACAACTGGCACCTTGGAGTAAAAACTCCAATCTATCAAAAATCGCATATGAATTATGGTGAATTACTCCAACTCGCAAAGGGACGGGGTAATTTTGTATCTGACCGCATTATAATTTGGCGGTTACGATATAAAAATCATATTTAAGGCAAAAAGCGGCTATCGGGAAATAGAATAGCCTAAAACAGGGCCAGTTGTGACTTATCTCTCGATCCTTTGAGTTCCTCCAAAAAGGTTGAGAAATCGGCATTTTTATACTTCTTATAAACGATACAACACTTCGATATTGCGATTGACAAAAAAGATAAAAATTGATATTATAGAACTAAAGATACACCTTGTGAAGGAGGGGATATTTATGCAGAGGGTAGAAATTATATGTCCAAGTTGTGGAAAACGCTACAAAACTATAACAGTGAGTGACACGAGCCGTTATAATCAGACAGGTATATGTACTGGATGTAAAAATAGAGTTAGGTATAGTGTAGAGGGGACCCGTGTAATCGTTTCAAGAGGATAAGATAGTTGTCGCTATTTATTTTGTAGGATAGTCAATATGTCAAATGAATATCGGAACGTTGAATACATGTGCACAATTTGTGGTAAAAAGACATCTCGTATTTCTACTATGGGGAGACCTTTGCCAGGGCATTGTCCAAGGAGGCCTATAGCTTTTGATGGAAAAAGAGGTCCACATAGATGGGTTATAAACAGAAAATATTAATATTGGAGACGTTTATAAAAGTTCAAAAGGAGGATATGTATGTCATTTTTTGGAAGTTTTTTTAATGCCGCAATGAAGGAAATGGAGAAAAATCAAAATAAATACGAAAGAGCTAATGAAAAAGCCGCTAATATGTCAGATGAACAATTGAGAAGAAAGTTTGAAAGCTCAACAAACACTTTTGAAAAAATGGGATATGCTCAAGAATGGAAAGATAGGCATGGAAATTAATGGCTATTTGTCTGCAGTTTGGGTATACATAACTAAAGGAACATTCAAAATATCGCTTTTTTAGCTTTTCCAAATTTCAGATATATATTATAACTGTGAGTAATTCATAAGGAGGTCTTTAAAGTGGACAAAAGAATTCTCACAGTTATTCTCGGGATCCTTGCACTCATTCTTGATGCGATGAAAGATGATGAATAACGCCAGCCCAGGTCAGATATGGCCTGGGTATTTTTATGCAAATTATTTCCAAGGAGTCGAAAGAGAAGCAAACACAGAATCGATAGTGCATATAGCCTCCCATATTATGTTTACGATATAGAATGATGGAGAATGAGTTTCACACGCAGAAATAGGAAGGGCGGCAAAACAGGCTATATGCCTGAATTGCCGCCTTTTGCCTTATTCCGTATGATTTCTGCGGTGCTTTTTCTTTTTGATAAGAATGAACGAAGCAATCAATCCTGTACCCGAAACTGCAAGGAGTGTGATCCACAGCGCCAGGTTTGCAGTGTCTCCAGTTTGAGGCACTTTGTCAGATTTGGTTGTTGTGCCAGGTTGTCCGGGAGTGCCAGGCTGTTCTGGTGTTACAGGCTGTCCCGGGGTTCCAGGCTGCCTGAGAGTTTCCGGCTTCCCAGTCTGGTCGGGTGTACCTGGAATATTTGGCATGTCTGGAGTGATGGGTGCACCTGGAATATCTGGTGTATCTGGTGTATCTGAGGCGTTCGGTCCACCTGGCTGCGAAGGATTATCGGGTGTCCCCGGCATTACAGGTGTATCATCATTGACAATGGTGAATTTGTGACCGTGCCGTCTCAGTGACATGGTAAAGCCTTCGGGAACTTCTACTTCCTCCACGGTCCAGGAATAACGGCTGTTCAAACCGTACCAGGTGTATCTCCAGCCATTCTGTTCATTTAGGATCGCCTGGTCATATTCCCGTCCGTTTTTGCGGAGCATGACGGTAATGGAATCTGGAGCAGTTCTGCCATTATCCAGTTTCCAGATCTTTTGGGCGGTAACATTAATATCATCGTCGTCATCGTCGTTGTCATTGTTATCGCTGCTTCCGCTTCCGCCCCGGTAGTTGTGGAACGTTGCGGTTGCTGTCTTGTCAGCTTCAATGGTTCCGGTGTCTCCGGCGGTGGTTACGGTATAGCCGCTGTTGTCACTTTCAGTTACGGTATAACGAATACCGGCAGGCAAACCGGAAGCGGTAATACTCTCACCATGTTTCAGTGTGAATACTGCTACACCGTTATGGAAGGTCACTTCATTAAATTTTCCATTGATAGACGTATCGCCTAAAGTGATGGTAAAGGTGAAGTTTTTGGTTGTACTGCCTTGGCTACCGGACACGGTCTTGGAAACAACAAGGTTTCCTGTATTGGGGATCACAGGCTTGCTTTCGCGGGTATTTGTAAATCCCGCTGTCGCAGTCTGGTCTTTCACGATGGTTCCGTTTGCACCGGTGGAGGTGGTAGTATAGCCACCCTGGTTAGCTTCCTGCTCGGTGACGGAATAGGTCATGCCAGCATCCAGACCGGAGGCAGTCATGCTTTCCCCATGCTTCAGGGCAAAGGATGCAACGCCGTTTTTGAAGGTCATACCGCCATATGTACCGGTGACAGAGGTGTCATTTAATGTTACTTTAAAATGGAATTCCTTAGTCAGTTCGCCCTCGTTCCCGGCTACTGTTTTGGAAACCATTAATGTCCCAGTATTTTTCCCCGGATTGGGTGGGGTTGGCTTATCTGTTTCTGTCCAGTAGATGGCAAAGGGAGAGAAGCTGCCCCTCGTTTTATTTCCGGCCAGAGAAAAGATGATATTGCCATTTTCTACCCGAGCGGGAATGGCTTCCACGTTTGAGTTGTTGACCTGGTTTTTGAGGTCGTTCTTGTATTCCCGGTGTAAGCCATTAAAGTGCAGTACTTTGACGGTAGCTTCAGCCGGTATACCCGATGGGCAGGGCCAATAAATGGTGATGTTCGTGCCTTCGTCTGTGCTCATCCAGGCATTCCCGTCATTTTCATTGATCAGATCCAGATATTTGAACTGGTACTTCCCTTCTTCAAGTACATATCCGGCTGTTTTTGCACGGTCGATCAAAAGCTGTCTGGTATTTTCCTCTGCTTTTCCAGGAAGAAGCTCATCGAATAACAGGGAAATCTGTGGTGTACTGAGTCCGGCCACATCCAGTTCTGATTTTCCATTGGTGTAGAACCGGGTTCCATTGGGGATCACAGCTGTGCCGAGGCCATTTGCGGTATTGACCATGCCTGCCTCAGATACCACAGGCTGGGTGATGTCAACGGTTTTTTCGATCACACCTTTTGGATCGGATACGTTTCGAACCGTAAGAGTGCCGGGCTGATTGTGTAGGTCGATGGACTGACTGCCTTCTGAGGCTGTTACACCATCGAAATTCACGCGGATTTCATAGATACCAGCAATGGCATCATCGTTTGCAGGTGCACTGCCTCCCGGTGCAGAAGGACTTGTGGAGGACTCATGTTTTAGTGTGTAGGTACCATTTAACCATGGAAGAGCTACAATATCACCGGATTTTGTTCCATCCGGAAGCTTTTTCTTTTCCCCATTCACGGTGAATGTTACTTGGGACAGATCCATGCTTCCTTCTGCCTCAATCTTATAGCGGGCTGCTGGAAAAGTATCATGATGGATGGAATCTCCTCCGGTGTAGGAGATGATGTCCTGTGGTGTCATTGTAAGAGTCTTTTTTTCCACCGGTGTCCAGGAGCCCACCAGGGTCACATCCTCATTCGGCATAGTGAAGGAATTGTTGTCTACTAATCCATTTTCATCCATATAGCTGGGAGATTTTACCTTCCATCCGGAGAAAACATACCCCTCCAGAGAAGGCTCCTCCGCAATTTGGACGGATGAGGAATAGGGTTTCTGTTCTGTTGCAGGCAACGCTGCCGCGCCATTTGGCACAGTCCCTTCGTATTCGTAGGTCACGTTATGCTGTGCTGCACGGTAATAGATTTTCAGCGGATTGGTCTGTATGGCATCAATTGCGTTTGCAGAGAGACGGTGTGAGCCATAGGTTTCGTCAAAGACATAATGTGTACCCAGTATTTCGTTTTGGTTTCCAGTAATGTCAGGACGTTCCATGTCTGTGCCGTTAAAGTCGTCAGGGGAGATTTTTACCTCTTGATCATAATTTTTCTTTCCACCGCTGGCTTCTTTAAAAAGCTTCCATTCTGACTTTCCTGTAGTCTTGTCGAAGGTTTCATAATAAATATCATAGTACCATGGGACCTCGGTGGTGTCGTTCCATTTCCATTTTCCGATGAACTCAATACGACGTTTATACATACCTGGCGCACACAGGTTTTCGTCGTTCACTACCTTTGAATCGGCATCGTATCCTTCAAAAGTCCAAAGGCCCATCGTGGGATCGTTGTTACTTTTGCTGCCAACAAAAATGGTTTTTTCCGGTTGTATAGCGAATACAGTACTGTTTCGCAAATATACTTTTTTATCTTGAGGGTACGGTGGTCTTCCCACCCATGGTAGAATGGCATCTGCTGTGATGGATTCGAAATAATAAGATACTTTATATCCATCATATCTGGCCATAATGGATTCAGGGGCATGGACAATCCCCTTCAAAAGTATTGAGTCCTTATCCAGGGAGCCATATTCGTTATGGTAATACCCATCGATAGGATATGTGCATTTTGAATCAAAGTCCGTATAAGGTTCGTTTGCCAACCTCGGATCATTAAGGTGAAGGGTGGCTGAGTCGGTCAACTTAAAATCGTGTGCACGATATCCGTGATTCTTACATACAATGGATGTATCTTTTAGGATCACCGTCCCACCCTCTACAAAGACGCCGCCAGCATCACTGCCTGTATTATTCATGATTTTCGTATTGCCATTGAGCGTTAATGTTCCGTCCTGTAGGAGAATCCCTCCACCAACAAGGTGGGATTTATTTCCTGAAATGATACAGTTGGTGATACTGGTCGTTGGATTATAAAGGCGCATGGCACCGCCGTTTTCTCCTGAAACATTATTTCGTATTTTTGAATCCGTTATCACCAAATCCGCGTTACCCGTGACCATTATTGCACCTGCACTCTGTCCGAAATTCTCATAAATATCAACCTTGTCAAGGATTAACTGTATGGGATCCTGATGGTCAGAGTAGGTGGAGGAGTCTATTACGCTCCCGTTTGAGATAGAATCCATTCTATTATTATGGATGGATCCGCCAGTCATTCTGAATGATGAAGCTGATAACTGAATTACAAAAGAATTGTACGTCTTAGGATCAGCATTGCAGTTAAAAATCTCTCCATTTGTTATCGTCAGTGGTGTATGCTGTACATGGATAGCCCCTCCGATATTATTTTTTAACGTAGAATCATTAAAGGTCATCGACGTACATCTGGATCCGCGAATGAAAGGAAATCCACCGCCCTTATTATTGCCATCGATTACGACATTATCAAAAGTAATATTTTCGCAATCTATAAAATGCAGTAGATAATCACTATCATCACATGCCCGCTTAAGAGTGACATTCTCAATGAGTAAATCGTTTCCATCCCGAATCGTAACATTACCTAACAGCATAATGGTGCCGCCTTCTCCGGCCAGCTCAAGTGCTTTGTCAATGCTTTTGACAGGTTTGTCCTGGGAGAGTCCGTCGTTGGTGTCATCGCCTTTAGCGCCATAAAGCCAGATGATATTCCCCTGTTCTGCTTCCGGTTTTGTCACCTGTAAGGTGATCCTGGGCAATTCGATCCCATTTACAAGAGAATACCCCCCCCCCCGGGAATCACGGGCGTAAAAATATATTCACCTGCCAGTGTTCCATCGAATTCCGGTTCCGATTGCCATGTGATCCCAGATACGGTTCCAGCTTTTCTGGTGCTATCTGTAAAGTCCAGTGTGGACGGGAGATTGAGTTCCTTCCGTTCAGTCCCAACAGGAACGGACTGCATCTGTACTTTATCCGGAAGGGCAGAGAATTCCTGGATCTCAATAGTCTCGCTCAGTTGGTTTGCAGCAACGGAACAGATTTCGCAGGAAAACGTGCAGGGATGCCCTTTCACGGCTTCTGCATATCCACATGTATCATCATGCTGATGCTGGCAGATATTCTTTTTTGTGATGCAGCCGCTTTCTATGCTGCACTCATGGTCACAAGATAAGTTGCGTTCAGGTGGATTGGAGGGGGAAACGGTGTTGTCCGCGGCACCATTTTCCGTATAGCACGCATCGGTGTGCTTATGCACACATTTTGTGATCCACTCGTAGCAGTCCGCTGTGTGTTCGTGTTGACAGGGACTGCCTTTTGTTGCTTTCATATATCCACATGCTTCTGTATGTTCCGGGTGGTGTTCGCATATCCCGCCCGTATAAGTGGAAGTGTCTTCCGCTGATTTTCCTGCTCCAGAGGCGAACGTCACCGATGATGGGACGATCATGCATAGACAGAGGACTAGTGCAAGCCAGCGTTGTACCATTTTTCGGGTTCTGTGTTTCATAAGTTTCTCCTGTTTCTTGTTACATATTGTGATCTGTTATCTGCTTGCCGCCGGTTCTGCACCTTTAAACGAACGGGATCCGTCCGTGCAGCTGCCCATTGTTTCCCGGTATCCCCACAAGGATGGGGGGGGGGGAGGAATGCTGCGGGGGATCCTGGGCCGTGGACAGGAACAGCGGCGGGGGCCGACCAGACAGATCCCTACAGTCTGATCGAAAAATTCCGGTCCCTCTATCATCGATTTTGCCGTTTGCTTGATGCCAGTGCTTCCCCACGGTTTTTATTGCGGTCCGCGTGCTCCGATCAGGGAAGCGGTTTCGTTTGGACTGCACCTCCTTTCATAAAAAACAACCGGCAGGTTACCGGTTGCACAAGGAAGCCATATCCCAGCCGCCATCCGATGGGATCGGCAGGGATTTTTCTGATTTTCGTGTCACCGGTTTTGTCCTGGTCGGACAGGCAGGATATCCCTTTTCCCAGAGAAAGGAAACAGAGAAAGATCCGGCTGCGGATATATTTTTGGGGATTTTTGTGTTTATTATGCCATACATGATAGAGTCACCAGATAACACATACATGTTCATTATACACCGTTGGAACAGAAAATGCCACCCCTTTCCAGCCATAAAAACCGGATAAAACCTGGATCCCTGCAGGAAGATATAAAAAGGCTCCTCATGGGGATGGTCTGCCGCTGGGACCGGTGCAAGAATCCGTTTTTCATTTTTAAAATTTCAGGCAGATATCATAACTGTGAGTAATTCATAAGGAGGTCTTTCAAATGGACAAACGAATTCTCACAGTTATTCTCGGTATTCTTGCAGTCATTCTTGATGCGATGAAAGAGGAGGAATAACACCAGCCCAGGTCATATATGGCCTGGGTATTTTTTGCCAAAAAAATCAAAGGAGGAATTTAAAATGGCAGCAAATGTTGAAACGATGTTTTACACAAGGACGGCACCATGGCACGGATTGGGGACAAGAGTACTGGAGGCACCGACTTCCAGCGCAGCACTCTCCCTTGCCGGGTTGGACTGGAAGGTGGTCCAGAAACCGGTTTTTACTGCGGATGGGCTTTTTATTTCCGGTTTCAAAGCGAATGTGCGGGACAGGGACAGCCAGGTACTGGGGGTGGTGTCAGACCGGTATAAGGTGGTCCAGAATGAGGACGCATTTGCCTTTACCGACGAATTACTGGGAGAAGGCGTTACCTATGAGACAGCAGGAAGCCTGCAGAATGGCCGCCGGACCTGGATCCTGGCAAAGCTTCCGCAGCGTTACATCATCCGTGGGGATGAGATTGATCCCTACCTGGTATTTATGAACAGCCATGATGGGACCGGGGCTATTAAGGCAGCCATGACACCGGTCCGTGTGGTCTGCCAGAATACGCTGAACCTGGCACTTTCCACCGCAAGGCGGAGCTGGTCCACCATCCACACTGGTGACATCCATGGAAAGCTCCAGGATGCCAGGAACACACTTCTGTATGCGGACCGTTATATGGCGGCCCTTGGAAAGACCATAGAGGAACTGAGCCTCCAGAAGCTGTCAGACCGTCAGGTCCTGGAATATATCGATGCCCTGTTCCCGCTTCCGGAGGATGCCAGTGAGGTACGGAAGAAGAATCTAGGGAAACTGAAGGAGGACCTAAAGCTCCGGTATTTTGAAGCGCCGGATCTTCAGCATGTGGGAAAAAATGCGTACCGGTTCGTGAATGCCGTTAGTGATTTTGCCACCCATGCCAGGCCATTACGGGAGCGTTCCAGCTACCGGGAAAGCCTGTTTGGCCGGACCGTGGATGGAAACGTCCTGATCGATCGGGCATTTGGAATTGTAAAAGCTGCTTAAAATGTATAGAGAGTGAGGAAAATGATGAGTGAACAGGAATACTTGGAAATGATCGTGGCTGAGCGGATCCAGATGATCCTGGCTGATATGGAGGGTGGGGCAGTCATGGATGGAGAAGAGGAATGGGAAAAGACGCTGGATGGCCTGGAGGAAGCACAGCGGAAGGCCATAGAAGGGTACCTGGACCAGACGGTATTCCGGCAGGCGGCAACCGAAAAGCATTTGTACCTTGCAGGCCTGAAAGATGGGATCCGTCTGCTGGATTGGGGCCTGTCAGACTGAACGACGGAACGGGAAGGGGGGATCCCTTGCGGTCCCTTCCTATTTACATGTGGAAAAGAAAGAGGGAGAAGCCAGAATGATCACGATCCATATTATCATCATTCTTATTTCCCTGTAGCGGGGAACAGAGGTCTGCGGCGGCGGATGCCAGAGCAGATCGGTTTTATATTCAGACACGAGGAGGGATCAGATGGAACAGAAAAAGATCAGACTGCTCCGGCCCGATGAGATCGAGTGCCGGATCGGAGCAATCAGTGAAAAGGGATTGAGCCTGCTCCTGTTTATGGATGCAAGAGCAGCACAGAATATCCTGGATGAGACGTTCACACCATTCGGATGGCGCAGGACCCACCAGGAGATCGGAGGAAGGCTGTACTGTACGGTAGAGATATGGGACCAGGAAAAGAAACAGTGGATCGGCAAGCAGGACGTTGGGACGGAAAGTTTTGCGGAAAAGGAAAAGGGAGCCGCCGGTATGGTGGGCCTGGAGACAGCCTTCGGCGTATGCTACACCAAGCTTTGCCGCGAGCAGCGCCTGCCGCTGGAACTGCTGAGCTTTTTGATGAGCCGGCCCCGCCGCCGTGCTGGGCCTGGCCGACCACAAGGGCATGCTGGCCCCCGGTTACGACGCCGATGTCGTGCTGGTGGACCTGGACCACATGTACGAGGTGAGCGCCGAGGACCTCCACAGCAAGAGTAAGAACTGCCCCTACGATGGCACCCTGCTGTACGGCAAGGTCGTCACCACCATCAAGGGTGGCAAGGTCACGTTCCAAATCGAAGAGTAAGCAATCTACATTATATAAACGGGGG
>ERZ832317.4896-NODE-4896-length-12536-cov-3.014742_pt1 | contig 12536 bp, 8 predicted proteins | sample MGYA00519695_ERZ832317 | MGnify/ENA primary metagenome ERZ832317 (study PRJEB31850, sample SAMEA3708726) | human gut metagenome | biome: human gut; feature: human-associated habitat; material: faeces | place: China | collected 2014 ...
GGTTTGAGTGATGAGGAAGACAGCGGGTCCCAATAATTATGTATACCTATAGTTCTTCCTGACTGTTCAGTCATTACAAGAGAAGAGTATGTCGCTTCGTCTGATGACAGAGGTGTCATGTCCAGCATCCATAGATAGCAAGTAGGAGATACATCAGCCCCCTTTGTATAACTAACACTATTATTTGTACTGTTAACCTTGATAGCAGCCATATATCTGTAAGTACCGGAGGCATTAAAATAAGCTTCATGGACATTTCCATTTCTTCTAACAAACCCGAAACTTCTCGGATACTTAAAGGTAGATCCTGTATAGGAACCTATAGGATTTAATCTTCCATTGTCTATCTTATACACTCTGTACTGAGTTGTGGAATTGGAAGAACTTCCTGCACTACAAAATAAATAATCCCCTGACAGAGCGACAGTGTGAATAGCATTCCAGTAAGCAGTGGTATTTGTGCCAAGAGATATAGAAGCTGTTATGATTTGTCCGTCAATTACCACTCCGAATGTGATATTATTAAGATCCGTGCTAAAGCTAAAAGGTATTCTGGAATCAGATCTGTTTGACACAATACCTATACGGCAATATCCATTTCTCGGAGAAATATAAGTATTTAATGTTTGTATATTATCAATTTGCTTCTGTACTTTCGATAGAGGTATGAATTCCATAGAAGAATAAGAGGTTAATAAATCCTCTCTTGCCCCTCCGGAGATTGCCTGAATTTTAGCTACAAATTCAGACCCCCCTCCCCCCCCCACCTATAGAAGATCCTAAAATATTATTTGTCTGTGCTATAGTAGCAAAGTCTTCTACTTCAATTTCTTTGTTTCCTGCCATAAATTCTTTAAATTATTTAATTCCTGTTCCAAATATTTAATCCTTTCCTCAAAGGCTTCTTTTTCTATTTCCCTTAATCGATGCTCTTCCTTAAATGCTTCCTGTAAAATTATAGGATATCTTTCATATGAAAAGGTTAATATTGAGTTATGTAATTCTCTAGTTAATTCTGGATAGTATTTATTCCAGTATTGAGCAGAAGTCCCAATAGATATATCCTTTTCATCCATCCAATTATATTTAAATCCAGGAGAATTTAATACTAAAGATAATACTCCAGTTATAGCTTCTATATTGTTTTTATATCTAATATCAGATACAGAAGTATCACCAGCTCCAGCTAAATGAGCTGTGTGTTTGGTAAATATTATCTCATCTTGACTATTAATTTTGGCCATTATTGTTTCAGGTGTTTCTCCGGAAGAATTCATTAATGTATCTACATCAGCCCTTAAACTAAGAATATTCTGTTGTAATGGAACTAAATCAGATAGATAAGATATTTCATTATCTCCCCATGTAATCCTTCTATTAAAAGTGCTAGGTATATTAAACACGTTATTAGTCCCCTCTTTATTTGGAATCCATACTCGAAAATCAGTATCCATACCTAGTATCGACCAGTTTATTTCTTTTGTAGAAGGTGCAGATAATTTAAGCATTCCGTTTATCTCACAATCTCCTTTTAATCTTATATATCTACAATACACTTTTTCAGAATAGACTCCGTATATATCAGAACCTAATAAAGTATCAAAATATATAGGATCTCTAATACCTTCTAAACACCCTAATCTTAATCTAGGAGATAAGGGTGCAACTTCATCATTTATACCTAAATAAGATTTATCTAAACATTCTCCAGTCTTAGGATTTGTTTCTCTAATACTATGTAAATATAAAGAATCTTGAGTTTTTAAATATAAAATATCCCCAACTTCTGGAAGTTTTTCTAATTCTCTCTTTCTTTCCTCATCAGTAGTTTTATCTAAATACTCTTCTAAATCCTTATCTAAAACATTCCCATCGATAGTAGCAACTATATTACATCCAGAAATTGTAAAAGTACCCTCATCATAAATCCATTCTAATTTTTCAATCTTAATTCTTCCTTTAGATATTATTTTAGTAGTAGGAATTAAAGTACTTACATCAATCCCTTCCTCAGAATTTTCTGGGATTTCTACATTATATCCATAAGAATGCTTCTCAAAATATAAATAATCTCCTATTTTTATATTATAAATCCCATTTATAGATATCTCATATTTAATAGGAATAACTTCTCCAGATTCTCCAGATTCTCCAGATTCTTCTTCATCAGGAACTATTTCAGATATACTAGATACAATTCCTTGTGGTTCAAAGAAATAATTAGTATTTAATCCTCTAGTAATAAAATCCTTCTCTTTAGATGAACTATCCCCAAACGGGCCTTTAGCAGAATTTCTTACTATTAAATTATCCACTTCTAAAGTCCACTCTGAATTTATATTCGCTAATCTATATCCAGCCATTCCCTCTATGAAATTATCAGATATTATTCCAGAATTAAGAACAGCTTTATCTTTCACATATATATTTCCATCTACCTCAAAATTATAGTTATAAGTTGGGGGATATCCTATAGATATATATTTTCCATTTATATATGTGATACCTTCTTTAGAATTAAATTTAATTCCAGAAGTATTAGTATCTAAAACTATTTCATTATTATTAACTACTATATTTAAATAATCTTGTTGATTTTTTACCTGCAACCCATTTGGACCAATTACATTAAGATCTCCGGACCCATGGAGATTATTTTCTAAATTAATAGTCACTTTATCTTTAACTACTCCTCCAGAGGATAGATTTAGATATAATTCTACTAAAGTTCCATTGTTATTATAGTAATGAACTTTATCATCAGAATTAAAATAAACAAAATCAGTAGGTAAGATTGCAATATTATCTTGGTTATCTATAATAACTTTTAAATTCCTTTGAGCAGTTCTGATTTGTTCTAGAGTAAGATTTTGATTATAATTGATAGCTAAATAATCCTCAGAAGTTTCTACGTCGTCTCTATTAGATAATACTGGATATAGCACTCCATTTATTTGAAAATAAATTGAATCTTCTGATTTTACAAAATACCAACCATCAGCAGCTCCTATATCATTTTTATTCTGAACAATATTTATACTATTAGTATCATCAGTAGTCTTACATACCTTTCCATTAGAAATAAGATCTAAAAAAGAATTTCCGAATCTAACTTTTACATTACCTTTTCCATTAAGAATTATATCGGTATCAGCAGATCCAACCATTAAATATGGCTTTCCTAGAATCTTTTCTACTTTAATAAGTTCTCCCATAAAAGTACTTTATTATATTTTACAAATATAATAATTCTAGGTAAAGAATCCAATAATTAGTATATAATAAAAAAAAAGAAGAGAATCTCTTCTCTTCTTTCATTTTAGATAGTTAATCTCTATCTTCCTTATGTTTATGTTTTAAATGCTTCATATAATGATAGAAAGCTTTTCCCTCTGGAATAGCTTTATCACGTAACCATAAATATGTAAGCTTAGCACACATTTGAATATCGTCTTTACATAAATCCTTAAATAAATGATAACAGATATTTAATGCATAATGCCAATCATGTTCATTAAAATCCTCAAACTCAACTCCGAATTTTTTAGCGACTTGTTTTGATTCCTCATATTCAAATTCAGCTTCTTTTGCTTTATAATCTTCCATAATACATTCAAGAGCTTCTTCACATAAATCTTTTGTGAAATGAGGGCCATTAATCATTTCATAGAGTTTAAATTTAATTATATGATACATTTCAGGACATTCCTCTTTTAAAGATTCCATTGTATCAATAAATTTATCCTCTAAATCTTCAAATAATTCAGAATCATCATCTTCATCATCTTCGAATAATCTAGATCTTTTATGTTTGTATTTATATTCTTCATCATCTTTCTTAAACTTCTTATTAGTTCCTACATATTCCTCATCACTTTCCTCATTCTCGTTATCTTCTCTAAATCCTCTATATTTCTTAGATTCTTTAGCTTCGTATGGATAATGTTTCTTATGGGATTTCTTTTTACTTCCCATCTCCGACATCTCCCGTAGTAATTTCTTCATTCCTTCGATTGATTCCATTGCTTATAATTTTAGTAAGTTCTTCAATTTTCTTTTCTAAAGCTAATATCCTATTATCATCAGAAGAAATTCGTCCAAGTGAAGGATTATCCCCTAATAATTCTTGTTCTACTTTTTCACATTCTTCTACTATTTTATTATATCTATCTAAAGATTTAAGTTGATTAGTAGCGTCAGTTTTCCTTACTCTGATTTCCTGTAATACATCCTCTTTAGTGATACATACAGTACGTGTATCAGCTCTAGCTATAGACATATCCCTAGTTACAGTAAATGGGAATTGAACACCATTAAATAATGCGGTAATAGTTAAACTCTGAACCGGTTGATTAATTCCGGTCTTCTGCATAAGAGTTTGGTATACATTATTTAAATTCTCTTTAGGAGGTTCATTAACAATAACTGTTTGGACTAATCCTTTTATATAAGTTAAATCCTTTTTAAATTGATTATAATCAATTAAATATAAAACATCACCTGGTTTTAATTCTCCGAAATTCATAAGATATTATTTTATTTAAATATTAAACATTACGCACCAGGAGTAGCTGCTACAGCAAACTCTAATGCTACATTTCTTGAAAATTTATTAAATGCTCCATCTGGACATCCACCACAAGTATTAATAAACGTTTCAGCATCATTTAAAGTAGTTGTGGTAGTTATAGTAGGAAGAGTACCTACAGAAGGAGGAGTAGTTAATTCTAGAGGAATAGTTATAGTATACTTCTTCACAGTAGTTTTAAGAACTGAACAAGAAACAGGTCTATAAGTTATCGTGTGCACTAGCGAATAATTTAATAGAAACACATTAGAAGTACCTATTCTAGTTATAACAGGATCTTCGATAGTAATTGTACTGGAAAATCCTTCTCTACATATTAAAGATGGGAATCTTTCTACTATTTGGAGATAAGTAACTCCTTCATTAACGAATCCTTTATTATTTATTACACTCATAACAGTATTGTATTAAATAAGGGAGATTTCTCTCCCTTATGATGTTAATATTTAAATTAAGCAGGAGTTACAGTTGTCGAAGCCGAACATCCACACCCATTATTGCATCCATTATTATATCCATAAGGATAAGCGTGATAAGCAGGAACTGGTCTCGGAGGAATTATACATTCAAGATAATCCAATTTAGCAGTAATAGGATTAATTAAAGCCTGTAAAGCATTATATTGCTGTAAGGTCTGAACACTGTTATTCAATTCAGCATTTCTAGTTTGAAGAGCTTCGATCTTGTAATCACACATCATGTCTTTAATAGACTGGAATCCTTGGTTAATAGCTATAGTCTGTGCATCTATTTTAGATTCTACATTAGCAAAACCTTGGTTCATGTTATTATTTATATTACAAGTTTGTTCCTGACAACGTAATTGTTCCTGATAACCTAAACTAGTTAAATTTAAATTAACAGCATCTATTGATCTCTGAGTAGAGCAGCAACATTGATTAATAGCTTGTTCTATAGAACATCCAGTAGATTGAACAGTACTTAAGATAGCACTATTAGATGAACAAATCTGATTAATTATATCCTTCTGTCCAAGACCTACAGTCTGACTTACCTGATTAATAGCATTCTGAATTGCGTTAGTATCACAATTTAACTGAGTAGCTAAATTCTGTACAAAATTCACATTATCTCTAGATGCAGAATTAATGGCAGTTAGTAAGTATTCATTAGATAATGCTGACTGTACTTCCGGAGTTCCAAAACCAGCACCGAATCCATTACGCCCAAAGCCACCAAAACCACCATTACAGAAAGCTAGGATAAAAATAAGCCAAACAGCCCATTGACCTCCCCAACCATCATTATTATTTCCATCTTTAGATAAAGCTAAAAGACCTGCTAAATCATTTATTCCACTACCAGACTTTCCAGCTTCTGGAATAAAATTAAAAATATTAGGCATTCCACTGCCCATTTCGGTAAAATTTGCCATAGATTAAATAAGTTTAAATTAGACATAAAAAAACTATCTTTGCGCTCCGATTGTTTTCATAGCACAAAGATAGTTAATATATGATTCATTTAAACGTATTCTCTATCTGTAGCTCACACATGTGATATTTTAATTTAAATTCTTTATCGTAATTCTTTAGATATTCACATTTATTTACAGCTCTTATTATAGTAGAGTGATGTTTATTATAAATCTTAGATAAACGATAGAAGGAGATTCCATATTTAACGTGTAAGAAATAGAATAAGATACTTCTAGCATCTGTATGAGATCTAAGCTTTCTATTATCTCTTAATTCTTCTATCGTGATATTAAATATATTAGATATTATACTTTCTAATCTGTTTATTATTTCTTCCATAGAGATCATATTTAAATTTTATATATCCCTAGTATCAATAAGTATATATAAGCTGATATGTCTATGGAACGATATTTATATTAGTAAATATAATATATAAGGTTATTATATCAATTTCTGTATTAATGAGGTTAAATCATTTAACCTAGTATTTAAAGAATCAATCTCTTCTTTAAATCTCTTCTTTTCCTCTTCTCTCAATCTATGTTCTTCCTTTAAAGCTTTTTGTAGTACTACTGTATAACGTTCGTAAGAGAAAGTTTTTGTTCCATCCTCCATCTCATGTACTAATTCCGGGATTTTATCTTCCCAATATTGTGCTGAGGTACCTATAGAGGTAGTTGTTTCATCCTTCCAGTTATATGTAAATTCTGGAGCATTGAGGACTTTATTTAAAGTATCATCTGGTAAAGAATTAAAATTAGATTTGAATCTTATATCTGATGTAGATTGTAACCCTGCTCCAGCTGAACATACTACATGCTTCGTAAAAGTAATCTCGGATTGAGAATTAATTTTTGACATGATAGTAGCAGCTGTCTCAGCACTTGGAATAGAAGGCCTGTTACTTAAATCATTATAACTTCCGGATGTAGCTACGGTAGCAAATGATGGTTTACTTGTAACTTCACTCCAAGATGGCCAACGAGTCACATAAGCTGAGGGTGCAGCCTTTAACAAAGCATCCCAAGAAGCTTGTAGATCACTAATATCAGATAAAGGATGTGTGTGGCTTGACGGAGTGAAGGTACTTGGTTTACTTGTTATCTCAGACCAAGAATAAGAAGGCTTACTTGGTGCTTTTGCCCACGCATATACATCAGATGCTGGCATAGATGAGGGGAAATCAGTAATCTGAGATTTAGTATGTGTGTGAGATGATGGAGTGAATGTTGAAGGCTTACCAGAGATAGAATTCCAAGTTAATTCATCAGTTCTTGCAACAGCAAACCAACCGGGTTTATAATCATCACCATTATTACAATATACATAAATACGTTTGGTTGTTCCGTTACCTGAAGTAGTTGGTACAGTTACTCTAATAGTACAGTTTGATGCACTATTACCGATAACTTCTACAGTACTACCCGCAAGATGTATTACACCAACACCTGTATCAGTAATTGATTGATTAGCCATATAGCTCCAACTACCACGATATATACCAAAACCAGTACTGAATGCACCAAGATTTTGAAGGTGAGTCAAAAATTGTGCGGTAGTTATTGAATCATTATTACCACCAAAAGAATAACTTGGATTTATTGGTTTATTTGTTACTTCAGACCAAGAATAAGAAGGCTTACTTGGTGCTTTTGCCCACGCATAGACATCAGAAGCAGGCATTGAAGACGGAAAATCTGTTATCTGAGATTTGGTGTGTGTATGACTAGAGGGTGCGGCTCCAATAAGCGTTCTTACCTCAGAAGGTGTAATATCTCTAAATACTCTGCATCCATTTACTAATGTTTTATTAATACCCACAAGATGTGATGCTGTAGAAGCGGTTAATCCAGCTCCCCCATAAGCAAGCTGGATGTTACTGTCACCCTTACCTGAATCCAATATATATGTTGCCGGACCCCCAGCACTGGGAGAAGCAGCATAATTATGGGTATGAGAACTAGCAGCTGCCCCAATAGCAGCAGGAGTGATATTTACAGTTTTAGCTGCATTAGGAGCATATGTGGTATTAGTAGATCCGTTGAATTGGATAGTTAATGCTGCTATGTTAGACGTATCTAAAATAGTATATTGTGTACCATTTTTGTAGTGCATTAAATTAGTATTACTTGATCGCAGTATCATTTGATCTACCACGGTACCAATTCCTACTTGTGTATTACTTACTCCAGTCCAATCTGTTGGATGATAACCCAATAATCCGAGTTGCTCACGAGTAGTCGATATTGAATTTACATTTAACTTATTATAAATATCTACAGGAACATTATTAGATTGAGAACCTCCAATATTCAAATGATTATTAGGAGTTACATATATTCCTTCAACAACACCAGATGTCCTATTAAATAGTATTCCTTGGTTATTAGCTAATATAGGTCTCCCATCTGCTCCTATAGTCATATGACCTCTGCCACTATAAGGATAGTATTTAGAGCTAAGCTTATTTATATCTGATTTAAATGCAACTTGTTCGAACCAGTTTATTTTTCCATTATTTCCTCCACCTATTATTACACTACGTATATCATTTTGATAAGATACACTAATATAAGCATGGGTATCACTTTGTGACCATCCAAGACTAGCTGCATAAGATCCACCAAAACCAGTAATAGCTAAATTACTTCTAAAAGGAACTATCCATGTAGTATAATCATTCGTTCCCCATATAAGCTCTCTAAAATTATTGATAAAATCACTTCCAGAAGGAATAGTGGTTCCTTTTATCCTAGTAGTCTTAGGAGTGCCTATAATATTTCCCTCTAAAGTATAGTTTTGTAAGAGTTCTTCTACATTTAAGTTGCTGGAGTCATAAATTATATATTCCGCACCATTTTTATAATGCTTTATATCATTATTTCCGATAGTATGAATTACTGTCTGTGAACTTAAATTATCTCCAGAAGTAACTATTCCTGCTTTAATATTACCGTTCTCATCAGTATATCCTAATCTAATAGTATGAGTGTTTCCAGAACTATTGATATTTAATAGTGCTGTATTTCTTAAATCGCCAAGGCTTTCTAAATCGCCAAGGCTTCCTAGACATAAAGAAGTACCATTAGTACTATCTCCTATAAACAAAGCCCATGCATTTTCTCCAGTATCAGTCTTATTTACTAACGCGGAAGTTGGAGAAAAATATAAAGGACCAGTTAAAGCATTTGTAGATCCGGCACTTAGAGGTAAGTAATGACCAACTAAAGATTCTACGGTAGCAAAGGGTTTTCCATCTTTGTCACAGAAACTTCCCCACATTGGAAAATTAACATGTAATGGAGTATATGTTGAATTAAGATTATATGTAACACTTCCATCAGATCCTATAGTTTCACTAAGTTTTAAAACATTTTGTGAAATCCCTGGTACATTACTATCAGAAACAATACTAAATCCTCCATTAGTATAAACTAATGTTACTTTTTTACTAGGATCATCTGGATTAACAACTACAAGACTATCAAATCCATCTATGGAAGTAATAGCATTAGTGCTACTATCCCAAGATAAATATTTCTTACTTAAATTAGCGTAATTTGCAAATACTATTTGAGATAGATCGGAGCTTCTAAGTCCAGTAGGGATTATTATACTAGCACTAAATCCTAATTCTGAAGATTTTGTGTTAATTAAAGAACGATCAGAAGAAGGGATAAATTGTATAATATCACCACTTACATCAAATGTAAAACTAGCAGCATCTCCATAAAATTTATGATTATGGTCACCAAATCCTATATATGATTTAACGTAGTCTAAAATAAGAGGATTAGTAAATCCAAAAGCATTATGTGTGGCAGTATATATATCTAATATAGAAATCTTTTCAGTTCCATCTCTTGTTAAAGTATTTCTCGGAGATATTATAAATGACCAATAAGGTTGTGAATCTTCAATAGATGTAAAATTTTCATAATCGATAATGCCAAAAGTCTTAGAATTACTTATTAATTTAATGCAATTAGTATCATCTATATTATCAACAAAATCTAATCCACCTTTATCACTATAAACAGTATTAGAAGAATGAATTAATTTCTTACTTGAATCATATTGTAAAAACTTTCTATCCTTATCTAAATAAGCTGGTTCATATCCATCATCTCTTTTAAAAGTTGGAGCCCAAATTTCTTTATCAAATACATATTTAGTAGCAGAAGGACTAGATTTAAATAAAATATCATCTAAAACCCTTAAACTTAAATATTTATCATTAGTATCTCCATATTGTAGATATAAATCATTATCAACTCTTTTAAATATAAGATCAGTATCTTTCTCAGATAAATTCTGTAATGCAAATCTTAACGCTAATTGAATTGGAACCGTGCTAGTAGTTTGTGCTCTTTTAAATGTAGAATTCCAGGTTAAGAAAGCACCATCTACCATATCAGGTTCATTATCTCGAAGCATTAAAGGGAATTGATTTCCCTCAGTACCACATTTAAATCTATCATCAGATTCATCAAAGATAATAAAATAATTCGGAAGTTTTCCTCTATCAATCTCCAATCCAGAGATTCCTTTAGTGACGCCTTCACCTTGTTCTCCACTATTTAAAGTAAGAATATTATCAGTTACTTTTACTTCTTCTGTATCTATAATGAAAGCACTTCCACCAAATACTATATCCTCTTTAATAGTTAAATTTCTAACTATTAAATCTCCATATTCTGTATCCTCCCCATTCCTAACACTAAATCCCTCTTTCTCATTCTTTAGTATCTGATCTCCTACTTTCCATGTTTTAGATGGTGTTCCTTCATATGTAAGAGGAGTTCCATTAACATCCTTTAATCCTTGTATTACATTGAAATCTGTTGAAGTAATAGATCCAGCAATGGTAGATGTAGCCATTGGGAGAGAATAATATTTATCTTCGTAGGTATTTAAAAAGGGATTATATGACTGATAATGTATAATAGCCTGAGTTGCAGATGTTGTATCAGTATCTATTAAATCTGTTAGATATTTAACTACATTATCTAGTTTCCCTTTATCAGATGAAGACATTACTCCCGCTTTTTCCGAAGTGGCAGATTTAAATACTATCTGTACTGGTTCTTCTACTCCAGTTTGTGGGTTATTAGTAACTAAATTTAATATAACAGAATTAGAGTTGTATGTATTGTCAGATACAGCCTGAACAATAGAAGAAATATTTCCTAATTTATTCTTTTCCATTGCTGTGATTAATCCAGCAGTGGATGAGGTAGCAGCATCTAATACTAAATATTTAGACGTTACTTTTTTAGATATAGGATCATATATAGGAAATATTATTTGTAGATCTTGTCCAGTATATTCTTTAGTAGGATCTCCTGTGTAATAACTCTTTAGCGAATCTATATAATCCTTATATTTAGGAGACATTAATCCGGATATTGCAGAAGATACATCAGGGAAGCTAAGTATCTTAGAACTAGATTCTCCAATAGTAGGATCTTTAGTAGTTATCTTAAGAGAGGCCCTGTTATTATTTTCTGAATACTCTACATTTTCTACATAATTAAAAATCTGATTTATTTTAAATATCTGAGAAGTATCTAGTAAATCTTTTCCAGGGGCAACATCTACTTTTTTATTTAATAACTCCTGTACTTCTTCTTTCGTGTAAATATTATTCGTGACAGTATTTAATAATCTAGAGAGATTTAAACAAGCCTCTTTAGACATTAAACCATTCTGATTTATATTCGCTTCTCGAATTGGTAAAGATTTAGTTCCATCACTACTAACTATATCTAACACTAAAGTATCAGCTCCGGAAAAAGATATCTCTTTTACATATTTAGTAATTGAATCTAATTTAGTTTTATCTTCTTTACTAAATAATCCAGGAGTAGTTTGTGTGGCAACTGGAAGTGTGACACCATCTCCGGAAGAATTTAATATCTGAATATTATCCGGATTTATTTTCATACTTAAATGGATAGTAGAAATATCTACCAAAGCTCCATCATTATATCTATATTCTGTAGAGTCTTTTTTATTAAAAAACTCATATCCATCTTTTAATTGTACTCTATCCCAATATTTAAGAGTATTTCTCCAAGTACAGTGATAATATTTATCCCCTACTCTTAGTATATAAGATATCCCATCCTTCGCGCTACCTGGGATATTATCTACTATATCCTCTACCGGACTTAAATGAGTAGGTTCTGATACATCATTTAATTGAAGAATGTCTGTGGATATAATAACATCCGGAGATTGTTTAATAACAAGTTTTTTGGTAATAGGATTAAATTCTATTTCCTTAATTCTAAAATCCTCTACCCTTTTATCAAAACAAGATTCAGGTGTTATATTATATACCTTACTTTCACATCCACTGGAATTTTGTGCTTTGGTAATCATTATTTAAAAAATATTCAATGATAGAATTAAATAGCAAATCTTTTACGCAATCTATTTCATTATATTTAAGGAATAAAACTTCTTCAACTATAAAACTTTCATCTATATAATTACCATAC
>ERZ832317.4897-NODE-4897-length-12529-cov-3.661456_pt1 | contig 12529 bp, 19 predicted proteins | sample MGYA00519695_ERZ832317 | MGnify/ENA primary metagenome ERZ832317 (study PRJEB31850, sample SAMEA3708726) | human gut metagenome | biome: human gut; feature: human-associated habitat; material: faeces | place: China | collected 2014 ...
CCACAAGCACTTTCATCTCCACCGCCTCCGCGCTTCTTCTACCCGCTCCAGCCGATATTCCGCAAATACCATGCTTTCCCCGTTACGAGATTTCCCGACCCGCAAGTAGGTCTTTATCGGATAGCCTTGCTTTTTCAGGTCGTATATCCGCGCCCCTAACCGCATAATCCCGTATTTGTTCATCGCTTCCAGGCTCGTGATTTTTCCATATGTCAGCAAGTGCCTTAATATTTCCTCATTCTGCGTCATAGGTAGCCTCCTTCCCGATTTCCGTGATCGCCCGCCTTAATCCCTCCGCATATGACGCATACATCACCTGCGCCTTACTCCCTTTGGCATGCCCTTGCGCCTTATCTCGATATTCCTCTATCTGCTCCAACAGCTTCTTTTTCATCTCTTCGCTCATGTTTTGCCTCCTACATGTATCCGTCAAAATATTCGCCCCAATAACGTATCTTGTATCGCTTACACAGCCATTTCTCTATGTTTTCCCGCATTTGCGTCGTCGTCCGATCGTCCAAAAGCAAGTCCCGAAGATGTATCAGCACCGCATAGTCTTGGATTTCTTTCAGATATGTTTCCTCAAATTCTTCGCCGTTTTCCGCCGGGCCCAATGGATTGATTACGCTGCCGTGGAACTCGATCTTCTCGTTCAGCCAATCCACCAGCCGCGCGTATCGGCTTTCTTCTTCCAGAAACTCCCCCAGCTTTTCACGCCACGCATAGCCGAAATACGTTTGATTGTTCTTTGCAAACGCCCGCCGCAAAACTTCGCATAGATCCGTTACGCTGTATTCTTTTTGGCTCATTTCCTCCTCCTAAAACGGCAGCTCCTCCCCGTCCTCTACTTCCGTCAGCGTCGTTTTTCCGCCCGCTCTCGTTCCCGTGATGATCACCAGCTGGCCCAATCCTAACCCTAAAATCGCTTTATCCAGCTTCTCTATCCCTGTTTTCAAATATTGGCTCTCGTCGATTCTGAAATCCGCGATGTCGGTGTATGTACGAAATCCCATTTTGTTTCCTCATAAAACCGTTTTGATCGGACGCTTGCTTTCCACCCTCGGGATCGTATCCGCATACGGCTGGTGCGCTTCCCATGCCTTTACGGGCTTCCCTTCGCTGTCGTGCCATTCCCCAGCTTCGAAATAATCGAAAAACTTTTTCGCCAAATCTTCTCTGCCTCGTTCTTTCGCATAGGCTTGCACTTCCTCTAACGTCGGCGGGATAAATCCTTTCCGCTTTTTTCCCGTACTGTCGGTAAAGCTACTTTCTTTAGCTATTAAAGTGGGATTATCTGAATTCCCGCTCTCGAGTTCTTCACTTTCTTTTCCGAATTCCGTGCTTTCTTTTTTATATATTTTTTCTTCTTTACTTTCCTTTACTTTACTTTGCGGATAATTCGCCGAATTAAGGGCTTTCTTCGCCGAAGTAAACGTATTCTTCGCCGAACTATCGGAAAAATGAGCGACTTTAATATAAGGCTTCGTGTCTGCTTCTTCTAAAAGCCAATAATCACTAACCTTTATCGGTGTCTTTTGCGCACGTTTCGCAACGGCTATTTGCCACCGTTCTTGTATTCCGTCGCTGGTTAAGATAGCGTCCGACTTAAAAAGCTGTTCATTGAACATCGACCGTTTAAGCAAGAATGTCATAACCTGCTGCACCGTCTCCGACGATATATGCAAATCGTCCGAGATAATAAATATAAAATCGTCGTTTACCTTTGTATAGTAGCCCTCTCGATATATACAGCACAATATGTACATGTATATCATAATCCCGTCTGCCCCATATCGCGCTTTTAGGATTTTTACTTTATTATCCGCAAAGAAATCAACCGCAAATGGAAAATATTCTATCCCTTGAGATTGAGTTCTTGACACTTTATCACCCCCTCAATCCGTCATCGGGAACGGCGGTTCTACTTCCTCCGCTTCCGCTTGTGCTTTCTTTTTCTTCTGCTGACGCTTCTTTTCAAGGTCTTTCCTGATTACGTTGCACGTCGCCTCGTCCCAATCGCCGTACGGTATATCTCCTAAAGATTTTTCATAATACGCGATACATTGTTCCGCGTTGCTCACCACGTCGCCATACTTTGAGACAAGCTCGCTTTTCGTCAGCTTCCATTCTTCTTTCTTCGCCGTCTGGTTCGGCTTCTCTGTCCCGTTCGTCGCTTCCTTGGGTGCACCGTCGTACTTCGTGCTGTCTTTCGCAAAATACACGTCTGCGCCTATTCCCAATGCTTTACACGCCACGCTTACCGCGTCCGTATATGCCTTTTTATAGCACTCGTCGTCGGTATATAATCCGTTCGTTTCTTTCGCTACAAACTTGCTTCCCCCGATCCCCTGGATCGGTCGGCTCCAATCGTTCCCTTTCTTTATGTAAAGCCTGATTTCCACGTTCGCCGTGATTTCTCCGTTCGCGCCCGTCTCTAACCACGTCTTTATAATTTCAGTGTACCAACCAAGACCACATATCCCGAATTGCTCCGTCAGCACCTTGATCCGCCACATGGGGTTAATATCCGTCATGCCTTTCAAACGCCCCGCACCAATCGCTTTCTGCGCCTCTTTAGGCACTTCTCGCACCGCGTTGTATAACTCTAAATTTTCCACTATTCCGCCCTCCTTTCTACTTTATAAGGACATTTCTCGCTCGGCATCGTCACCCAATGAAACAGATAATAAATCCCGTCTTCACCGTAGGTAGGCTTATTTTCTTTCCGCAGTTCTTCGCCTGTCACTTGGCATTTATGTACGTAGCCGTCCTCTTCCCATTCAATCGCTTTCTTATATGGACAGTCTCCGCAGCCCTCTGTACTCAACCGCTTCCAAAACTTCTCTCGGCGGCTTGCCTCCTCGGCCTTTAATCGTTCCTGTTCTATCTTTTCGCTCGTCTCTTTCAGCTCTGCAAGGCGTTTACGTACTTCCTCGGACACTTCCACTCCGTGACATTCCGCGTGGCTTATAAGTGCCTTTAACCGCTTATAATCGCTAATCTCCCCGCTCTCATGCATTTTTAACTTTTTACCGATAAATCCGTCGAAGATTAAATAGCAGTCATGCAAGAAAGCGTGGTTCTTTTCCTCAAGCGTACACACCACTTTCCCCTGTTCCAACAACAGCTTCATGCCACCACCTCACTTTCTAAAAGCGACAGGCTGTAAAGATATTCCTCGATTGCTTCTTCGTCCGTCTCTGCGCCGTTTAAGCCCTCTACCGTAAAGTACAGATATCTTTCGTCCTCGGTCAAAGGCTCTCCGTTTCTCATGCGACGGAAGATACTTTCCAGCTTTACCCTTAAAAGATTTTTTTTCTCAAACCTCGTCATAACCGTTCCTCCGAAAGATTTCTTTTAACTGTTCCCGCTCTGCGTCCTCTATCAGCCTTAAAAGCTCTGCTTTCGTCCGTACAGGCTTTTGTGGCTTTGGCTCGATTAATTTATCGAGTACCTTATCCCACCACTTCATAACGTCTCCCTTACGATTTTCGCTATCTCCTGCGCTATGATATACTGCGACGCTCTTTTTGCCCGCTCTTTTACGTTCTGCGGCACTTTCTTCGCACGCTCGTCTATTTCCTCGAAATACTCTGCTACCGCTTCCACAGCCGCAGGGAAGCCCTCATAATTGACGGGCTTTCTGTTTAATGTCGGATAGGCTTTATTTTCTATCTCCATTACCACGCCGCCGTTTTCAAGGCTCTGTCTGAACTTTACTTCGAAGCTCCCAAACGGGTCGCGGCTGATATCCTGTCTTGCCGTCAGTTTCCCGCCCTCGTACTTCCACCACATTCTGCTGAACTTCTCCACGTCAATTCGCTTTTGATTTCTCATGTCTCTTTTTTGCTTGACAACTTTGTCACATTTGAGTTAAAATATCCTTGAAGCATTCCTCAATAGTGCTTTGGAAGTATGTGGATATGCGATAAGCTGTCTTTACGTTAGGTAACATCTCACCGTTTTCTATGCGTATATATTGCCTTTCGCATATCCCTGCTTCTTTTGCTACTTGCTTTTGCGTATATCCTAACTCGGTACGCTTTTGTTTTACTGTTGTCATCTTACCTCCTAAAAGATTTCAAGTGCACAAATGTCATTTGATATCTTTATTATAATTCAATGTGACATATATGTCAACTATTTAAGGGTACTTTATGAAAAAATTTTCTGAAAGATTAAAAGAACTTCGAACTGAAAAAAATGTAATGCAGTTTACTCTTGCCTACCAGTGTGGTTTATCCGCTCGTCATAATTTCTCCTTTCGCCCAAGGCCTTTATTCTTTGCTCGTAAAACACGCGATTACTTCGTCAACCGATACGCCAAAAACTTCTGCAATCTTAGGAATCGTAACCGTTTTGGGAGTCCCTCGGCCTGTAACCCATTTAGAAACCAACGCCTGTGTTACACCTAATTTTCGAGCAAGCTCGATTTGCGTATAACCTGAAGTCCTTAAAAGCTGTCGAAACATTTCTTAAATCACTTGCAATTGGTTGTTGTTTTAAAATCAGTGATAAACAACGTGCTTCAATCGTTCTTTCCATATCATTGATAACTTTATCCCCAGCTAAAATATCACGACATAAATCACGATCACCACTTTTAAAAGCAGCTCTTCCTCTGGAATATACTCCGTTATCTTCATACACGGCAATTCTTTTAATATATACTTTACTATCGCGGCAAGATATATACTCGTTATTGTAAGCAATCCACAATATCCAGCGGAACTTTCTGTATGCGTTTCTATTTTCATAAAAGAAATAAGCAAAATCCCCCAAGCAATAGCGACTAAATACAAAATTTTATAAACTAATTTAAGCCTTTTTTCTCAAATCAAATTCTTGTTGAATATAGTCCTCTTTATACTTCTTTTCGTCTTCTGTCATTAAAGTATCCTCCTTAATTGTAGGGATATGTTAACATATTTTCCATTAAATGTCAATACATAAATAAAAAAGAGGGCCGGACTTATAAAAGTCCGACCCTCTTTTCGTCTCCGTGTTTAACGGAATGATTATAACAATTCGGTTTTAAATTGGCAAGCGATTTTGCAGTTGACTGCAAAAATCTTTTATATACTACTTTACTTCTTAAAATTAGTTTTTTTTTTGATTTTTTTTAGAAAAATCCCTTGACAAACTTTCAGCTTTTTGCTATAATATTTTAGATTTAAGCGGACTCTATATCATGAGGTGTAGGTTATCGCCTTTTCCTCGTGACCCAATTAGAGGTACATCTTTTGCCCGCTTAAGCCAGATGTGCCTCGTTTTTTTTACATAGATCCGACCGTGCTACAAGTCGGTAAACTGTAGGGTGAGTAAAAGGCTGACCGACGCTATAAAATCGTGCCTTTTGTCTTGTGGCTGGCAAGGATAAATAATCAAGCGGTGGTAATCTGTTAGCTTTGTGCTAAGTCGTTTTACAAGCTGTTTTATGCGGGCAGATTTGCATTATAAGAGCAGCTTGACGTGTTACCGAGGGGATATACCCGACATGCGGTAAAAAGAGCGTTACGGCCTTTTTTAAAGGCCGTACCATACCCTCAAGGATTCCCCTCAATGCGGTGACCTGATAACCGACCTCCTCCCTTAATAGCCATTTGCGGAGCAGATAAAGGCCGTAGGCCGTAGCCTCGCGTGGCTGCTACGCTACAGTTGGAGCTTGCGCCCTTCCTTGTTTCTGGCGCAAGATACGTATAATATTAGATACATCAAAAACCTACAACATACGTTTTTAATTAGTCATTTTGACTTTAAAAACCCCACAACATACGTTTTAATTGCCTTATATCTTTTAACAGATATTCTCCCCAATCATTATCGGGAAACCCAAGCAAACGAATATCGACGCAAGGGAAATCTGAAAGCAATAAGCCTATTTGAGCTACAAACTTTTTCCAATGCTCGTCATTCGGCAACAAATGTTTTAGACAAATCAATGTCGCAAATACTCGTAAATTGCTTATTCCGTTCTGTCTATATTGTTCATACAAATTTGGAGTTATAGAAAGATTATTGTTATAAAGCCTCCCGTAGTGAGCGCAAATATTCCTCACAAACGCTAAATGTTCAAACCAGCTTTCCAAATATGTATAGCCCACACCGTATGCTTGCGCTATTGCTTTCTTATCAGTGTTCTTCATATTCTTGAAAAATTTTGACAGGGTACCAAAACTAAAAAGTTCTACTAAAGCGTAAAACGGTAATTCGCCTCCTTCGTAGTTATCCCTAAAATTTTTCACGAAAGGAGCCTTCCCGTTTCTCTTTAGTTCCACGTCCACTTCTTCTAAAAACTTTTCATGATATTCAGTAATTTTGAAATTGTTACTATCTTTATACCCTAATATCCCATAAGTGCAAGAGAAATAGTTTGCTATACGGCAACGTAAATTAATTTCTACTTTTTCAATTTCAGGAAAAATCAAATGCCGAAATTTTGCATTAAACAAATATAAACCTTTAATTTTATTGAAAGTAACCCCTTCATTATAATTAGCGTTTCGTTCCTTCAAACCAAAACCATATGCTTTTATTAACCGAAAATAAGATACGTTATTCAAAAACTCTATCGCTTCTTCTTTATTTTCAACGGTACACCCTAAGGTTTCCAGATTTTCAACTTGTTTTTCTACGGTTATCGGAGGTTGATGAGATTTAAGCATTTATCTTTTGTCCTAAAAATTAAATGACCTCGCGTGGTACGCATTGTAAAGAGGCGCGCGAGGTTCTGTTGATATTAGTATATGCTATTTTATCTAAAAAGTCAACTATTTTGGTGAAAAAAATTTTACTTTTTTTTGTTTGTATTAATCTGTATTAATCTATATTGACCTGTATTAGCCTGTATTTATTTTTAATATCACAAAAAACACCCCGACAAAGCAGTATTACCTGCCATGTCGGGGTTTTCTCAATCCTCATAATCATGTGAAGCGAGCACGGTCACGAGCCAAATCAAGAATATTGTAATCATACGCTCTCCTCTTTGCTCGCTTTGGTTTTCGGCGGATTCGCCTTGCACCAGTCTAGAAAATTATCCGCTTCCGACGCTTTTAAGCGATAGCGGTTGCATTCCGTCACCGTCGTGTTCTGCCATGCGAAAATAAACTTATTCGCTACGTTGATGATAATAAACGCCACCTTGATTAATGCCATAATTACCGTTTGTTTGTTGAAATTCATCAGCAGGTCCACTCCGATAGAACAGGCGAACAGGGAAGAAATAATATTTGTCACGATCGAATTAACGCTGTTTATCTTGTTCGCCACGTCCGCGCGGTAGGCTTCCGACGGCGAGCGGTAGGCTTTGGCGGTTTCCTCCCATCTTAAGAAGTCGGGGTCATAGTGATGGATTTTCACTTTATTGGCTTTCCGTATCGCTTTTTTCTGTCCGTCGGTCAATAAATCGTTCGGATATTGAGCGCGTATCTCCCGCAGGGTTTTGCCTGCATATTTTTCGACGTATGCAGAAAAGTCAAGGTTATAATTCAGACAAATTACCTTTCGGACGTTATTCTGTTCGGTGATTTCATAGTTTCTGCAATATTCCGCAATTCTTGCCCCGTAACCCTGTGCACGAAGCTCTTTCAGCTTTTTATCGGCGAGTTCCCGCACTTCGGTAAATCCTTCCGTCATGTGAGCTTTATTTGTCGCTATCTTCTTGGTCACCGTACCCAGAGAATAGCTCCCCACCATCAGCCATACGCAATTAACGGAAAAGTCTTTTACCCCGATTTCCCCGTCAAAACAAAGCGTAACAAAATAAGTCGCCAACATTGCCAAGAATATGGATACGGCGGTAGAGATAAGTACCCCGTTTACAAATGCGTTTATATTCTTTTTCGGCTTGATCACGGGCGCGTAAATAATCTGTTCAGGTTTCTCTGTCTTGATAGGTTCAATCATTTATCGCCTCCGTTCAGGTTTGTTACCTCCACCTGCCCACAGTGGCGCCAAAGTTCCTCAAACTCTTTGGACAGCTTGAAGCAGATCGCCCCGAGCGTATTCCCGATCGCCGCAAACGCAAAGACGAACGTCAAGCCCTCTATCGTGGTTTTTTCCATAGAATTGACAAGCGCCATAAGTCCGAACAGCACCCAGCAGATCACCGCGGCGTTAGGGCTTTTCATGACCTTTATGAGCGCTTTATACAGCGGCAGGGCGGCGCATACCACGACGACCACGAACACCCCCGACAACGTGCTGTTTGCGTCTTTGACTACGATTACAGGCAGCTTCCAAAGCCCCGCAATCAAAGTAGGCACGACGCAAAACGCCATGCCCACCCAATACGCGATCAGTCTTGCGGTGTAGTACCACTCCTTAGAGTGCTTGATCTTCTTCATCGGCTTTCTCCTTTGTCTCGCCGTCTATCTCCCGGATCGCCGCGTTCAAATCATGCTTAATCGCCTCTTTGCTCGCCGCGCCGATATTCGTTCTATCCGCAAACTGCATAAAGGCTTTCGTAAAATTCGCCAATGCCTTTTTCAAGGCTTCCACGTCCCTTTTCGTGCTATCGCCCGTTTGCCCGTTGTGGTTGCTCTCGTCTATTAAACCGTTGGTGCCTTTAAGCTGTAGATCCAGCTTCTCCGATACCTCTTTCAACTGCTTTTTCAGTTTCCCGTTCTTGACGTTGGTATAGACGAGATAGACGACGAACACGAGAAGTTGCGCCACGCTCGCCACGGTGGAGATCGTCACTTGCTTTTCGGAAGCGGCCGCTTTTATCGCCTCCACCGCTTTTGCGTATTCGCTCCCTATCCCCGCTTGGTCCGCGTACTTTTGGACCCATGCGAGAAATGCGTCTAAATCGAACTCGGGATCGGGCGCGGGTGTTTCCTCGACTACAGAGCTATCGTCGCTTGTAGCCTCGTTTGCGCTGTCCTGCGGGACTTCTATCGACGTTTCCTCTGCTTTCGCGGAATATGTACCCATGCCAAAAATCAGACCTATGCACACCGACAAAAGCGCGACTAAAATCACGACAATCAACACGTTTATAATTCTTTTCTTTTTCATCTTCTTTTACTCCTTGAATGTTAATTCTACGCCGTCGTTGACGTAGCTTTTGAATTTTGTGAGAAGCTCTTCTTTTACCTCGATTTCTTCAGCCAAAGCAATTTCGAGCTTCTCTATCTTTTCTTCCTGAATACGGACGGTCTTTGTCAGACTTGCGACCGTATTCTGCAAATCCGTTAGAAGTCCGTGGGCGTAAAACTGTCCCTCGATATCTTTTAATATCAGAGGCTCGACGTCGTACTCCGAAACTTTCACCCCGCGAACGCAATGAATGACTTTTCCGTCTAATTGCCCCGCTTTCAGTTCCTCAATCGGAATTGCCGTTTTACAGGCCTTGAGCGTTACTTTCTTCTCTGCCCGACTGTTTATCCGATAGATGAATATAAACTCGCCCGACAAGCCTTTTACGCCCTCAAAATCGAGTTCAAGCGCATTGTCTGCAATAGAAAAGGCAGGCTCTGCAAACCTGCCAATTCCATGATATTTAAGATACACTTTCATTCTGTTTCAGCCTCCCTTTCCGCCGCAAGGAGATGTGCGATTTTGTAATTGGCTTCAAGGTCAAATTTCTGTTGCCATTCTTCTATCAGGTTTTTTATATAGTCGGGTACGCCTTCCTCGACTTTTGCCTCATCAAGGAGAACGATAATCCGATTAAACATTTCCTGGACGAGAGTATAGGCTTCTACCTTCGGATAGGTCTTTGCAGGGATAGCGTCGTATTCTTCGAGAGCTTCCGTAATCGAGACTTCGGGAATGCCGATAGAAATCCCGTTTTCAATAATACTGTCCGCACAATCTAACGCCAATTTGTAATACTCCTCCATGTTCTCATGGTCACTTGGAAAATTTTTTGAAATGATGTTATGATGTAATACCCAAATATTTTCAACGCCCACCTTTAAGGCTTTTTCTGCTGAACGATAGTTTTTCATGTTTTCTCCTTATTTAATCCACCTCGGCCTTTCGGGGATAATCCCCGTTTCGGGCGCGTCCAGCCATGCTTTGCGCCAGCTCTGGACTTCGGCTTTTTGCTCCTCCGTCAACGTGTCGTACCAAGCCGCTCTGTCTGCTATGTCAAAGCATTCTTTGCGGCGTAGTTGCCGAATAGCCAGGCTTTCCACGGCTGTACCTTTCAACTCGGGCAGCTCTTCGCGCTTCAAAGGCCTGCGTGATAATATCTTTTTAGCCATTTGTCGTTCCTCCTGTTAGGGTAAAGTAGTCTTGTTTTACGGTGTTTTCCGCGCCGTATTCGCTGTTATCCGTCGGGCCTTGCTCTATCGTTTCGCTTCCGTTCTTCCAGGCCTTGTATTTAGATTTGTTGAACGGCGTCGCTTCGGTAGTAGCTTTGACTGTCTTGTATGTGACGGTAAGCGGATTGCCTGCGGCGGCAAGTTCGGCAAGATGGGCTTTCCATGCTTCCACGGTGGAATATGTACTATCCTTTATCAAAAGTACAAGCACACCGTTTTGCGCCTCATAATCTTTCAACTGGTCCCAGGCTGTTATTTTCGGTGCGCTATAAGGCGAACAAATTGACGTAAACGCTATACCTTTTGAGGGTAAATCAAGAGAAAAAGCTGTATAATTCGGATCGATCACCCACGCTTCCGTCCCATTAAAAGTCACCGTCTTACTCTGCCTTTTCGTTTTTCCCGTTTCAGGATAAGCGACGTCATATTCGGCTAACTCGATAGGCGTTGCTACGGCGAGCGTGTCGGAGATGTACGGCTCGTAGGCGGTGACTGTCGTGCCGAATTGAAGCATGGGCTTAAATATAAGATTATTTACTGTTTGACTAGGGTCAACTATAATATTTACATTTTTGTTTACAATATCATCTTGTAATGTGAAGGTTACACCATTGCCAGTTCTGTCATTTGGCTCGGATGGAATATCAATATAAAATTGGCAAATACCTGCATTTGCAACGTTCACAAAACTTCTTAAAGCATAAGTTCCTGCATTTAAAGATATTTTCGCAACGTTGAATATACTTGGATTCACCGTTGTCGTTCCGTTCGCTGTAATCGAGCCGTCCGAATTTACAGTAAATGTAATACCATTTTCTGTTTTTGTGCTTTCCTCGTATGGATACGGTATCAAATTTCGCCCCGTGCTGACGATTTTCTCGAAGCTCGCATTTTTCAGCCCCGCAAACCACTTGCTGTACGGTTTTGCGGTCGTGCCTGCGTTTAGCATAGGACGGAAAACGAGATTGTTTACGGTTGTTCCCGATTTTATAACAATTCGCCAAGCTTGATCGGAGGGTAAATTATTGAGCACTACGCCATTTCCCGTGTCTTTGCTCGCTGTAAAACTTTCCGAGATATAATATGTCGTATCACTACCGCCCGTGGGACAACCACTTAAAAAGTAGCTTTCAGAATAACCTTGAATAGGACCTCTTAATAGCATAAAATCCGCGTCGGAGGTTGCCGTCCCGTTTACCGTAACGCTTCCGTCAGAGTTAACCGTAAAAGTAACTCCGTTTGCCGTTTTTGTCGTTTCTGCATACGGATACGGTATCAAATTTTCCGTCGCAACGGTTTTGCCTCGGATTTCCTTAACCGTCGTCTGCACTCCATCAACGATATTCTCGCCGTCCGCAGTCTCCCGCGTCGTGTAGGCCTGCTCCAAGGTTGTTACCGTCACTACCTGCGCCTGTTCTAAAATCGTATATAAATCCTCGACATTTTGGTTTGTTTGCGCAAGCTGGCCTTGCGTATCACTGATAGCCGTATCTACATACCCTTTGTTTGCCGCTTCTACGTCAGCGTACGGAGTCCTCGTTTCGATACACCCGTTCGCCTTTCTTTTCGCAATCGTTTTGACTTTATCCGTTTCGGAAATCTCCGTATATCCGTTTGTCGTCCCGAAGACATCGCTTTTCGAAACGGTATACGCATATGTTCCGTTTGCAAATGGCTCCACTTTGTTTAGCTTGGTGTTATCCGCGTCATCTACATATTTTTTCGAGACCGCGTCATCATCCTGCGCAGGCGCAAGCGGCACTTTGATTTGTCCGTTTTCGTCTCTCGTAACTATGTTCTCGGGTATATCTGATGTCAAAGCAAGTGTTCCAGATTTTACAGGGTATTTGAAACGATCGCTACCTTTCACTATAGCGTCCGCGTCTATGCCGACACCATTAATAGAAGTAAACCCATTAAATGTATTTATTCCTGTATGCGTTTTGTTTCCTGAAATTGTCTGATTGGTATCAACAGTCACATACTTATTCGGCAAGCCTCCGATTTCGCTCTGAATTTCCATTAGCGTTGCCTTTATCTTATCCAGCTCGGTTGGGTCTATCGGTTCGTCCTGACCTAAATAAGCACTCTCTAAAACGATTAAATCGGCTGTTTGCGTTGTAGTTACCGAGATAATCGTCTGCGCGTCTGGGTTTGTATTATCTATGCTTTCCACGTTCACCACGACGGTTTGCGTTCCTGCATACACGCAGAACTCTTTCGGCGTAATCGTCGTATATACACTAAATTCAACC
>ERZ832317.4898-NODE-4898-length-12524-cov-116.708637_pt1 | contig 12524 bp, 18 predicted proteins | sample MGYA00519695_ERZ832317 | MGnify/ENA primary metagenome ERZ832317 (study PRJEB31850, sample SAMEA3708726) | human gut metagenome | biome: human gut; feature: human-associated habitat; material: faeces | place: China | collected 2014 ...
ATATCTTGCTGTGTCTTTGAGGACACAAAAATCCTCCGCCTGTCGGATTTGTTTCCGGGTGTACTCACTCATCTTGGGTATCGGTTAAGCCGATGAAGTGTATTCACCAGCCCAACCGACTTTCTGTAATCCCGTCAGAGCTTGCGCCACTGCTCGATGTCGTTCCGATAGGTGTCGAGGTGCAGGCGGACGAGGTTTTCAATCAGCCCCGATGCGCTCATGCCCTTTCCTCCGAGGAAGCGGACAACCCTGTCGAGTTCGTCACGCACCGTCTCGCTGACGAACACGGGCTTGCGGTTGACAAGTTTCGGGACTTTCAGGTAGGTGGCGCGGTACTCCTCCAACGACAACCTGCGCTGCTTGCTGCTGACACGCTTCTGCGGCATTGCCGTTTTCTCGACCGCCTCACTTGACGGTTCATCCGCCATAGCGGTCTCCGTTTCCTCCGTAACGGTATTGCCGGGCAGTTCCAGCTCATCCGGCTCCAGACCGATACGTCTGTAGATGTCATTCATCGACTTGGGAGTGTAGGATTCCCTGCGTCCCATCTTTTCCACGATTTCACGAGCCTGCTGCTCTGTAATGTTTGGTTCTCTCTTCATTGTAAAAAACAAATTGATTAAGTTATTAACTGTGGTCTTGGTAAACACCTTGACCGATTATCGGGAGCAAAGTAAGGTGCTTTAATACAGTCAGTCAAGCACTTGGATTCTCTTAGGCAATTTTGTGTGGTTTTGCATTATGGCGGTTGATAAAGCGGTGAGGACTTCACCGTTTTGCCGGATGTATATGCCCGAAAGGGCAAAGACTCAATCGTAGGCGAATTTGAATTAAGCCCTTATTTTTCCCCTTGCCACCTTTCTATTTTTTAGAATTAAGAGGATAACCGCTGCCTCCAGCCAATGCCAACCTCTACCACCCTGTGCCACTTGCTGCCAGACCTGATTGAAACCATTGCCGGATGCCGGATTATGTATTTCTTTGCAGGAGAAGGAATGATAGCCGCCAAAGGGAAGTCAGCATCCCGGACAATGACTGCCGTATCAGCGCAACACGCTTCCACTTTCGGGGAACCTATTGTCAGGTAACGGATTATATATTCCTTTGCGGCAAAAGAAACAGTAACAACTAAAAGAAAGACAATATGGAAATCGTATCAATCGAGAGAAAGACCTTCGAGGAACTGGTCGCCAAGTTCGACCGCTTCGTCAGCCGTATGGATGCCATCTGCCATCGTCACGGCGAAAAGAAAATGAGCGAGTGGATGGACAATCAGGACGTGTGCCGGATGCTCAACATCAGCCCCCGAACCTTGCAGACGCTTCGGGACAACGGCACGTTGGCTTATTCGCAGATAAACCACAAGACCTATTACCGTCCCGAAGACGTGCAACGCATCGTTTCCATCGTGGAGGACAGGCGAAAAGAAGCAAAGTTCAAAGGCAGAACAATCTGATAACCGAATAGAGTAATAACAATAATTCCACTAAATCCAAAGTAATATGAACGAACTGATTAACAAAGACAACGAGTGGATAATCCACTTCTTGGGCAGCCTTGACCGTCTGCTGGACAACGTAGAGCATCTGACCGCAAACTACCGCCCGACACTGAACGGGGAGCGTTTCTTCACAGACAAGGAAGTGTCGGCACGGTTGAAAGTGAGCCGCCGGACGCTTCAGGACTACCGCAACGAGGGACGTATAGCCTACATTCAGTTGGGCGGCAAAATCCTCTACCGTGAATCCGACATCGAAAGGATGCTGGCTGACGGCTACCAATCCGCCTACCGACTGAAGGCAACCTGATTTTCTTGAAGGAGCGCAGTTTGCCGTCTGCCCTATGTTTGCGGCAGCAATGGAACTTCGGCAAAAAGACAAAAGGAACGGCTTACAGATGAAGCATCAATGTTTAGCTTCGTCTGTAAGCCGTTCCTCTATTTCTTCTGATTTCCCGCCAGTCGCTTGTTTCCGTTGCCGGATGCCTTTCAAGCGTGTGGATGGCAGTGGCAAGGTTTTCGGGCGGAATACGCTCAAACCCGTTTGAGGAAGATTCTGCCTGAAACGGCTCTGCCGCCTGACCTTGCCAATGCCGTCAAAGCCACACGCTACCTTTGCATCCGAGCATCGGGAACAGGTGGCTGACGGGATGAACCTCAACTATACCATAGGTTACTGCCCTTACCGCAAGAGAAGAACAATGTTGTCGGACTTCCTTTCTTGGAGGCGCAGATTTCATTTATTACGAACCGTCTGAACTGAAAACTTTCTTTACTGCATATCCTGAATGCAATGGCTATAATCATTTCAAGGTTATACACATCATAGCTGATGCCGTCAGTTTGCTTGATATACTTCATTGTATAAGTTTCACTCAATTCCTTGTTCTTGTAGATTGCCCGTATCGCCTTGCGGATGTCGCACGAGAACACCCCAAACAGGTCGGCTATCTCAAACTGGGTCATCCACACGGGGGCAGTTGGTACGGTGACCACCCCCGTTTCACTGATTGTTATTATTCCTCTGTTCATAATTCATCTATTTTATAATGGTTATTTACTATTCTCTTTCTTTTCGCCAGCCAATATTTTCTTTCTCCGCTCCATCAGTTTGTCCATATCCTTGGAGATTTTATCGTCTGTTATCCGTGCATATCCCTGTGTCGTCCTGATATTGGAGTGTCCCATCATCTTGGCGATGCTCTCAATGGGTATGTCCGCTGAAATCAGGAAAGTGCCGAAGCTGTGCCGACTTTGATGATAGGTCAAGTTATCCTCTTTTCCTATGGTTATTCCCAACTCGTGAACCTCAAACCATAGGGCATCACGGTTGGGAAGAGGAAACACGGGCTTCTCATCATCAGTTGTGTTATACAGCGACAATATCTGTTCCGCTATGGGATGTAAGGGTATGAACGCCTCCACTTTTGTCTTCTTGCGGTTGATGCGGATGTAGCGTCTGCCCTCCGCATTCGTCCCGATATGATGGGGATGCAGCAGTTGTATGTCTGCATACGCCAGTCCGGTCAGGCTCGAGAAGATGAAAGCCCGTCTTGCCAGTTCCATCCGCTTGTCATACATCGGTGTGGAAAGTATCTTCTTGAACTCATCACGGCTGATGTACCTGTGTCTTGCCTCAGGTTTCGTTTCATATTCCAAATCCTCGCAGGGGTTCACACGGATAATCTCCTTATCGACTGCAAGGTACAATAATCTGTTCAGCCAACGCAGGCAATGGTTGGTCTGGGAAACCCCGAAGTTCTTGCATTTCTTCAAGTGGGCTTTGTAGGACTTGCCGAAATCCTCCGTCACTTCTTCAAGAGGTATATCCTTTTTACCGATGGACGCTATAAAGTCCGTCAGGTATTTCTGATAATACATGGAGTGACGGTAGGAAGAAGTGGAATCAATCTCTTCGGAATGTTTCTTCAACCGCTCCCGTTCCCATTCACCCATCTGTAGAAGGGTGGTCGGATGAATATTATTCAAAGAAATGTGATTCTTCAACATCTCGGCACTGACCACGCCCTGCGATTTAAGTATCTCGGCATAGGCTTCTTCCGTCAGACGCAGGTATTCCCGCAAGCGGTTGTTCTCCCTGATGGTCTTTATCTCATTTTTCCTGCCGTTCCAGTCTTCGGGACGGCAATAGATTCCCGTGCTTATGGCGGTCTGCTTGCCGTCAATGGTTATACGGCAAAGTACGGCGGTCGTACCGTCAGCCTTCACTTTGCTGCGGTTGATGTAAGGCAATAATGAAAATGTGCTTCGCATATCGTTGTTTGGGTTATAGGGTTAGTTTAAAATCTTGGGTCGCTTCTATGAACTTGCCCATGTCCTCGAACAGTTTTTTCGGGCTGACACGGGCATATACCTGAGTGGTGGAAATATCGGAGTGCCCCAGCATCCGGCTGATGGTCTCGATAGGCACACCCGCTTCGAGCGTTATCAGTGAAGCGAAACTGTGCCTCGCCTGATGATAGCACAAGTCGTCTTTAATGCCAGCCAATGTCGCCAACGCCTTCATGTGTCTTCGGAGATTTGGCCAATGCAATAAAGGGAACAGTGTGTCCCTGTCCTCACTGTGATACTTCTCAATCAGCGCAACCGCTTCGGGCAACAGTTTCACGCTGGCACGGAGTTCGTTTTTCTTTCTTCGATACTTCAGCCACAAATCCCCGTCCTCATCCGTATATAGGTTCTCATGGGTAATCGAGACCACATCCGCATAACAGACCCCGGTATAACACCCGAAGAGAAACATATCCCTTGCCAGCATGTGGGATTTGCGGTAAGCAGGTATTTCCACATCACGGATTCTCTCAAACGATTCACGGCTCAATGCCCGTGGGGTCGTTTCAGTCTTCTTCGGCAAGGTAAAATGCTGGAAATGGCTCCTGTCGGCATACCCCTCTTTATACGCCAGACGGCATATCTTTTTCAGGATGGCAAGATGATGGCGGACGGTGTCTATCGCATATCCCTTGTTTTCCATCGTGAATGCCTGATAGTCGTGGATGAACTGTTCCGTCAGTTGCCCGAATGCCAAATCCTTGACCTTGTACTGATGCTCGATGAACTCTCCGAGTGTCAGACGCATATAGTGATAGCCGGGATAAGTCCCTTTCGCGCGGTCTATGCCGATACGGGCTTTGAGGTCATCACAGACAACGTCCGTCATTCGCATGAGCGTCATTTGCGTTTCCATGTTGCCTTGAAAATGATTCTTCACATCCGTGGCATCAAAATCCACTTTACGACTCACAAGGCTGTCGAAAGCGTTGTTCACCGCCAACAGCAACTTCTCAATCTTGGCATTGGTTTCCACCGCCTCCTTGCTCTTGCCGTTCAGACGGCTTTCACGTGGATTCCACAATTCGGGTGTGCAGGACAGCTTGCAACCGAACTGCGCCATCGTGCGGTTCACCGTGATACGTCCCATGATGGGAGCCTTGCCCGACTTGTCCAGTCCGCTCTTTTTGAGGTAGAGCAGCACCTTGAATTTCACTACTTTCATACGCTTATATTTTTAAGTGCAAATTTACTTGCCATATAAGCGTCCCTTGATATGCAAAACACTGTGTATGAGTGCAAACAAAACGGTGAGGATTTCTTTTTATCGCTTTCTGTTACCTATTCCCGTTTCGGTAACTGCCCGGCTAACGGTTTGGTAACTGAACAACCTCAATATTCCGTTGTGGTTTGCATTTTCTCAACTTGGCAGAATACTGAAATATCGCTTATTTCTAACGGTTTACGTTTAATTTTTACCTGTTCGCTGTCGCTTGCTTTGCCGTGTATATTCCACATGGCACGCCATACATATGCCACCCAAACGTGTATATCACAGGGAGTTCCGATAGAAACACTTTCCAAACTCATGGGACACTGTTCTATTCAAACGACACAGATATACGCCAAAATCACCAATCAGAAAGTAAACGAGGACATGAAGAAGCTGTTTAATAAAGTAAGCGGTAAATACCAAGTGATTGAAAGCGATATAACCGCAGAAATAGCACATAAGAAATTTCCCCATTGGAAGAAAATCAATCAGATATTTCCCCCCAAAAAATAAAATACAGTTTTACCTATAATAAAATATTACTTCTACCGTTATAAAAAAGTCACTGTTAAAATGCCAAACTAACAGTGACTTTGATAAGATTTCAAATCGTTCTGCTACGCGATTTGAGTGTAAAAACAATTCAATCTCTTCTCCACGGATGTCTAATATCTAAAGATAAGGACATCCGTTTTTAAAAGAAGATTAATCCCCCTTTTTATGAATATGGGGCTTCAAAGATGGTGTGTTCCCAGGCGTCTGCTTGTTGTCTCTTTGACGACGATCAGGCTTTCCTGTAGAAGTCGCAATTCTTTTAGGACCAGGTTTAATTCCCATAATAATTTTTTATAAGTAAAACATATTATCATCACGTATTCTCATTTACTGGAGAGACATCTATAAGAGCCAGCCGTATATCATTTCTAATTTATCAGCAAACGGATGCCTATGACACTAATAAATATAATGCTAATAGTGTGCCAAAATTTATAATTCATGATTTGTAAGTTGTTGCGCCAGAGAAACTGACAAGAATACATTTTTATAAGGCAATATTCTGCCAATATGACTTAACAAGTCTTTACATCTCTTTACAAGGGTTATACTGTAAGATTGTATATAGTTACCCAATTTATTATCCGGCTTTCGTACTTTTTCCAAAGCTGAATAAAACATTAACAAAGGTAAGCTCCGTATTCCGTCCGTTCAAGTCCAAGCCCTACGGGTTTAACTAAAAATCTCCACACCTGCGCTACGCTCCGGGTTGTATTTTTAGTTAAAGACTTGCACAGACGAAATACTACACTAATAAAGTTAATGTTCTTAGTCAGTTTCGGAAAAAATGTGTGTTTTTAAAAATGGTAGGCTATTCCTGCCGTTCTTTATTATAATAGGTCTGCAAAAGCCTTTCTATATCGCTTTGACGGTAGATTATTTTGCCTTTTATCTGAATGTAAGGGATAACGCCCGTATCTCTCCATTCTTGCAGCGTGCGGATGCTTACTTTCAGATATTTGGATGCTTCCCGGTTGCTTAGAAACTTTTCACCGTTCAAATGCGGTCTGCTTTCTTTTGCCAGTCGGCTGATACCGTCTAATATTCTATCCATAGACTGAAAAAAGTCCCTAATTATTTCATTGTTGCCGTTTATCAGTTCCATATTGTTATATCGTTATATTGATTTATAATTCGTTTGAATGATTGACAGACATACACCTGTCAGTTACGCAGATACTCGCCATAGTAAAATATGGAAATACTATCTTTTACCGCATCATAGCCGATATAAAGCCGTTTAAAGGCTTCAACGATGAAGTAACGGTTATCTTCTTTCTGTATCTCGTAAACGGCTGGTTTCGCCTGTCCGTTATCAGATACATGGAGCATCGAAAGGAAATACTTTTTCTTGCTTTGGTATATCATCACCGTAGGATGAAGGTTTAAACTTTCCCAAATTCCGACAATAGCAGACAATTTGAATGACTGGTTTATTTCCGTATTATTTTCTTCTTTCTTTTCCATAGGACAATATTTATTTATTGTTTGATTGATAATTCGTTTTCTTGTTTTCCGTACATTCAGCAATCAGTCTTTCAATATCGGCAGATTTATAGTACAGCTTGTTACCTATTTGGGAGTAGCCCAGTTTACCGCTATCCCGGTAGTTCTGCAAACTTCGGATGCTGATACCAAGCAGGGCACACACTTCACGACCTGACAGCCATTCATCCGGCTGGCGGGTATTCTCTTTGCAAATCCGTTCCACCTGACTGGCGAAGCCGGAAAACCGACCGCACACCTGTTTAAAAGTCTGTTCCTCAATAGTTATGATATTCATACGTTTTTCTCTTTTGGCTCGTTGAATATTCCTTTTTGCATTTCTTCCCGGTAGAGAGCCGAAAGAACATCATTGTGTGTATTCAAATGTTCTTCCAGTACGTTATCAATGAAATTTCCGATACTTACCTGTTTGCCTGTAATCACCCCTACAATCTGCATGATACGTTTCTGTATCTCTCCGCTTATGTACACGCTTTGACGGTTGCAGATTGTTCGCTTTTGGAGATACGCCGCTTTGTAGTTCTCCTGTTTTTTCTGTAATGATTGTTTCACTTCTTCCATGCTTTCAATTTTTAATGGTTTATAAATAGGTTGATTGATTTTCGATACTGATTGAAAGAAAGCCAGCCAATTTTATAGCTATATCGCTTTTTCTTTAAATAGCTTTCAAGCATAGTTTAAAGCCATTTATAAAGATTGTTTGGCAGTCTTATATATTGCTTTCATTCAATCAATTTCCGGCAAAGAAAAGGGTAAAAACAGACGCTTTTAAAAATAGGGTTACTTTGACCGTTTGTGTCGTTATTTGGCGTAGTGGGCTATATTTCAAAGATAAATTGCTGTCTGTAATTTTGTAATTGATAAACAGACAGAGGAAGAAGCCGAACCGCTTGCTTTGGCAATCCGACAGAAGAAGGATTTTTATGTTCATTAGAACATAGCAAGTTGTGTTTTGAGGTCCGCTATTCGCTTTTTGCACCTCAAAACCTTGCCACCTGATAAGGTGGTTTGGTTTACTCCGAAGTCGTAAACCATGTAAAAATTATAATTATGGAACAGAAAAAGAAGTATCAACACAATGGAGGGCGCAAGCCTAAACTTGACCCACGCACACATCGGTATTCGTTCAATTTGGACGATGTGGAGAACGCCAAATTCCTGTCATTTTTTGATAGGTCAGGTTACACTATCAAAGCGCATTTTATTAAGAACTGTATTTTCGGTAAGTCGTTTAAGGTAACAGTAAGGGATAAAAGTAAGGTGGATTATTATATTCAGCTAACACAGTTCTATTCACAATTCAGGACCATAGGACAGAATTACAATCAGGTAGTGAAAGAACTTCATTCCAATTTTTCAGAAAAAGAAAGCACTTGCTTTGCTTTACAGACTGGAACAATGTACTTTGGAATTGATAAAGACTAATGAAATGATAGTGCTTTTAAGCAGACGGTTTGAACAGTCTTATCAAAGGGAGGGGACAATATCAGCAGAGGAGTAAAAACAGCTTGCACAAAAAGAAAAATCCCGGAGTTGCCACGTGTACAACTTCGGGATAGTTTCTTTCCTATTTGTCTGTTCCGTGTTCTTTTTCAAACTTTCGGAGCGTACCTACATCAAACCTTTCCTTTATGAACTCTCGCACATCAGAAGCCCGATAATAGGCTTTACCGCTAATCATCATAAAGGATAGCATTTTTTTGCTTCGCAATCTCTGCAATGTACGGGTACTAACTTTGAACAGCAGGCATAAATCCTGATTATCCAATAACTTATCACCCGGCATTACTTCGGGATTGGTTTGCAGACTCTTTACATCTTTTCCTACTTCGTCTAATTTATCAAGTAGTTTTTGCATCCAGTCTTTGAACTCGTAATTATCTACATACATATTTGCTTCATTTTTCAAGTTATACATAAATGATTACCAATCGATTGATGAAGCAAAGTTCGGCAAATGGAAGCAAAGATATTACGGGGTAACAAGGCTACCCCGTATAAATTGATGCTAAATGCTTGATTATCTATACCCTTTATTTTCATGTTCCTTACGGATAAGGGCTATTAGTCCATTAAGAAATTCCGTTAGTTTGGTAGATTTCCGTTTTATAACATCTTCATGCTTTTGGTGATAATCGCCCAGTTTGATATTGAATAGCCATTCAAATGCTTTGCCTAAGTCCGTTAGGTGAACGGGTTTGCAATTCTGATATATTATGCATTTGGAAAGGAATAAACCGCTGACTATTTCCATGATATTGACAAGGCTTGTTTTGTCAGCTAAAAAGAGAGGGGAAAGAAACAGTTTGTTTGCGTGCTGCTTGAATTGTTCAGGGTACTTAATACGCCATTTGACTATGCGCATTTCATTATTCAATAGTCCTATTGCTTCATCAATCAAATGCAAGTAGGGTATTTTTTTCTTGCTCAAACCGCACACGATACGATTTAAGCCGATGTAAACCAAAGGAAAAATAACGAAGTAAAACGCTATAATCCTGTTCGTTAAAACTAAAATCAGCTAAATGTATAGCCAATTCTTCAATAGCTTCTACAAATTCGGATGCAGAAACTTTACGCTCCGAGTATTCCGACAATAGTCGAAAAAATCTCTGTTCTAATAAATGCTTTAACATAAATACAAATTAAATGTGAGATTAAGTGTATATAATAATTATGTTTTTCCGCTTTAGTTGATACCAACTCCACAAAGGGCACAAACAAGAAGTGTTACCCAATTTTTCAGTAATACCTTCTCCTTTGGCATGAAAAAAGATACGAGCCAAAACATCATGCAGGCGAAACTCGCCCGCATGATGGTGATTACTTTCGGAGGAACATTAGATGTCAACAGGTATTTAAAAATAGGCATACTAATGCCGAATAAAATATTGGCTGTCAATATCAGGATATGTCCTTTCATTTTTGAGATTACCAAATATTACGATGTATTCTATCCTCTATCCAAATTTCTTTCTGTTTACAGATATGTGCATTCTCTGCTGCATAGCCGATGGCAAGAAAACAAGTAAACTCGTATTCTTCGGGAGCATTAACGAGGTGTTTTACATATTCCGGTTCGTTACCGATGGGAATACGGAACGCACACGCCAGTCCCTCTGCGGTTGCTGCTAATAAGATATTTTCTACTGCCGCCCATGCCGAAGCGAAATAATTGAGTGAACTTTGGTCTGTCGGGTGACACAGAGGACAATCCTTTTGTCGGAAAAACGGTAGAACAAGGCAATTACTTTGCATTAGCATACGTTGTTGTTTGGGTAACGCATCAACAAACATGGCATATCCGTCTTTGTCCATTATATCTGCGGCGGCTTCAAGTCCGGTTTGTTGAATGTTTTTGGTGTTTTCTGCCACTGGTGATATAAGTCGGGCAATGTTTTCTTGCCCTTTCACGACAATGAACTCAAATTGTCGCAAATGGTCGTTGGTCGGAGCTTTAAAGGCTGCCGATAATACTTTTTCCAGCACTTTATCCGTTACTTCCTTATCGGAAAAGTCGCGGATTGTTCTTCTTTTCTCTAATACTTGATAGAAATCCATAACAATACATTTTTATAGTTATACTTATTGTTTTCGGCAGCAAAGTTATGGCTATTTATTGTTGTATATTTGTGGTATTGTTTTATATAATTGTCGTATATTTGTATTTTGCTAATTTATGCGCAGTTATGGAAGAAATAATTATCCCTTATGAATTACCTGAAGTGGAAAACCACTCATTCTTCTTTATAGACCAACGAGTTGAGACTCAAATTGAAGCCAAATTGCATCAACACGATGCATGGGAGTTATATTATGTATTACATGGATATGGAACTCGGATGGCAGGTGATACGTTACAATCTTTTTCGACAGGTGATGTAGCACTGATACCACCATCCATGCACCATTATTGGGAATATATACCCTCATCGGCAGATAGTGACGGGTGTATTCACTACTTGATGGTTGCTTTCAGCCACTCCCTTGTTGTGAAGTGTATGGAGGTATTTCCCGAATTGCGAAATCGATTAGGAAGTCTTACATTTCCTGTTAATGCATTAAAGTTTGGACTGGAAAGTTCTCGTATCATTCGCAAAATGTTATCTCAAATGAACGAAATGGACGAATTAGGTCGATTGTGCGAAATGTTCCGCTTACTACCTATTATTTTCAATACTTCCGACCATATTTTTGCAGGTAAACCTATGAATATTGAACGTGATGTGAGGCGTATGCAACAAATTTGTGCCTATGTGATGGCTCATTATGTTCATACTATCTCTTTAGATGAAATTGCCACCGAAGTGGGTATGAACCGTTCTGCGTTTTGCTCTTATTTCAAACGATGCAAAGGAATGACATTCTCACAATTTGTTACCCAGTATCGCTTGAATACAGCTTGCGAACTTCTAAAACGCTCGCAAAAGCAAATATCGGAAATCTGTTTTACAGTAGGATTTAATGATGTTCCACATTTTAATCGGATTTTTAAAAAATTAAAAGGAGTAACGCCACAAGAATACAGAAAACAAGATTGCTTAACAAAAGATATTTTAGACTGACAATCAATAACTACTTCATTTTGTTTTCATGAAACAAAATACTATCTTTGCATAAGGTTAATTGAAATGTTGCAATATCAAGTAAATAAAGGTAGATAGCACGTTGCTAAATCGTTACCCTTTTCAAAATCACTCATTGTAAATCGCTGTACTACAAAGCAATAAATCACAATGTAATAGTAGAGGCGAAAGAATGCCTTCCCATGTGGTAGACAAGGTCCTGGCTCAGCCCCGCCATCAGGCGCAGGGATTTCATGTTTGCCCTGAGCGTGTGGTAGTCCTGCGGCGGAAAGAGGGTGGCGCGGGTATCCTCACGGTACTTTTTGATCAGCATGAGTGCTTCCGGCAGCAGCTTGACGCGTCCGAGGTAGTCGGTCTTCTTTCGCCGGTATTTCAGCCAGAGGCTGCCCTCGTCATCTCGGAAGAGGTTCTCCTGGGTGATGCTTACCGCATCGGCATAGGCGGTGTCGGTGTAACAGGCGAAAAGGAAGAGGTCCTGGGTGATGACATGTGACCTGCGTTTTTCCGGTATCTCCAAATCACGCAGCTTCTCGAAATTCTCACGGCTGAGTGCTTTCGGCGTACCTTCCTTCTGCTTGGGCAGCTTGAAGTGGCAGAAATGGTATTTCTCCGAATGTCCCTCCTTGTAGGCGATGCGGCAGATCTTCTTTAGGATAGACAGGTAATGGCGCACCGTCTCCATTGCCAGCCTCTTCCTTTCCAGGCAGAAGTCCTGATAGTCACGGATGAACTGCTCGTTGAGCTGTCTGTCCGAAGACAAGGTCCGAGACCTTGAATTCCGTTTTGATGAATTCGGCAAGGGTGCGCCGGGTGT
>ERZ832317.4903-NODE-4903-length-12513-cov-5.886980_pt1 | contig 12513 bp, 10 predicted proteins | sample MGYA00519695_ERZ832317 | MGnify/ENA primary metagenome ERZ832317 (study PRJEB31850, sample SAMEA3708726) | human gut metagenome | biome: human gut; feature: human-associated habitat; material: faeces | place: China | collected 2014 ...
CTAATACCATGAAAAACACAGTGCAAATATAGAGGTTTTATGTTATGTAGCATAATGTTTTATTTGCAAATCTCATTTCCTTAACCAGATTTAACAAAACCATGCTTTAAAACATATCCGTAAAATAATATATATCCCCTTAGAACTTAGGTTCATTCTCTTTAATCTCCTTCAAAGGCAAGGTAAACCAAAAAGTGGAACCTACTCCCAATGTAGATTCTACCCCGATTCGTCCCCCTAGGTTCTCGATAATATTTTTGCAAATCGCCAATCCTAATCCGGTACCTTGTTTGCAAGCGTTCAACTTAACAAAACGATCGAATATAGTTCTACAATCTTCCTCCGAGATTCCCATTCCCGTATCCGAGACCGAAACTCGTATTTCATCATTCGATACCTTATAGGCTAATTTGATCTCACCTTCCGAAGTAAACTTAATCGCATTTGTCAAGAAATTAGAAATAACCTGTACGACTCGTTTCGGATCTGAGAAAACAGTCACGGGTTGTGAGCCCTGGTCGAAAACAAATCGAACGTTTTTCGGAATCTTCAAGGCATGTACCGCATAGGTTTCCTCACAGATCTCCTTAAAATCAAAATTTCTCTTCGTAATGTCAAAGGTTCCCGCCTCAATCTTTGAGAAATCAAGGATATCCTCAATCAATTGCAGAAGCAATTCACTATTCTTGTCAATGATATCCACATAAAACTCTCGTTCCTCCTCCTCTATCTCCTTGGTCTCTGCCAGTATATTCGCGAAACCAACAATAGCATTTAAAGGCGTACGGATCTCATGACTCATATTCGCCAAGAACATAGACTTAAGCCGATTCGCCTCTTTAGCCTTAGCTAACTCATATTCTTTCCGTTGACGCTCTCGTTCCACCCAGCGCAATTTATCTTGCATGGCGATCTCATCCGTTATGTCCATCAAGTAATAAAGGATTTTCGCTGGTCTTCCCGCCTCATCATATTTATAAGGGTACGCATACGCTCTCACCCAAACATATTGCCCCTCAAAAAGCTGTCGGTATTGAATACTATATTCACCGATCTCACCCGTAACAATCTTTTCAAAGCCTTGTACAAGTACCCTTTCCCGATCTTCCGGATGTACGATCTCACAAAAATCTTTTTTCGTTGTCAAGTTACTTGCTCTCAATCTGGATTTATTACCTAAAACACGTAAGTCCAGATCGATATGCATCTTATCGGTTTTAACATCATATTCCCACAGCAAGGAATCACTGCAACGCATAACCGTTTTCAACTTCGTGAACAGTTCCTCTACTTTCTCCGACTTTTGATATTCTTCCGTCTCATCCGTAAACATTAGTACATATCCACAGATATCTTCAGCCTCTCCTTTCAACGGCACACATTTAATAGACAGACGTAAATTTGTACCTTCCTTTTTTGGGTCTATGTTATAGTACTCATTCGTTTGTATATTATCAAATTCATAATTACAATCGAACACAACCATTTCTCCCTGTTTCAGACGAGCGATCTTGTCCTCTGGAAAATTAGGATTCTCGAAAAGATTTATTCCCATAATATCCTTCCGGCTTATAGCGAACAAATTCTCGTCCGTCCTATTGAGATCCACTAGCTGCCCCCTCCCGTCATAAACTTCAATTCCAACAGGTAATTTCTGGAATAGGGCATTAAAGCTCATTTCCTCTAGCATTTTATTACATTTTCCCATCGTCATATTAAATTATAACCACTAATTCCCAACTTTAAATCAATCAAGCAATCTCCTCTGTTATTTATACAACAAATGAACGATAATAACGATTGCAGCAGAAGTTTAAAGTTATAGAAATAATATGAAAATCAAACATAATCATGTTGAAAATATATGTTTTCGATATTGAGAAAGAGTCATTCCCGTCCGTTGACGAAAAAAGCGATTCAATGTCGATTGAGACGGAAAATTAGTCAATATAGCGATCTCCTGTATATTTAATCGAGAGTCACGTAGCAACGACTTTACCTCTAACACTATATAGATAGATAAAAACTCCTTGGCTGAAATGCCACACCTTTCATTCATGATCGCACTTAAATAAGTTGTCGTTATATTCAATTTATCCGCATAAAATCCGACATTCTTGTGATTCTTGAAATTCTCTGCCACGAGACTACAGAAATCATAGATCAATTGCTCTTTTCTCAAACTAGTCCTGAAAGGGATTTTCTTACGCACTTTCACATAATAGTCGTAAACATCCATGTAAAAAATCCCCAAGTAACATATAATCCGCTCCCTCAGAAGCCCATTACCCCGATACCGCTCAAGCTCATTCTCTATCAATTTGCAAAATGATTGAAAACGCTCAATACCATTATTATCCTCTATATTATAGTAAAAATGATCCTTCACGAAAAAATGAAATCCCGGATCAAAATGACGTAAGGAACTTAATACATCCCCATGTAGTACATGTGGTATGATGATAAACTTCGCCGAGAAGTCCTCACTCACGTTCCGCATTGAGCATAACTGTCTCGGAAATAAGAAAATCAATTCATTCTTATTCCATACATGCTTATTTTCAAGCAAATGAATGATCGCACTACCTCTATTACATACTGCTATTATCCCGTAATCCAAAAAAGAAGGCTCTGAAGTCAATGGACTATCTTCAATCTGTTCCGTAATAATAAAGTCTTTTTCTAATCCGCCTAAAAAACGATCACATGTATTATACCTATTCTCTTGCATATACTCTTATAAATTAAGGGAATACGAAATCTTACCTCCAACAACAATCAACAGAATAATATTATATTTTGTTCTGTCCGTTAAGGTCCCAAGTATATTCGTTTGATATTTTTCTTTCCTTACCCCCTCTTCTATTAGCCATCAAACCTTATATATCAATTGGTGCTAACAGCTAACCAAGGAAATCATAAAAAAACACAAGACAAAATTATATAATAAAAAATTGACTATTAAATGCATAACTAAACTAAAAGCGTACAAAAACACATCAATTGTATACAAAATCGAAACAGACAAAGAATAACCGAAAAAGATCATAAAAATACAATTAGCTTCATTGACAAAGTAAGTTAGCTGAAATACCAAAGCAAGTTAACTTACTTTGCCGATGAAATTAGCTTACTTTGAAAGTATGGATGTTACCCTCGGAAAGGGGCGCTTAAGCAGTGTTCTCAAAAATTCGTGTATTCATGCCTCTATACAAAAAAAGGCTATCCGTCACGGACAGCCAATCTCAATTGTTAACCTTAAATCTAATACCATGAAAAACACAGTACAAATATAGGTGGTTTTATGTTATGTAGCATACTGAATTATTTGCAAAATTCATTCGCTTAACTCGATTTAACGAAATCATGCCCTAAAACATAGTTATTAACAAGAAAACTATTCGTTCAGATCTAATAGCTTCCCAAGAAATCGTCGAGGGAACGAGTATCATCATCTGGCATCAATTCTTTTTTCAAACGAAATTTGCGTTTATAGATAGCATCCTTCGTCACATTCAAGACTGACATCAGCTCCGCCGAGGTTAGCCGCAATTTGATCAAGCAACAAAAACGAATGGCATCCTCCGTCAAATCCGGATAAGCGACACGTAAACGACTTATAAAATCATCATAAAGAGTATTTACGATCTCGATCAAGTTTCTCCAATCCGAATCCGGCAATATCGTTTCCGATTTAGAAAGTATCTTCAACTTCTTGAACGTATCCAACTGTTCCAGCAAACACTTCGCCAAACGTTCCTTTTCCTTGATCAAGGATTCCACGTCACGATGCGCTTTCCACTGAGCCGCATGCTGGTATTCCATCAAGCATTTCTCCTTCGCTTCCAATTGCTCCTTGATGTGCGACATCTCACGACTATAACGTTGTATCAAGATTTCATTTTTATCCACAAGACTCGCTATTTCTCTCAGTTCTTTCTCCTTTTTTGTCTTATAAAGGTGATAACGCAAAAAAGATAATAAAAGTAGGGCAAAAGTAACGATGATTAAAATGATCAGATAATAAATATCTACATAGAAATGCTCCGGCTCCTTTAGAACCGAGCTTATGGCAGTAGATGTGTGCAGCGCAAACTTCATATAAATAGTATTTATTATCTTAATACTTCTTTCTTAGAATTCCCTCTCTCCAAATCGCTTCCAAAAAGCCTGTCCCATATCCGATCAATTGGACAAAAGCCGCTATGATAGATAACAACGCAACGATTCCGTTCTTATTTCTCACTAAAGCGTCAAAAAAGATCAGCGAAATATAAAATAACAATAGCCCCCATACCTTTGGAACGAAAAAAGCGGAAATACATACCCCCAGCAGACCTACCACAAATAAGGCCGGCAGGCAATGTACCCATTTCAATGATTCCGGGTACTTCTGGTACAAGATAATCCTAGCGTACCCCGAATGCCATACTTGCCGGAAAAACTGGACGAAATTTGTTCTTCGCTTATGATAGACCCAAGCGCCCGGAAAATAACGGCATTTATAGCCTGCCGCAAAAATCCGGATACTAAAATCTATATCCTCTCCATAACGCATATCAGAGAAACCACCCAAGGCTTCATACACCTCTTTCCGCATTCCCATATTAAAACTCCGAGGATAGAATGTATCCAAATGTCTCCGGCTTCCTCGGATCCCTCCTGTCGTAAAGAAAGAAGTCATCGAGTAATTGACCGCTTTCTGTATAGCGGAAAAAGAAGAATGCGCCCTGTCGGCACCACCAAAGGCATCCACCTTATAACGTATCAAGGACTCGTGTACTTGTTCCAGATAGCTGGCCGGAACGATACAATCCGAATCCAAGACAATCACGATCTCTCCTTCCGCATAACGTACCCCTTGATTGCGAGCCAAGCCTGGACCTGAATTCTCTATATAGAAATAGCGAATCCTCAAGCGGTTATTATAGGCATTGACTATGGGCTCACAAGGTATAGAAGAACCGTCGTCCACTACGATAACCTCAAAATGTACATATGTCTGCCGGGTAAGGCTGTTTAATAAATCGTCTATCTCCTCCGGACGATTGTAGACAGGAACAATAATTGAAAATACTTCCATTAAGCTAGATTTAATCTGCCGACAAAAGTAAAGAGTTAAAAAGCGTGTGTCAAAAAAGGGCACTGGACAAATAGAGGACATAGCTGGACATCGAATACCCCCTATTTTTTACCCCATAATAGAAAAACTGGACAAAATCCATAAGATACGCTCAGTTTATCCATACGGAAAAGTCTATTTATCAACAGCTTACAAAATACAATACTATCCGCTACTATTTGGACAAAGACTGGACGCACACAATATTATTTCATTCGCACATCTGCCCCCCACATTAATTTTTCCCGAAGCGTCTGATAAAAAGTATGGTTATAGCGTTTGATGACTTTCGTCGTATAATCGGCCTTGCTCATCTTTAATTCGATACCTGCCGGGAATATTTCCGAACGTCCATCCAAAGAGATCAGAAAATATTTATTCCGGCTCTCTACCCGAAGCGTTATTATATCTGAATCCGGAATCACCAACGGACGCACGTTCAAGGAATGCGGAGCGACCGGACTCAAGACAATGCTATTACTTTGCGGGACGATAATCGGCCCATTTACGCTCATCGAATAGGCCGTGGAACCGGTAGGTGTAGCCACTACCAAACCATCCGCCTGATAAGAAGTCAGATATTCCCCATTCAAGAATGTATGAATCGTAATCATCGAGGAACTATCACGCTTCAGCACGGCGATCTCATTCAAGGCGTAATTATATCCGCGAAACGCACGGTCTTCCGTATATAAACGCAAGAGGGTTCGTTCCTCTACCTTATAGTAATTCTTAAAAATCTCATCCAGCGTATCCTCAACCTCATTACTGCTGACATCCGCAAGGAAGCCTAGCCGTCCGGTATTAATACCTAAAATAGGAATATCCTGTTTATTTACCCGGGCCGCCGTACGAAGGAACGTACCATCTCCTCCCACGCTAAGCGCTATATCCAGATCAAACTCATCACCCACTAATAGCCCGCTCACCACTGGCTCAAAACCAAAAGCATCGGTAAGGAATGTATAAAAAGGGCTGTCCACATAAATATCAGCCTCTTGTTCACGAAGCTTCTCAAACAAGCGTTTAATCAGATTCTGTCTCTCGATCTGATATTCACTTCCAAATATTCCAACTTTCATTCTACGCTCCTTACTTTACATATTCATATAATGTAATAACTCATTCATCCGCTGCTGCAACATATCATCCACCATCCCCTTCTCCATAAAATGATAAAGCACCGTATAATTGAAACGCTCGAAACTACGGATCACGGGAGAGGCATCTTCCAAATCAATCTTAAGGGTTATAAGCAGACGGCCCGTATCTTTATCTTGATGGGATAACAAATTAAGGACATGGGCATTATTCGCCTCTACCAAACGGGCGATATCCGTTAATGAATAATCCTGTGGCATCATTTCCAATACGATCACGCTTCCAGCCGCCTCCGCATTACATAGCTCGGATAAAGCATCTACCAAACGATCCCGGGTAATCGCCCCCAAATAAGTTCCGTCCACGGAAACCACAGGCAACAGGCTCAATCCATATCGGGTTATCATTGCCAACGCTTCATGTAAATGTCCATTTTCCGAAATCGCCGGAGCGAATAAAACCGGCTCACCGATCGTAGCCGAAGGATCCGGCAGCGCCAATAAGTCTTTTTCCGACACTAAACACTGGTATGCGTTATCACTCAATAACGGAAGATGCTTGAGTTTAAAATCCTCCATTAACGCCAACGCATATTCCGCTGTGTCAAAACTTTTTAACACCGGAATTTCCTTTGTTATGAAATCTTTCACCAACATTATTCTGTTAATTCCCTAAATCCTGCTAAATTTGCCGATACTTTTGTGCAAATGTAATGAAAGAAAAAAGATATACGATATACAATGACAAATTTAAGTGTAAACATTAACAAGGTTGCTACTATTCGTAACGCGAGAGGTGGCAATATGCCAAACGTGCTGAAAGTAGCGCAAGACTGTGAATTATTCGGGGCACAAGGAATTACGGTTCATCCCCGTCCGGATGAACGACACATACGCTATAGCGATGTTTATGGACTAAAACCTCTTATCCGGACAGAATTTAACATAGAAGGTTATCCTTGTGATAAATTCATCGACTTGGTATTGAAGGTAAAACCGACCCAAGTCACACTGGTTCCGGACGCTCCGGATGCCATCACGTCGAACTCAGGTTGGAACGTAAAGGACAATTTCGATTACTTAAGCGAATTGGTAGACACCTTTACCTCACAAGGAATCCGTACATCCATCTTCGTCGGAACAGACTTGGCGAATATCGAACTAGCGGCGAAAACAGGTACAGACCGTATTGAGCTATATACGGAACCTTATGCGACCTTTTATCCGGAAGATCGTGACAAAGCGATCGCTCCTTTTGTCGAGGCCGCGCAATTAGCTAAAAACTTAGGATTAGGCGTAAATGCCGGACACGATTTGAACTTAGAAAATCTGGCTTTCTTCAACAAGAATATCCCTTGGCTGGAGGAGGTTTCTATCGGCCATGCCTTGATTTGTGATGCGCTCTACCATGGTTTGCAAGAGACGATCGCTTTATACAAGGCATGCTTGAATAGTTGACAAGTGACAGTTTATAGTTATAAATCATAAATTATAATTCATAATTCGAAACGATGAGTATTTTACTTTCACTACAGGCCGTGGGCTCTCAGGCGGCAGATCAAATGCCGGATTTAACGGCTGTAACCCTTCCTACGGAAGCGGAAATCAATGTGATAGACCTTGCCTTTAAGGGAGGTTGGATTATGGTGGTATTGTTACTGCTCTCTCTGATGGCTATTTATATTTTTGTTCAACGTCTGATCATCATTCGCCGTGCGGGAAAAGAAGACGAGACGTTCATGAATCGTATCAAAGACTATATTCACGAGGGAAAAGTGGACTCGGCTCTCAATTTATGCAGGAGCACCAACACGCCTTCCGCCCGTATGATCGAGAAAGGTATTACCCGTTTGGGCCGTCCGATGAACGATGTACTCGTAGCGATCGAGAATGTCGGAAATTTGGAGATCGCTAAACTGGAAAAAGGTTTCCCCTTGATCGCGACGACCGCCGCCGGAGCTCCCATGCTTGGTTTCCTTGGGACGGTAACCGGTATGGTACGTGCTTTCTTCGATATGGCAAACGCAGGCACCAATGTTGATGTCTCCCTATTATCCGGTGGTATCTATGAGGCCTTGGTAACAACTGTTGGTGGTCTGGTTGTTGGTATTATTACATTGTTCGCGTACAACTATCTGGTATCTCAAGTAGATAACGTCGTGAACAAGATGGAGGCTCGTACGATGGAATTCATGGATTTATTAAATGAACCGGCTAATTAATTGAAAATGGAGAATTGAAAATTAAAAATGAGCCAACTCTCCTCTATTTAATTTTCAATTCTCCATTTTCAATTTTCAATTATAAAAAATTATGGCTCTAAAAAGAAGAACAAAGGTAAACGAAGCGTTCAGCATGGCCTCTATGACCGACGTCATATTCCTCTTGCTGATCTTCTTCATGGTTACCTCTACCGTAGTAATCCCGAACGCCATCAAGGTTACCTTGCCGCAAGCGCAAAAGCAAACAGCGGCGAAACCTCTTACGAGGGTAACGATAGACGCGAACTTGAATTACTACGTGGCATTTGGAAAGCAAAAAGAGGTACAGGTCTCATTTGATGAGATCACTCCTTTCTTGCAAGATAGTTACGCGAAGGAACCGGAGATGTTCGTCGCCTTATATGCCGACGAGACCGTGCCTTACAAAGAGATTGTAAAGATACTGAATATAGCGAACGAGAATAAATTCAAGATGGTGCTTGCTACCCGTCCGCAGAAATAACAGATATGAGACTGAATAAGGATGACATATACAGTTTGATCGGTACCGTTGCTTTTCACGGTGTCATTCTACTGATACTTTGGTTTACCGTATTGAAAACCGAGGTACCGGATGAAGACGGGGGTGTACTCGTTAATTTCGGGAATGTAGATGCCGCCGCCGGAATGTTCGAGCCTAAGTATACCGGGCAAGAACCGCCTCAGGAAACGACCACTCCCCCTCCTCCCGTACCGGAGCCGCAAGTGGAAACGCCCAAGCAGGAACTCATCACTCAAGATATCGAGGAAAGCGTAGCCCTTGAGGACGCTAAAAAGAAGAAAGAGGAAGAGAAACGCAAGAAACAAGAGGCTGAGAAGAAACGGAAAGAAGAGGAGGAGAAAGAACGTATCCGCCGGGAAGAAGCCGAGAAGAAACGTCTGGCCGAGGAACGCCGCAAGAAGGAACAAGCCATTAGCAACAAGGTGGCCGGAGCTTTTGGTATGGGAAACGCCGAGGGTAACAGCCAAGGTGACGCTGAAAGCGGAACCGGTAACCAAGGAAGTCCGTTCGGTAACTCTGATCACGGGGCGAATGAAGGCGTAGGCGGTTACGGATCATTTAATTTGAACGGTCGTTCCATTGGTGCCGGAGGTCTCCCTCGTCCCGCTTACACGATCCAAGAAGAAGGTCGTATTGTTATCAATATAACCGTAGATCCGAAAGGCAATGTTATATTTGCCGAGGTAGGCCGGGGAACTAATATCGACAACGCCTCCATGCGTAAAAGCGCTTTGGACGCAGCTCGAAAGGCGAAGTTCAACAGTATCAGCGGCGCTAATAACCAGAGTGGTACTATTACTTACGTGTACAAATTTAAATAATTGAATCTTATGAAGAAAGCGATCGTATTCTTAGCGAATGGCTTCGAGGAAATGGAAGCCACGGGAACCGTAGACATTTTGCGTCGCGGAGGTATAGACACGAAAACAGTCTCCATCACAGACGACCGTAAAGTGGTGGGTGCCCATCATATGGAATACAGGGCAGATGCCCTACTTTCCGAAACTGATTTTTCAGGTATAGACGCCTTGATCTTACCGGGAGGTATGCCCGGAGCATCCAATCTAAACGAGTCTGAGACGGTAAAGGAGGCCTTATTGCAACAATATCGCCAAGGAGGTATCGTAGCCGCTATCTGCGCCGCTCCAATGGTATTGGGCGGTCTTGGCTTATTAAAAGGCCGTAAAGCGACTTGCTACCCCGGGTTCGAACCGAAATTGATTGGTGCCACGGTAACAGGCGAGGCTGTCGAGGTAGATGGAAATGTGGTAACCGGTAGAGGACCGGGCTTGGTATTCAATTTTGGCCTAGCTTTAGTATCTGTACTAAAAGGTGACGCGGTTGCGGAGGAAGTTGCGGCCGGATTACTATTATAAGATTTAGATCATCAGTCGAAACCCAATAGAATAGGGAACGTAATCCATTGAGTTATGTTTCCTATTCCATTGAGTTTTATCACCTATCCTATTGACTTACGAGATATCCCCCAAAGAGCTCACTGCCCTATTCTATTTTGATCGTTTCAACCGCTTGTCGCTTCGTCCCATCCATGGATACCGCACGATAACGAACCGTGGAGAAATCAATGGAACGTAAATCTATATTCCGAATAACGCTATTGTACATCGTACGGTAATAAATCACATGGTTTCGCATATCCGTAACCGAAGTCCATTGAGTAGCGCTCGGTATATCGCAAGGTACTTGCCCTAATGGGAATTCGATCCCTACGGGAATATCAAAATTATTCAATATCTGGAAACACTGGAAGACCGTTTCCAATGCGGTTTCTTGTTGTGGGGCCGAAGCTTGGTAAAAAGCCGCACGAACGAAACGTGACGGTGGAGTTACGTCGCCCGGAATCCCAAGGAAACCGCTTCCCGCACCCAATGAAGACAACTCGATATTTCCTAATTGTTGATTGGGGGCCGTACCCGGGAAAAGATTAACATAATTATTCAGGTTCGTCAGATGCCACTCGAAACTGGGAGAATTAGTCAGAACTCCTAACGTATTCTCATAGAAGTGTAGCTCACCCTTAATAATCTCAAGAACCAGTTGACGCCCCGACGGCTCGGCAAACCGCCAATGAACGGTAGACGCACGGGGATCTATATTGATAACATGCACTTTCTTAACAGCCTCTTTCACCTCCTCTACATTTGAACATTCCCCCAACAGCCAAGACACTAATTGCAGATCAGAGATACTTTTATCCCGAACTGCGGCATTATATTTCTCATATTCACCGTACTTTGGAAAATAAAACAATCCAGCCGATAACCCAACCTCATTAAGTCCTTCGGCGATAAATTCCTTTTGCTCCACTGCCAAGCCCACATATCCATAACGTGCCGTGAAAGTCATTCCATCAACCCCATCCGGGGTATACGATCGTTCGGTGTATCCTATTGGAACCACGACATACTGGCTGTTCAAATTACTTCCACCCCATTCTATCGTACGTGCTACAATAGTCGTACTGTCCTTGCTTTTTAAGGTAATACCGGTGCAAGCCTCTGCAGCGGAAGGATTAATAAGCAAGCCGGCAATCGCAAATAAAATAAAGAAATATCTCATAAACATCATTTTTGATAAAAACAAGCGACAGGAGAAGGTTGTTTTCAAGATTTCAAGACTTTTTTGTATGTTTGCGGTCATTTTATCAAAAAGTATAATATGAATAATAATCTAAAAGGTTTCGCTTATGGAATAGCGACTTCTGTTACATTCGGTTTAATCCCTTTGTTTACATTGCCTCTTATGGAGAAGGGTATGCGGTTTGATTCAATATTGTTCTATCGTTTCTTATTCGCGGCCATCGCCTTATCGGGTATGCTTCTAGCGAAAAAGGAATCTTTTAGAACAGAGATGCGGAACCTACCGATATTGATTTTATTAGGCGCTTTCTATACAGGTTCGGCTATGTTCCTGTTTTGGGGATATAATTTTATGGCGGCAGGAATCGCGACAACTCTACATTTTACATATCCAATATTTGTAACCCTTTTCATGCTTTTTGTATTTAAAGAAAAAACATCATGGATTACGCTCTTGGCGATTGGGCTCGCTATTTGTGGAGTAGCCCGTCTATCCATTGATGGAGGAGAGATGCGATTAAACGGGCTAGGCGTAATCATCGTATTACTTTCCGCCGTCGCTTATGCCCTCTATATCGTCACCGTCAATAAATCGAGGGTACATGATATGCCGGGACGAAAACTTACGTTCTATGTATTTATCGTCAGTACCTCTTTATTTTTCATAAAAGCACAGGCAGGAACAGGAATCCAACCCATTCCAGACCTGCCCTCTTTTATTAACCTCGTCTTATTAGCCTTCTTGCCAACCGTAGTATCTAACATTACATTGGTACAAGCCGTACACCATATCGGTTCCACCCTAACTTCCGTACTGGGAGCAACAGAACCCGTGACAGCCGTCTGCGTAGGTGTTTTAGTCTTTGGAGAGCCTTTCACCCCTCACCTCGCTTTAGGAATCTTACTGATTATCGTAGCGGTTACATTG
>ERZ832317.4924-NODE-4924-length-12463-cov-9.780464_pt1 | contig 12463 bp, 9 predicted proteins | sample MGYA00519695_ERZ832317 | MGnify/ENA primary metagenome ERZ832317 (study PRJEB31850, sample SAMEA3708726) | human gut metagenome | biome: human gut; feature: human-associated habitat; material: faeces | place: China | collected 2014 ...
AGACCTTGCCCTCTATTTCTGCGGCTCTTGCGGTGATCTCATCATGCAGCGCCTGAGCGGTTTGCAGATGGGAGTAGCCCATATCTTCAAAGTTGATGGAGATAAACTGCGTCGGGCTGACACCGGACTCCGTGAGTTCCTGCTGGATCAGCTCCAACATGACCGACTTTCCGCAGCGGCGGATACCGGTCATGACCTTGACCAGCTCCGTCCCGATGAACGGACGGATGCGGCTCATATACAGTTCGCGTTTGATCATAAAACTTCACGCTCCTTCCGTGACTGATCACAGTATATCACACTTACGATTAAAATTCAACGCGAAAAATGCTCTTTATAAGTTATAACTGATAAAATACGATTTTCGGCAAAAGATTTCAGATAAGACTTAACTATTCAGGCGAAGCCCTGCAAAGGGAGGATTCCACCCTTTATTGGCACACAAACTGCCGTTATAACAAGGCAGGGTGGCAAGATAGGCAGGGAAACCACGCGGCGCACAAGCGATATTTTTCTCCATATTCGCTCCGAAATGCAACAGAAAAATGAAACAACCATCGACATATCCGTTGGGCGGTTATGCCGATGGTTGTGCGCTTTCCTATAGCTTATACACGATTTTTTTGTGGGCAGTAGTAGTGAGGCCTTTCCGCGCCTACAATCCAATTTTTCATACACCATTTTTACACCATTTTGGCGTGGAACAGTATAGAATTACACGAAGTTATATAGTGGCTATTTGTGCAGAAAACACGATGAAATCAAGAATTATCGGTATTTATGGAGTGATATTGAGATATAGAATCGGGTGAATCGCCCTCGATACCTAATTTCATAAAAAGCAAACTCCTTTGCTGTATTTTCGGCATAATGTTGTACCATTGCCGCGCAGAAAGTGCAAGCGCGATTCGCAAAAAGGACAAAAAGGTCAAAAATCGGGAAATTTCCGTCGCGCGCTGTGATTTTTCGGAAAAACTTTGCCCGTCATATCCCCCACCCCCGCTTGTGGTGGGCGGGAATTTTCCCTATACTACTACAAACAGCTGTATTTTTGCCACGCCCGGCGGCACGACGTTTCCCAATTTTTACCGAAAAGGAGTTTTTCCATGAAAAAAGCGCTGACTCTTCTGCTGTCCCTCGCGATGCTCTTCTCCCTCGCCGCCTGCGGCCGGAGCGGCGGCGATTCGACCGACGACGCGCCGTCCACGCTCGTCTACGGCTCCGCTGACTACACGCGCATCGATCCCGCGATGGACGAGCACTGCGAGATCAATCTGTTGCTCTTCAACGGACTGACCGCGCACGACGGCAATGATCAGATCGTTCCCGCCCTCGCCGAGCGCTGGGACTATGACGAGGCGAACTGCACCTATACTTTCTACCTGCGCGAGGGGGTGAAGTGGCACGACGGCGAGCCGTTCACGGCGCAGGACGTCAAATTCACGATTGAAGCCATCATGGACCCCGACAACGGCTCGGAAAACGCGCCGAATTACGAGGACGTGCAGGAGATCACCGCTCGACGACCACACCGTCTCGTTCCGCCTCGCTGAGCCGAACGCCGCATTTCTGGAGTACATGACGATGGCGATCCTGCCGCAGCATCTGCTCGAGGGCGAGGACATGCAGGAATCCGCTTTCTTCCGTGCCCCCGTCGGCACGGGGCCCTACAAGCTCGAAAGCTGGGACGCCGGGCAGTCCATCGTGCTCGTGCGCAACGAGGACTACTTCCTGGGCGCGCCGAACATCGAGCGCGTCATCTTCAAGATCGTGCCTGACGACAACGCGCAGGCCATGCAGCTTGAGTCCGGCGAGATCGACCTTGCGCTGCTCGACCCGAAAAACGCGCAGAACTTCGCGGGCAAGGACGGCTACACCTGCTACGACATGACCACCGCGGACTACCGCGGCATCCTCTTCAACTTCAACAACCCCTACTGGACGGAAAACCGCGACATCATCCCCGCCGTCTGCTACGCCATCGACCGTCAGACCATCGTCGACTCGGTGCTGCTCGGGCAGGGCATGGCGGCGTACAGCCCGCTCCAGCGCAACGTCTACAATGACGAGACCGTGAACCGCTACGACTATGATCCCGCGAAGGCCAGAGAAATCCTCGAATCCGTCGGCTGCACGATGGGCGAAAGCGGCTACTACGAGCGAAACGGCGAGGAGATCGGTTTTGTCATCAGCGTGATGTCCGGCGAGCAGGACCGCATCGACATCGCGCAGGCCGCGGCGCAGCAGATCCGCGCGATCGGTATCAACTGCACCGTGGAGATCCCCGCGCAGATGGACTGGGGCGGCCAGATGGCCTGCCTCATCGGCTGGGGCAGCCCCTTCGACGCGGACGACCACACTTATAAAGTCTTCGGCACCGATAAGGGCGCGAACTACTCGAGCTATTCCAACGCCGCCGTCGACGAGGCGCTGACCAAGGCGCGCCAGTCTGACGACCCGGCGGTGCGCAAGGCGTACTACGCCGACTTCCAGCAGGCGCTGGCGGCCGATCCGGCCTATGCCTTCATCTGCTACATCGACGCGAACTACGTCGCGAAGTCGAACATCAAGGGCATCGACACGGACACGGTGCTCGGGCACCACGGCGTCGGCATCTTCTGGAACATTCAGGACTGGGAAATCGCCTGACCAAATAGGAGACAAATAAAAAAACGGGCGGGGCTGGCAGCAACCCCTTTGCCCGTATCGGGAAGAGGACGGACTATGGCGGCATTACTGGAAGTGGAAAATCTGGCGGTGAGCTTTTACCCGGCGGCGGGCGAGGTGCAGGCCGTGCGCGGCGTGAGCTTCTCGCTGCGGCAGGGGGAGGTACTTGCCATCGTGGGCGAGTCCGGCTGCGGCAAGAGCGTCCTCTGCAAGAGTATCATGGGGCTGCTGCCGGACGTGGCGCGCATCAAGTCCGGGAGCATCTGCGTGCGCGGGGAGGAGCTTGTGGGAAAGTCCGAGTGCGAGCTGCAGAAGCTGCGCGGGCGGCTGGTTTCCATGGTGTTTCAGGATCCCATGACCTCGCTCAACCCGACGATGACGATCGGCGGCCAAATCGCCGAGGCCGTGCGCGTCCACGCGCCGGGGCTTTCGCGCGCGGCCGTGCGGGAGCGGGTGCTGGAGCTGATGCGCCTTGTCGGCATCGACCGAGCGGAGGAGCGCATGAAGCTCTGCCCGCACCACTTCTCCGGCGGCATGCGCCAGCGCGCCGTCATGGCCATCGCCCTCGCGGGCTCGCCTGCGATTCTCTTCGCCGACGAGCCGACAACGGCGCTCGACGTGACGATTCAGGCGCAAATCCTCGACCTGCTGCGCGAGGTGCAGCAGCGGCTTGGGACGGCGACCGTGTTTGTGACGCACGACCTCGGCGTCGTGGCGCGCGTGGCCGACCGCGTGGCCGTCATGTACGCGGGGAAGATCGTCGAGACGGGGACGGTCGACGAGATCTTCTATGATCCGCGCCACCCCTACACCTGGTGCCTGCTGCGCTCGCTGCCCGCGTTCTCGCGCGGGGCGGAGGAGCTGCAGGTGATTCCGGGCATGCCCCCGGCGCTGCTCGATCCGCCGAAGGGGGACGCCTTCGCCGCGCGCAACCCGTGGGCGCTGGCCATCGACTATGAGGAGGAGCCGCCGATGTTCCGTGTGAGCGATACGCACTATGCCGCGACGTGGCTACTCGACCCGCGCGCGCCGAAAATCACGCCCGGGGGGGGAGGTGGCCTGCATGGATAACCGGGACATTCTGCTCGATGTGCGCCATCTGCGCCATGTGTTCCCGCTGGGGCACAGAGAGTTTGTCCGCGCGGTGGACGATGTGTCGTTCCAGATCCGGCGGGGCGAGGTGTTCGGCCTTGTCGGCGAGTCCGGGTCGGGCAAGTCCACCGTCGCGCGCTGCATCATGAATCTCTACCGCCCGACGGGGGGCGAGATTTACTACCAGGGGATCAATGTCTGCGACCCGGCGGCGCGGCATGCCAGCCGCCGCATGCTGCAGACGACGCGCCAGATGATCTTTCAGGACTCCGGTTCGAGCCTTGACCAGCGGATGCGGGTGTGCGACCTGATTGCCGAGCCCCTACGCATCCACCGCATCACCCCTCCGCGCGGCATCTGCCGGGCGGAGGCGGCGTTTCAGATGCGCTATGTGGGGCTGGACGAGCGGTATCTCGACGCGTACCCGCCCGAGCTCTCCGGCGGCCAGCGCCAGCGCGTGGCCATTGCGCGGGCGCTGTGCATGGAGCCGCAGCTGCTCGTGGCGGACGAGCCGATCGCCTCACTCGACGTGTCCATTCAGGCGCAGATCGTGAATCTGTTCCGCCATCTCCAGAGAGAGCACGGGTTTTCGTTCCTCTTCATCGCGCACGACCTCGCGATGGTGGAGTTTCTGTGCGACCGGGTGGGCGTGATGTACCGGGGGCGTCTGGTGGAGGTCGGCCCGGCGTGGGAGATCTTCGAGCGCCCCGCGCACCCGTATACGCGGGCGCTTGTGCGCGCGATTCCCATCCCGGACCCGCGCGCCGAGCGCGCCCGGCCGCCGCTGGCGCAGCCGGAGGAGTATTCCACGCGGGGCGAGCTGACGGAGATTGCACCGGAGCATTTTGTCCTGCGGGAGGAGGGGGAGAGCCGATGAAAAAGAGCTGCATCCGCTATTACGGTGGCAAGCTTCTCGCGTTCGTCGTGAGCGTGTTGGTGCTGAGCGTGCTGGTGTTCTATATCGCGCGTCTCGCCCCCGGCGACCCGCTCGTGTCGTACTACGGCGACCGGGTCGAGAAGATGAGCGTCGCCGAGCGCGCTTGGGCGGAGGAAAAGCTCGGTCTGAGCGACCCGATCTATGTGCAGTACGTCCGGTGGCTTGCGGGCGCGCTGCACGGGGAGTTCGGCATCTCCTATAAGTATAAGATGGACGTGCTCGAGGTGATCGGCAGCCGCGTCGGCAACACGCTCATCCTCGGCGGGATCGGCTTTGTTCTGATCTTCACGCTGGCGATGGCGCTGGGCGTGCTGTGCGCGTGGAAAGAGGAACGGCCTGTCGACCGGATCCTCTGCAAAGTCGGGACAGTCACAAGCTGCATCCCGGAGTTCTGGCTCTCGCTCGTGCTGATTCTCGTGTTCTCGGTGGCGCTGCGGTGGCTGCCGAGCTCGGGGGCCTACGCCGTCGGCGGCGGGGGCTTCGGCGACCGGCTGCGCCATCTTGTGCTGCCGATGACGGTCGTTGTGCTGAGCCACCTGTGGTACTACGCCTACATGCTGCGCAACAAGCTGCTCGAGGAGGTGCGCGCGGACTATGTCCTGCTTGCGCGGGCGAAGGGGCTTTCGCGGCGCACGATCCTGCTGCGCCACTGTCTGAGAAATGCCCTGCCGTCGTATCTGAGCCTGATGGCCATCTCCGTGCCGCACATCCTCGGCGGGACGTACATCGTCGAGACTGTTTTTTCCTACCCCGGCCTCGGCACGCTGGCCTATGAAAGCGCGCGCTACAAGGACTACAACCTGCTGATGCTGCTGAGCCTGCTCTCCGGCGCGCTCGTCATCCTGTGCAGCATCATTGCACAGACGATCAACGAGCAGATCGACCCGCGCATCCGCGCCGAGCAGACCGTGCGGGAAGCGGAGGTGCAGCCATGAACGACCGCTTCCAAATCGTCGGCGCGCGACCGCTGCCGGAGGCCGTACCCACGAAAAACAGACATTCCCTGCGCGGCAAGCCTGTCGCCTCCGCTGTGATTTTATCGCTCATCGTACTCGGGTGCCTTTTCTGCGAGCTTATCATGACGAAGGACCCGACGTATCTCGACCTTGCTCACTGCTCGGCCGTGCCGTGCCGCGAGTTCCTGTTCGGCACGGACACGATGGGGCGCGACATCTTCTCGATGATCTGGTACGGTGGGCGGCTGTCGCTGTTCATCGGCGTCGGCTCGACCGTCATTTCGACGCTGCTCGCGATCCTCTTCGGCACGGTCAGCGGCCTTGCGCCCAAATGGCTCGACGCGCTGCTGATGCGCCTGACCGAAATTCTTCTCAGCGTGCCGAACCTGCTGCTTGTCATCTTCCTGCAGGCAGTCATCGGCACGCCGAGCGCGTGGAGCATCGCGCTCGTCATCGGACTCACAAGCTGGACGAGTATCGCCAAGGTCGTGCGCACCGAGGTGCAGCAGCTGCGCGCGAGCGAGTATGTCATCGCGGCGAAGTGCATGGGCGACAGCTTTTTCCACATTCTGCGGTGTCACCTTGCGCCGAATTTCTTCTCGTCCATCCTCTTCATGGTGGTGATGAATGTGCGCAGCGCCATCATCGCCGAATCGACGCTCAGCTTCATGGGCCTCGGCCTGCCCATCGAGGTCGTGACCTGGGGCAGCATGCTCTCGCTCGCGGAAAAGGCGCTGATGACCGACGCGTGGTGGATCCTGCTCATCCCGGGCGCATTTTTAGTCGTGACGCTCCTTTGCATCACAAACCTCGGCGACTACCTGCGCAGCCGCACGAGCAGAAAAGAAAGCAACCTGTAAATAGCAAAAAGAAGGCACAGCCGCTCGGCTGTGCCTTCCTTTTTCTGCGGATTATTTTTCGTTTACGATCTTCATGAACTCTTCGCCCGTGATGGTCTCCTTCTCGTAGAGGTACTGCGCCAGCTCATCGAGCTTCGCGCGGTTCTCGGTGAGGATGTTCACAGCCTTTTCGTGCTGTTTTTTCACCAGCTCCACAACGCGCTGGTCGATCTTCGTCTGCGTCTCGGCAGAGCACGCAAGCGATGCGTCGCCGCCGAGGTACTGATTGTTGACCGTTTCAAGCGCGACCATGTCGAAATCGTCGCTCATGCCATAGCGCGTGATCATCGCGCGGGCGAGCTTCGTCGCCTGCTCGATATCGTTCGACGCGCCGGTCGTGACGGAGTGGAACACGACCTCCTCCGAGGCGCGGCCGCCGGTCAGCGTGGCGATCTTGTTCTCCATCTCGGTTTTGCTCATGAGATAATGGTTGCCCTCTTCGACCTGCATCGTGTAGCCCAGCGCGCCCGAGGTGCGCGGCACAATGGTGATCTTCTGCACGGGGGCGGAGTGCGTCTGCATCGCCGCCACGAGCGCGTGGCCGATCTCGTGGTAGGAGACGATCTTCTTCTCCTCGTCGGTCATGATGGCGTTCTTCTTCTGGTAGCCCGCGATGACGACCTCGATGCTTTCCTCAAGGTCTGCCTGCGTGGCAAAGCGGCGGCCGTCGCGCACGGCGCGCAGCGCCGCTTCGTTCACAATGTTGGCAAGCTCCGCGCCGGAAGCGCCGGAGGCCATGCGCGCGATCTTGTTGAAGTCGACGTCCTCGGCGACCTTGATCTTCTTCGCGTGGACCTGCAAAATGGCCTCACGTCCCTTGAGGTCGGGCAGCTCCACCGGCACGCGGCGGTCGAAGCGGCCCGGGCGCGTGAGCGCGGGGTCAAGGGATTCGGGGCGGTTCGTGGCGGCGAGGATGATGACGCCGTTGTTGCCCTCAAAGCCGTCCATTTCGGTAAGCAGTTGGTTCAAGGTCTGCTCGCGCTCGTCGTTGCCGCCGTACTGGCCGCCGCTGCGCTTCTGGCCGATGGCGTCGATCTCGTCGATGAAGACGATGCAGGGGGCCTTTTCCTTGGCCTGCTTGAAGAGGTCACGCACCTTGCTCGCGCCCATGCCGACGAACATTTCGACAAATTCAGAGCCCGACATCGAGAAGAACGGCACGTTCGCCTCGCCGGCGACCGCCTTGGCAAGCATCGTTTTACCGGTTCCCGGAGGGCCGACAAGCAGAATGCCCTTGGGCATCGACGCGCCGATCTCCTGATATTTGCTGGGGTCGTGCAGGTAGTTGACGACCTCGGTGAGATTCTCCTTGGCCTCGTCCTCGCCCGCGACATCGTCAAACTTGATGCCCTCGGCGGACTTGACGTACACCTTGGCGTTGGACCTGCCCATGTTAAACATCATGGAGTTGCCTCCGCCGCCCATCTTCTCCATCATCTTGCGCGACATATACTGTCCCAGCGCGACAAAGATGATGATGGGCAGCACCCAGGCGAGAATGCTGACAAGTGTGGACGTCTGCTCGATCTCCTCACCCGTGGTGGAGACGCCCGCGTCCAAAAGGCGCTGCACCAAACCGTCGTCAGGCACCATTGCCGTCTTGTAGACGGTCTTTTCATCGCTGCTGGTGAAGAGAATGCGGTTGGACTGCTCCTGGATCTCGACCCGGCCGACCTCGCCCTGTTCTGTCATGGTGACGAAAGTGTTGTAGTCGACATCCTTGATCTGGTGCTCAGAGATCCACGGCATGGCGATGAAGTTGAAGAGCATCACAAGCAGCATCGCCACAAAGTAGTAGTACAGCAGCGGCTTTTTCGGGGACTTGACTTCGTTCATGAAAATGCGTTCCTCCGATCATTGAAATTTCCGGCAGGAAATGCATACAAACGGGAAAAACTGAACGTAGCAAAAAGCCGGAGTTTTTGCTACACTGAAAGAAGAGATGGGCGGTCGAAACCGCCCGGAACTTAGATTAGTTTGGAGTATAACACGGGAAAATATCCCTGTCCAGTACCCAAGATAAGAGTTTACAGTTTGGCTACAAGGAGGTCACAGTTATGAAAAAAGCGACAAAGGCGGCTATATTCGTCACGGCTGCGGCGGCACTCTACGGCGCGGCGGCCTACGGCGTGACGAGAACGCTGATGGACGTCGCGATGAAGCGCGAAGCGCCCAAGGCGCTCAAAAATAAGGGCAGCGCCCAGCTCACGGGCGAAAAGCGCGACGAGCCCTACCGTGAGGCGCAGCGCGCCGCCGCGAAAAAGCTTGCGTCTTCGGAAACGGAGACAGTGCTGCTCGAAAACCGCGAGGGCTTGACGCTCGTGGGCCATCTCCGCGAATGCGAAAAGGCCAAGCGCCTTGTGATCGCGTTTCACGGCTGGCGCTCAGCGTGGTACCGCGATTTCGGCCTGCTCGCGGACTTTTTAAGCCGCGAGCAGTGCAGCGTGCTCTATGTGGAGCAGCGCGCGCAGAACGAGAGCGAGGGCGACTACATCGGCTTCGGCCTGACCGAGCGCTACGACTGCGTCGATTGGGCAAACTGGGCAGCCGAACGCTTCCCCGGCCTGCCCGTTTACCTTATGGGCGTGTCGCTCGGCGGGGCGACGGTGCTCATGGCCGCAGGCGATATTCTCCCCGCCGCGGTGCACGGCGTGATCGCCGACTCGGCCTACACCTCGCCGCGTGCGATCTGGCAGCACGTGATGGGGAAGAACCTGCATCTTCCTGTCCGCGCAGCAACCGTCATCGCCGATCTTCTGTGCCAGAAGAGACTGAACGCCTCGTCCGGCAGCTACTCCACCGTCGAGGCGCTCAAAAATACCGATGTTCCGATTTTACTGATCCACGGCGAGGACGACCACTTCGTCCCGCTCAAAATGGCGTTTGAAAACCGCGACGCCTGCGCCGCGCCCTGCAAGCTGCTCGTCGTGCCCGGTGCGGATCACGCGATGAGCTATTACATGGGCCGCGGCGCGTATGAGGCCGCTGTGCGCGCCTTCTGGGAGCATTTTGACAAGTGAGGGTTCCCCCTCACTTGTCCTCTTCTTCCGTTTCAAGGCCCGCAAAGCGTCTGGACGGGCGGTAGATCAGCACGGCGCAGAGGATCAGCATCGCCGTCGCGCCAAGGCTGATGGGATAGACCCACATGACGGTCTGGAACGTCATGCTCGTCGGGAAGACGAACTTGACCCACGCGATGCGGATACCGCACACGCCGAGCATCGTCAAAAGCGCGGGCGCGAGCGAAATGCCGAAGCCGCGCAGATACCCGGAGAGTATTTCGTAGATCAGGCAGAAAACATACGCCGGCAGGATCGTCGCAAGGCGAATATAGCCGATGGCAATGACCTCGGGATCGCTGTTGAAAATGGCGAGCAGCGACCTTGCGCTCAGCAGCAGGACAACGACCGAGACAAATGTCGCGATGGCTCCCTCCAAAAAGCTGAGCTGCATCGTCTTCTTGCAGCGCTTGATCTGCCCTGCGCCGTAGTTCTGGCCGACAAAGGTCGTGCAGGCCTGCGAAAACGAGTTGAGCACGTCGTAGGCGAGAATTTCCACATTGAACGCCGCGCTCGACGCCGCGATCGCCACCGTGCCGAGGGTGTTGATGGCCGACTGGATGACGATGTTGGCGAACGAGAACACCGCGCTCTGCACGCCCGCAGGAAGGCCGATGCTCAAAATGCGCTTCAAGCTCGCGCCGTCGATGCGCAGCGCTTTGCGCTCCACGCGCACGCATTTATCCGTGCGCGTCAGGCGGACGTAGAGCAGTGCCGCGCTCACGGCGTTGGCCGCCACCGTGGCGATGGCGACGCCGTTGACCGTCATATGCAGCACAATGACGAAAAAGAGGTTCAGCAGCACGTTCAACACACCGGAGACCGCAAGCGCCGCGAGCGGCACTTTCGTGTCGCCGATGCTGCGGAAGATCGCGGCCTCAAAGTTGTAGAGCAATATCACCGGCATGCCGAGAAGGTAAATGCGCAGATACAAAAGCGCATAGGGGAACACGTCCTCCGGCACATTGAGAATACTCAAAAGCGGCGAGGCGATGAGCTGACCAAGCAGCGCGACCGCCGCGCCGCCGCACACGGCAAACACAATGGCCGTGTGCACCGCGCGCTTGACGGCATTGTCGTCGCGGCAGCCGATAGCGTTCGCGATGACGACGTTCGCGCCGAGCGCGATGCCGATGAAAAGGTTGACGATGAGGCCGATGATCGGGCCGTTTGCGCCCACCGCCGCGACGGCGACTGTGCGCGCATCGCCCGTGAAGTTGCCGACGATGGCGACGTCCGAGGCGTGGAAGAGCTGCTCCAAGATCGCCGTGGCTGCGACCGGCAGGGCAAAGAGCGGCAGCTTATTCCAGATGGAGCCGTGCAGCATGTCGATCTCATGCTTTTTGACTGTAGTTCCCATGATCTCTCTCATTTCCTTCTGTTTTCCGCTTGACCGAGCACCAGTATAGTGCCGCCGCGGCAAAATGGCAAATGTTTTTTGCGTGACCGCCCTGTCAGCATTGACAGGACGGTCGTTTCGCTGTAATATAAGGCCCGCTGACGGCAAATTTCCCAAAAATATGAGGATTTTTTATGGATTATTACCTTTTGACCGATCTGGCCGCGCGCGTCGGCTATCATCTGGCGCTCAGCGGGGCGGAGACGTTCCGCGTCGAAGAGACGATACGCCGCATCATCGGCGCCTACGGCATTGAATGTGAGGCATTTTCCATCCCCAACTGCGTGATGGTCAGCCTCGAGGCGGCCAACGGCAAGCCTTTGATGGTGATGAAGCGCGTCGACTTTCACGGCAATGACCTCGAGTCGGTGGAAAAGCTCAACGCGCTCTCGCGCCGCATCTGCGCCGAAACGCCTGACCCGAGCGTCGCCGCGCAGTGGCTCGACGAAACGCTCAAGGGGCGGCGGCACTACTCGGTGCCCGTTTATTACCTGGGCAATTTCTGCGCCGCGGCGGGCTTTTGCCCGGTGTTTGGCGGCACGCTGCGCGACAGCCTGTTCGCGGGCCTTCTTGGCCTCATCATCGGCTTTGTCTCGCGCCAGATGGACAGGCGCGAGACGAACCCGTTTTTCAGCACCATCGTCGAGGCGTTCGCCATGGCGGTGCCGGCGTATCTCGCCGCGGGCTTCCATCTGGTCGACTATATCGACTTTGTCATCATCGGCACCTTAATGATCTTGGTTCCCGGCCTTCTCATCACGACCTCCATGCGCGACATCATTTACGGCGATACGAACTCCGGCATCAACCGCATCGTGCAGGTGCTTCTCTCGGCGTTCGCCATCGCGCTCGGCACGGCGGCGGCATGGCGCGTCACGTCCGGCGTATACGGGCTGACGGTCGCGTCCGGCTCAGCGAGCTATCCCGCCTGGGCACAGGCCGTGATGATCTTCGTCGCCTGTACGGGCTTTTTCATCCTCTTCAATGTGCACGACTGGGGCAGCATTCTCTGCGCTCTCGGCGGCGTGTTCACATGGATGACGTACCTGCTCTGCCGTGATCTGGGCATGAGCATTTACAGCATGAATTTCTTCGCCGCCGTCGTTTCGGCGCTGTATTCTGAGCTTATGGCGCGCTCGCGCAAATACCCCGTCACGTCGTACCTCGTCATCTCGCTCCTGCCGCTGGTGCCGGGCGCGGGCATTTACTACACGATGAGCCTCGGCCTGGGCGGCGATGTGCAGACCGCGGTGCACAAAGGACTTGAGACCGCGGGCGTCGCGGGCAGCATCGCCGTGGCGATCCTGCTGGTGTCCACGATCTTCCGCCTCGTCACCGCGCAGAACGGGAAAAGCAGAAAGTAGTGTTCGAAAAGTAAAAACTGCCGCCCAAAGGCCCCCTGCTGGTAAGACAGTAAAACTCAAATTTCTTGGAACAGGCATGATCTCGGTCAT